>OBEQ012066189.1_pt1 | contig 11108 bp, 17 predicted proteins | sample 1670901 | NCBI WGS metagenome assembly OBEQ01 (sample SAMEA104232315, study PRJEB22302) | groundwater metagenome | biome: forest; feature: aquifer; material: groundwater | place: USA | collected 2011-08-07 | depth 5.4 m | reverse complement strand
CTTACCATAAATAGTGGCTCTCACCTCCTTTCTTTTATTATTAGCTGAAAGATCCATCCTTGACTGTATATCTCCATTATACATCATCTATATATCTTGTCAAGTGATTATAGTCAGAATACCCCAAAATACACCAAAAAATGGCGTAAATACGCCATTTTTGGGTCATCGAGAGGACTCCATCTTCAATATTGCCCATCACTGAACTACCTCTAAAGTAACTGTTTTATTTTTACAATCTAAAACTGCTTTATAGCCAAACTTAGAAAAAAATCCAATACCCGCTGCTGGTAATCCTTCGGAAATTATAACCTCCACATTTTTAGCTACTCCTTCCATGGCAGACAAAGCTAGGGCTATTGGTGCTTCAATAGTTTGTCCGTTGGCAATGCCGACACGAGTAACGCCTATTCTCTTTAAATCCAGTTCATCGGCTATTTTTTGTGTAACCTTTAAATCGCTGGTAAAACCGGTATCCAAAAGAACAAAAGGTGTCTGCATAGCTCGGCCGGATGCAACTACAACTTTTATTAACGGAGTATTTCCCACAAATTGTCCCTTTATCATTTAGGATTTCGGTTTAAGAAATATTCGGCCAGAGTTTGGGCGACATCGTAGCCAATCTTTACAACATAGAAAACTTTATTAGGATGACTTGATTTGGCTTTAGACACAGCTTCAGCGCTTGTTTCAGCCAGATAAGCTTTACCACTTTCAACTTCAATAGCTAAAAATTTGCCGGTTTCTTGAGGTTCATAATCAACTTTAATCGTTTCGTAGATTTTAGTTCCCTTATCAGCTATTTCTTGAATATCGACACTTTTTAATAAAATCTCGTCGTTGTTCATGTTTTTAAATATAGCACAAGGAGGAAAAAATCACCCATGTACCCCCAAGAGGAATCGAACCTCTATCTCAAGCTCCGGAGGCTTGCGCTCGGATCCGTTGAGCTATGGGGGCAACTATGTATGTCTATCCGCGACCACGAACGCGCCGAAACTAAAGGGTTTGATTTTGACTTCGTAGCCATTGCCGCGCACCATACCGGTTACTTCTTTAATCATAGCCCGAGTATCGCCGTTCTCGCCCACATCCACATGAATCTCAAAATTAAATTTGTTTTTTTCCAAGGCCTTATAAAGTTGGTCCGAGAAAGCGCCAGCCACCTCCAGCGATTTTAAGGTTTCGGTGTAGATGCGGTCGCGCAATGTCTTAAAATTATCGCGCTGATCGCGCGCCCAAAAATAACGGCCGCCGGCGCCGATACGATGCACCACAATGGCGGTTATAAAATCGGTGCGTGTATAAACCTGCGAATCGGTGCCGATAACTATATTGTAACTTTTTTTAACATCGGCGCGGACATATCTTTTTATATCGGCGATAACTTCGTCGGCGCTCATCCGGCCTTTGGTTGGACTGTTAAAGCTAATCAAAATAATGTGGGACGCTGATGATTAAAACCAATCACCTTAGCGTCTAAAATTCGGTATAGCTTAAAATGTCGCATGTCTTGGCGGGTGTGGCAATAGGCCTCCACAGTGTCGCCTTTTATGGAATATATTTCTATGTTGCGGATTTTTCGGGCCGCCTCACCGTCTTCCGGCTTAGTGGAAACATAATCAATCTGAACAACTTCTTTGTTGTTAAAGGCCTGGCTCAAAATAGCGCGAATATTGCCAACCGACTCTTGGGCGCCCCAACTAGCCGGCACGGCTTTCAAGCCGTCGTTTCGGGTATCCACCATCAGCGAGCCGTGTTTCAAACCATACTCATAAAGATCACGAGTTAGTTTAACATCCTGAATACAATACTTTTTTATTTCTTCTATTTTGCCGTCGCGAAACCATTGCAAGGCCTCCAAACCATGCGAGGTTTTTTGTTCGCCCAAAGTGCTTTTACCCAAAGAATCCAAACCAATCCTAAAGCCCAAAACCTGTTCCAGCTCGGCCATAATGTCCAGCGTGAGCAAACTGGCCAAATCAATTTTTTTAAAATAGGGCTGTAAAACCGGGTAATCAAAATGTTTGATATTAAAGCCGATAATCAATTCGGCCCGCGCCATCAGATCTTCCAATTGTTCCAGTTCGTTTTCTTCAAAGACCTGAAATTTATCGTGAGCGTAATCATAGGCACCCGCAACGGATACACCTAAAAGGTGGATGTTGCGGTAACCGCCCACTTCGGCAAATTCTTTTTTGGTTTCAACATCAAAAACGAGTTTGTTCATCTAAAATAGGATAACAAACTAGCATCACCAATTCAAGAAAAATCTGCCTCAAGCGAACTCAAGGGGGAATTATTTTCTAATAGAGGGGGATGTGAGATCTTCCCCCTTGGTGAGCGAGAGGTAGATTTTTCGTCTATGACCTAGACGAGAACTTCTTATAACCAAGCCAAATCAACATAGCGAGCGCCACGCCGAGAATTATAAAACGCAAATAATCATTCATATCCGACCAGTAGCGAATTGTGCCGATAATTAGCGATAATAAACCGCCGCCTAAAAAGCCGTTAGCCACCGCGCCCACCTCAATAACCAAAAAGCCCAAAGCCAAAGCAATCAGGCCCAAAATCACCAAGACAACAAAAACATTGCGGTTATAGACGGATCGGATACTGTCATAACTCTCGCGGCATTTAGCCGTGGCATCGCACCAACCGGCCGGTTCCTTATCGCTTTTGGGCGCTGGCGTGATGGCTCGGGGCACGGGACCATTGTCGTAGTAGGGCCCAGCGCCATTCTCAAACCATCGGCCGCTCACCGCCTCGCAGGATTGTTTATCACCATAGGCCTTTTGATTCAACTCTGTGGGGCAAAATTTATCCAACTGCGGCGGTTTATAAAAAGTGTAAACGCCATAGTTAAAAAATAGATTCAACACCACCACAATCGCCAAGGCCAAAATTATTTCTTTGATCTGGGACATGTTTTTTATTTTATAAACTTGAAGGTGGAGAGGATCTGGTTAAATATTTTTGTATCTTCTGTCGGATTAAACTTTTCACATTTAGCAAATTCTGGATAATTTAATCCACAATACTTATTGTACTCGATGTGAAAACTTAACAGCAGAGATTCGGCTCCCCTTTTTGTTGTATAGTAGTAATCCCTTGAGGCCTCACCACCCGTCCCGGAATCTTCTTCAATATTTAGACAAAAACTTGAACCATTAACAGTAGAAGTTTCATTTTTAACACTCTGACCCAGTGGGGAATAATAACAATTTGGAATATTCACTGTGGCAATATTTAAACCTAAATTATTCCATTTTGTTTGGGTTGGTGTAAGGTTCAAAGCAAAAAGAATATTTTCTCCGAAAACTTTTTTATTCCGCACCTCTTTTGCTTCGATCGGATATTTTATTGTAAACCCCATATTATCATTCCGATAAGTTTTCCAATCGGCAGTTTCGGTTTGACTTGATGTTTCCGCTGGAGCGTTGGCTGGTTTTTTGGAGAAATAAAAATACCCGCCGACTAAAACAACTACTCCAAGAATTACTATTATTAAATCCTTAATAAATCCCTTTTGGTTCATTGGTCTAATAAAATCAGTGCGCGGGAACTGATACTTTTACATGTCGGGCGAAATCTTGGACAATTTCTCTGTTTTCTTTAAAATCATCAAAACTAAAACCATAAATGTTGAGGCGGACAATTCGGCCTTTTTTATCGTAGTCAATCACCACATTGCCATTTATGTCGGAGTCGGAGCTTTTGGATTTAATAAAATCCATAGAAAGCACCTCGCTCTCTTTATCGTATGAAACCTTGATGTTATTTTTCTTTTTCATATAAGTATTTTTTAATTTTGGAGGTATCAATGACTGTTATAACTCTGCAAATATCAGCTTTTACTTCAATAGCTATAAGCAACAATCTCTGGACCTTCTTTTTAGTATACAGCTTTTTAACTAACTGTCTACCATGTTTATCCGAAGATATTCTGGTTGGAAACTCCAAGGCCTCAATAATCGATTTCTTGGAAATAGCCCGCTCCCTCATTCTTTTCTGGGCGTGCGAAGAAAATTCAAATTTCATTTTTTACCCAAGGCCAAAACTATTTCTTTAATCCGCGACATGGTTTTATTTTGTGAATTTAAAGGTAGATAAAACTTTATTACAGAAATCTAAAATATCTACGCCTCCGTAATCTACACAGTTGGCATAAATCCTCCGATTTTCTTTATAAAAATAAATTGGATTCTCACCATTTTTGTTATTATTTTTGATAAATAAATCATTCTCTAATGGCACAATCTGGGGCCGATTATCTGCCACGCTACTTATTATCATCCTTGGCGGCTCATAACCCCCGCTCGAATAATTTATATCTACTTGAAAATCGCTTTCATTTCTAAAAAAGGACTGATCAACTACTTCGGAGTTAGTAGGATATTTCAGTTCAAAACCAAATTCATCACTTCTATAAGTTTTCCAATTGGCGGTTTCAGTTTGGCTTGATGTTTCCGCCGGAGCGTTGGCTGTTTTTTTAAAAAATACAAAATACCCGCCGCCTAAAACTAGTACTCCCAAAATTACTATAACTAAATCCTTAATAAATCCCTTTTGGTTCATGGTTTAACTTTATCATTTTTGCTTAATTTTGCCAATTCCTCCAAAACCACCGCGCGCTCGTCCCAATCCAGGGAACCGAAGCGGGTCATCATGGTTTTTTCGGCGCCTTTGCCAGTGATTAGCACCACATCGCCGGCTTGGGCCGATTGGAGCGCTTCGCGAATGGCTAAACGCCGGTCCATGATTATTTTATAACTTTTTTCTTTGAGGCCGCGGCTTATATCTTTAATAATATGTTCCGGATCTTCGGTATAAGGATCTTCGTCAGTTAAAAAAATTTCATCGCAAAAGCGCTCGGCGATCGCGCCCATTTGAGGCCGTTTCCATTTGTCGCGGCCGCCGCCGGTCGCGCCCAAAACACCAATCAATTTGTGACCATTGCCGACCCAAAACGATTTGGCCACCCGATAGATGCTTTCCAAGGCGTCGGGCGTGTGAGCATAATCAATCACCACCCAAAACGGATCTTTCTGCAAGACCTCCAACCGCCCCGGCGCGCCCTTAAAATTGGCGATTGATTCCTTAATCACTTTAGCCGGAATTTCAAAAGCCCGGGCCACCGCTAGCGCCGCCAAAACATTGTATAGATTAAAATCACCTAACAACGGACTGGTGTATTCTTCGCCTTCTAAAATAAAATCCGCGCCGCTTTTTGAAAATTTTATATTTTCTGGAATAAAAGTTTTTTTAACTTCCGGCCGAATATTTTCTTTAAACAGGCCATAGCCAATTTTTTGATCGGCCGAGTAACGGGAATAATAAAACACAGAGGGGTCGTCCAGATTAACCACGCTGATTTTTTTGGTTTTATCTTTTCTGTTTTTAAGTTTGGCAAAAAGTACTTCTTTGGCGGCGCGATACTTTTCAAACGAACCATGACTCTCGATATGTTCCGGGCGAACATTGGTTAAAACCGCGACATCAAAATTTATAAAATCAGCCCGATGCTGTTTTAAACCCTCCGAAGTCACTTCCAAAATAGCGTACTGACAGCCCGCTAAAGCGGCCTCGCGCAAAAACTTGGGCAAAGCCAGGCGGCCCGGCATAGTCATTTTAAGTTTGTTGTCTACAACTTTATCTTTAATACGGAATCTGATGGTGGAAGTTGAAGCCACATTCAAACCGAACCCAGAAAAAATATCGTGCAACAACTGCACCACAGTGGACTTGCCGTTGGTGCCGGTAACGCCGATTACAATTAAATCCCGCGAGGGAAATTTATATTTTATAGCGCCCGCGAGAGCAATCAACCAATGCGCCGTATCCCAAACCGGTCTCGGGACAATCTTTTTGATTAAATTTTTTAAAAAAGTCATCTTTTAACTAAGCGATAAAGCCAATACCATAATGGTTTTAGAATTTTAACATAGGCCCCGGGATATTTTTTAACTGTCCCGCCCCAACCCATCTTAAAACGAGTCAACCCCGGCCAGCGCCGTTCATCTATGCCCCAAAAATCGTAACTCTGACAGCCCTCTTTTTTAAAAAGTTGGATCGCCTGCCAGTGCAACAAATGCGGCCCCATCAAAGCCCTCTTGCCATAGTCCGAACCGCCGTGAAGATAAGTGGCGGTTGAACCAAAAATATAAAAGACACCGGCCGCAACCAAATATGAATCCTGGAAAACACCCAAAAATCTTAGATGTGATTTATCTATCATTTTTTCTAATTTTAAAAAATATTCTTTAGGATAAGTTCTAAATTTCTGCCGACGCGCGGTCGCGGATAATAATTTATAAAATTCAGCCGTGCTAATTTCTGAAAATCTCAACCCGCTTTTTAAGCCGATCTTGACGCTATAGCGGGTTTTGGAATGCATCGCGGCCAGTAATTCTCCCTCCGATTTAGAAATGTCCAGAATAGTTGTTTGAGTTGGCTGTTTGGCCTGGCTGACATCAAACGCGATACCAGGAATAAATTGAGCCGGCTCCAAAGAACAAAAAATTATATTCTGGGGCAATAATTCTGTGATTTTATTTATCAATTCCACAGGTTTTATATCAAAAAAAATCGGCCCTCGGGGAATATAGGCACGGGCTAAACCCCAAGGCAGTGAAGTAATTATTATTTGGGCTAAGCCCAGCTGGTTATCAAAAAAACGAATCACTTTGCGCCCCAGTGATTCCTGAAACTCGCCCCACTCCCAGCTCTGCAAAAACTCGCCATCATGACGAATGATTAAATTATCCCACTTGTTTTTATCCATTAATAATATAATAAAAAATCACATTAGCTAGAAAGTTTCTTTTTTTGTTTTGTATTATATCCAGCCAATTTCTTTACTCCTTTTAATTCTCTTTCTATCTCCTTGATATGTTTTTCTGCGGGAAGATTTTCGGGCAATACTCCTCCAATTTTTATAATTGTTTGTCTAACATTATCTCCAACCATTTTATGTATATTTCTTGCGGGATTATCTCCGTAAATTTTATCTTTTTTTAATTTATCTTCCGTTTGTGTAACTCTAAATAGATTTGCCGCTAATTCTATCGTACCGGCTCTGTCTAATAAATCTCCTTTTTGAATTCCCTTTCTTTTTTTAATATCTATGAGAGGTATTCCATATAATCCTTTGTAACCAGCATCGTTAAATAATCCAAATTTAGTAACCCCGGAATCTTTGGCTGTTCCAGCCAATTTTTTGTTTTGAGTTTTTACCTGATTCCTTATAAAGATTCTTCTTTCTGCTTCTGGTAGATTTTCAAAAACCTCCTGCTTGCGTGTTTGCAAAGCAAAATATGTTTGAGCTAAAGATATCTCTGTTTTTTTAGTGTCTCCATTTTGAGCAATAAGATAACAAGCGTATCTATCTAACTTATAATCGGCAACTGAACGGACAGTATTTGAGCCAACTTTTACCATTTTACTGAGCTTAGTAAAATGGTTATCCACATCCTGGCCGCTGTTTATACAAGCCCGAGCCGCTCGCATAATAACCTCCTCGGCATTCTGCCATTTTTCATAACCCAAAATTGGCAACAGCTCTCTGGCTTTCCAGAACTCAATGCCGTTTTCATCTAGATGTTTTATATTTTCGAAGTCCTTATGTGGTCCTTGTAACGCAATATTTGTTTCCATAAAAATTATTTAGATAAAAGTTTAAGCGCTTCTTCTATTCTTCTTTCCACACCTATTATCTCGCGGGGTATCTGGCGCAAGGCCTCGCGGGCTTGATAAGCCGAGTAACCCAAATTTTTTAAGGCCTCCAAGATATCGGCATCCTCCGAAGCATTGCCCAAACCGGCTCCGGCCAAAACAGCCAGCGGCAAAACCTTGGACTTTAATTCTATTATTATTTTTTGGGCCGTTTTATTGCCTATACCCGACACCCGCTTAAACACACCCTCATCGCCCTGCATAATGGCGCTAACCAAAACATCAAACGGAACCTCATCGGTCAAAGTCAAAGCGCTTTTTGGCCCCACGCCCGAGACGGTTATAAGCATTTCGAATAAATCCAATTCTTCTTCGCTTAAAAAACCGTATAAATCTTGTGAATCCTCCCGCACATGGAAATGGGTGTGTATTTTGACGGGACCGCTATTTTCTTGTAATTTGCTAAGCGCAGTGTTGCCCATAAAGACGCGGTAACCCAAAGCGCCACACCTTAAAATGCAGCGTCGATCGTATTTTTTAATAATTTCGCCTTCTAGGTAACCGATCATTTAAATTTCAATTAATCCTAAACTAATTTCTAAAGCTTTATCAACCCTCTCCATCGTCTCGGATTTGATCTTGCCTAAATGTTTGATCAGCCGAGTTTTATCAATTGTCTTTATCTGATTCAAAAGTATCACTGAATCTTGAGATAATCCACCCTCATATTTTTTGATCAAGATCTCTGTGGGATAAAACGGTTCTTCAAATCGCGAAGTCGCGGCCGCGACTATTACCGTGGGGCTGAAACGATTGGCAATATCATTCTGTAAAATCAAAGCAGGCCGAGTTTTCTTTATCTCGGCCCCGATACTTGGATCAAAATTAACCAAATAAATCTCACCCCGCTTGGGAGTTATCGTTTGTCTATTTTTGACCATGCCTCATTTTCTAAAGGGAACCATTCCTGGGCTATTTCTAAATCCCTTTCCGCTCTTTTTAGGGCTCCCTCTTTAAGCAGTTTTCTTAGATTCGCTCGCCCGACTTCTTCAAAATAAAATCGGATGGCCTGATTAAGAAAACGACTACGGCTTCCTTTTTCCACCGACTTTTCCAAAAGATTAATAGTTGCCCGAGGCAGAGTTATGTTTATTCTTTGATGATTTGTTTTGGTCTCCATATAGCTACATTATACACACCATTGGTGTGTAGGTCAAAATAGTAAATAAAAACCGCTCCGATCTTTTTTGATCGGGGCGGGCTAAACAGGTTCTATGGTTTCAGCGCGACACCTGCTTTGTCCAGCTGGGCAGAAAGTTTCTCGTGAGCCGGCAACAAGGACTTAGGGGCCAGCTCTCCTCCAATTTTCACTACAGCTATTTTAGCCAACCGCCGGAGAATTATTGCTTCTAACTTCTCCAGTTTAACTTCAACCGGCGTATCAGCTTTTGATTTCAAAAACCGCCAGCCCCGGCCATCCATCCGAGCGCCAAAGCGTTCCAACGCGCCCCGAAGTTTCCCTCCGGCACTTTCAATACTTGAACGAAACTCAGTGAAATTCGGATTCTTTGAAAACGGCTCCAACAATAAATGCAACTCGCCCATTTCCATCATCGTCAATTGAATTTTCATTGTTAAGCTCCTTTTTTGATGGTTTTGTAAAGTACTTTCCTTTAGTCGTTTATAATGATAATATATTACTTATGAATTTTAGTCAAGACCAATATAAATTCAAATTAAAATCGCCGTTTAGGCCGACTGGAGATCAACCCGAAGCGATCCGCCAACTATCGGCTAATTTAAATTCGGGCATCAAAGCCCAAACGCTGTTAGGCGTGACCGGCTCGGGCAAGACCTTCACTCTGGCCAATGTGATCAACAATATCCAAAAACCCACTCTGGTTATTTCGCACAATAAGACCTTGGCCTGGCAGTTGTATCAGGAATTTAAGGACTTTTTCCCCGAAAACGAAGTCCACTATTTTGTTTCCTATTACGATTACTACCAGCCCGAGGCCTACCTGCCCCAAACCGACACTTACATTGAAAAGGACTCCAAGATAAATGAGGTGATTGATAAACTGCGCCACGCCGCCACGCAAGCGATTTTAACTCGGCCCGACACTATTATTGTGGCTTCGGTTTCATGCATCTATAACATCGGCGATCCTAATGAATATCAAAAAATTGCTATTGATGTGGCCGTGGATTCAACCCTGACGCGCCGGGACTTAATGAAACGGCTAACTCTAATGCGATTTTCCCGAAACGAGTATTCACAGCTGGCCGGAACATTCCGAATGAAAGGCGAGACCGTGGAAATAAATCTGCCCACCGGCGAAGAAACTATTCGCGTAACTTTTTCCGGTTCGGTGATTGAAAAAATATGGAGTTCTAAAAACGGCGGCATGAGTTCGCTAACTTTATTTCCGGCCAAACACTTTATTACCGAAGAGGCCAAATTAAAATTGGCGTTAGCCAATATAGAATCCGAACTCAAAGACCAACTGACGGTTTTAAAAAAAGAAAATAAAATTTTGGAAGCGGCTCGGCTGGAACAGCGCACTAAGTATGATTTGGAAATGCTTTTGGAAACGGGTTATTGTTCGGGCATAGAAAATTATTCGCGGCAGTTATCTTTTAAGGAACCGGGCGACTCGCCTTTTTCTTTGATTGATTTTTTTGGGAAGGTTGAACCTTCGGAATCGGCAGGTTTTTTGACTATAGTGGACGAATCCCATATGACTATCCCCCAGATTAGAGGCATGTATAACGGCGATCGCGCCCGTAAAACAACTTTGGTGGAACACGGCTTTCGCCTGCCTTCGGCTTTGGATAACCGACCCTTAAAATTTGAAGAATGGGAAGAAAAAATCGGACAAGTGATTTTTTCTTCGGCCACGCCGAACGATTATGAAATGTTGCGTTCGCGCGACCGGAATAAAACAGGAACGAAGCCCCGTAGTGAGCTATGCTCTACTACTGGGGTAGCCGAGCAATTGATCCGACCCACCCATATTCTGGATCCAGTGGTGGAAGTGCGGCCGACGGAAAACCAGATTCATGACGCGGTTAAAGAAATTAAAAACCGCGCCAAGCGCGGCGAAAGGGTCTTGATAACTGTGGTCACCAAACGCCTCGCCGAGGATTTGGCCGAACACTTAGCCGGGGCTGGCATTAAAGCGGCTTATCTTCATTCCGAAATTAAAACTCTAAATCGGCCCGAAATTTTAAACGATCTGCGAAGCGGAAAAATTGACGCGCTGGTGGGCGTGAACTTGTTGCGGGAGGGCTTGGATCTGCCCGAGGTTTCGTTGATATTAATTTTTGACGCCGATAAAGAAGGATTTTTGCGCAACGAAACCACGATGGTGCAAACCATCGGCCGCGCGGCGCGGCACATTGAGGGCAAAGTAATTATGTATGCCGAT
>OBEQ010089549.1_pt1 | contig 11108 bp, 10 predicted proteins | sample 1670901 | NCBI WGS metagenome assembly OBEQ01 (sample SAMEA104232315, study PRJEB22302) | groundwater metagenome | biome: forest; feature: aquifer; material: groundwater | place: USA | collected 2011-08-07 | depth 5.4 m | reverse complement strand
TCGTGAGACAAGTTTATTTGCAGATCAGGTTCAAGAAACTTTTGAATCAACGTTGATTTCCCTGTCTGTCGCGGGCCCAATAAGAGAATACTTTTTCGGCTCTTTTTTAATTTTTCAATTAAGAGTCTCTTATGATACATAGTGGTCATTTTACGCCGTAAAATGACCACTAGTCAACTTTTAATTATTTTTTAAACGCGAGATAGATCGTCGCATCGCCTCGTTTAATGAAGAGACGCACAATCTCTCCCTTTTTTATCTTTTTAGAGGCGGTAGAAACATCAGAAGAATTGTTAATCTTCACATTATTTAAAGAGAGCAGTACATCCCCTACTTGCACACCCACGCTGGCAGCTTCGCTGCTGGGATCAATACCCGAAATAATCACTCCATGATTGCCCTTAGGTAACTGGAGTTCATTCATCTCTTCTGGAGTCAAATCACGACATTCCAAGCCAAGCTCTTCAGAATTAACTTTCGTGGAAGAAGCAGCCAGCTTCTCGCCTTTTTCCATTTCTCCCAAATTGACTTTCAGGCTGAGCTCTTTTCCTTCTCGAAGAACTTTAAGGTCAATAGACTGCCCGACTGGCAAGAGAGCTACCATCGCCGGCAATTCGTGAGACTCATGAATCTCTTTTCCATTCAAGGCACGAATAATATCTCCGTTCTTTAAACCCGCTTTATCCGCTGGGCTTCCGGGAAATACGTTGGAGATTAAAGCTCCATTCTCATCGGGAAGATTAAAAGATTTAGCCAAATCGGGAGTAATATCCTGAATCCCGACCCCCAGCCAGGCTCGTGTTACCTTTCCCTTGCTGATCAACTGGGGGATAAGTTGTTTGGCGAGGTTAATCGGTATCGCAAAACCAATCCCTTGTCCGGAGGCAACGATCGCCGCATTCACACCAACCACTTCACCCTGAAGATTGAAGAGGGGGCCCCCTGAATTGCCCGGATTGATAGAGGCATCAGTCTGAATAAAATCATCATAAGGACCTGCACCGATGATACGTCCCTTGGCCGAGACAATCCCAGCCGTAACCGTATGATCAAGCCCGAAGGGGTTACCCACCGCCATGACCCAATCACCAACACGAATTTTGTCGGAATCCCCCAGGGTCACGGAGGGAAGATTAGCCTTGTCGGCAATCTTAATGACGGCCAAGTCCGTCTTCGGATCACTTCCAATCACTTTTCCATCCAATTTTCTTTTTCCAACCTGGACTTGAATTTCATCCGCCCCTTCGATCACATGGTTATTCGTCAAAATATAACCCTCGGCATTGATGATAAATCCGGAACCAAGACTTTTTTGTGGCACGTCAGAAGGACTTTCGAAGAAGCGTTCAAAAAAATCATCAAAGTAAGGGTCGCGAGGCCCAAACCTTTTGAGACCCGCCCCGCCACGATGCTTCACTGTCTTGGTCGTACTGATATTGACAACGGCAGGGCCTACTTTTTCGGCAAGATCCGCAAAAGAAGAAGGAGACCCGCCCCCATAAAAGGCCGCCAGCTGCACAGAGGGTATCGTTGTGACGGGAGGCTGCCCCCCCTCCCGGTAAAATTCAACGGCCCGGGCTGGTCCAGCCCAATCCATACGGACTGTCAGGACAACCCCGACACAAAAGCTCGCTAAAGCAAGCCCCATACCGCCAATCCACAGAATACGTTTCCGCATAGTTAGCCCCTCACTTACTTTCTAACTTATTTAAAATAATCTAGTAATTCTAGGGAGATATATAATCACGCCCTTTTGCGCTGTCAAGAAGATGAATCTCCACTCTTGATCGAATATTGACACATCGGGCCTTCGGACCTATATAATTTAACTATGTCTTCATTACCGGTACCGCGGGGATCTTTGTCCAGTTATCTGGTCGAGATCAATCGCTTCCCTCTCCTCAGTGCCGAGGAGGAGCACAAGCTGGCCGTGCACTACGCGGAAACAGGCGATGTGGAGGCCGCGCACGCTCTGGTGACGTCTAACTTAAGATTTGTTGTCAAGATCGCCCATGAATACAACTCTTATGGCATCCGCATCGCTGACCTTGTTCAGGAGGGAAATATCGGTCTCATGCAGGCCGTAAAGAAATTTGACCCCTATAAAGGCTACCGTCTCATCTCCTATGCCGTCTGGTGGATTCGGGCCATGATCCAAAGCTACATTCTCAAGAGCTGGAGTTTGGTGAAGATTGGGACCACGCAAGCTCAGAGAAAATTATTTTATAAGCTGGCCCAGGCCAAGAGAAAACTCGCGAGTTTTCTCCCTGACTTTAATGCCTCTCAAAATTACCTGGATGATCGGACAGCCCACTCTCTGGCGCAGACACTCCATGTTCGTGATGAGGACGTCATGGAAATGGAAACTCGACTCAAAGGCCGGGATGCTTCGCTCGATCAACCCGCTCATGTGGATAGTGAATGGACGCCCATGGACACTTTGGCATCCACCGATAATCAGGAAGAGCTTGTGGGCAAAAAAGAAGAGAGATTGCAGATTCATTCCGACGTGAAGAAGGCCCTGACGCTTTTGAATGACAAAGAGAAATACATTGTTGAAAAACGATTGATGACGGATGAACCTCTCACCCTCCAACAGATCGGGGATTACTACCACATTTCACGCGAGAGGGCCCGACAACTGGAAGAACGTGCCAAGAAGAAGATTCGTCTTTCCCTGGCAACATCAATGGCTGCAAAGGATTATTTCTGAAAAAATTCATACCGTTCATCATGATTGTTGGTCTTTTTGCCAGCTGTGCAAAAAAACCTTTTTTGGCCTCGTCAAAAAACGCCGATGACGCTTATCGCGAATGTCACGCCTTGAGCGAAGGCAAAGATTACGAGGATTCGAACAAGTGTTTTGAAATTTTGAAGAGCCGCTTTGGCAGTAGCCATCTGGCCTATGATGCCGACCTGGAAATCGCGGATAATTATTTCCGCAAAAAAGATTATCTTCTGGCGGCCGAGACTTACCTCTCCTTCGCCAAGTTACACCCGACCCATGAAAAGGTGGGATATTCCTATTACCGTATTGGCCTGAGCTATTTAAGGGAGAGTCCCAAGGCCATCGATCGTGATCAGCAATATTTGGATACAGCCATCCACTATCTGGAATTAGCCATTGATCAAAGTGGTCCCTTCAAAGAGGTGGCGCGCGAAAAATGGCGGGAGGCTCGCACAAGAATTGCCAAGAGGCTTTTTTATATTGGTCGATTTTATTATCGGACTGATGAGTATCAATCAGCCATTCCTCGACTGCAAGACGTGGTGACGAATTACAACGGCCTGGGACTGGATGAAAAAGCCCTCTTTCTTTTAGGTGATTCTTATGTCCATCTTTCAGAAAAAGAAAAAGCATTGGAAATTCTTTCTGTTTTTGAGCAGCATTTCCCCAAAAGCCCTTATCGCAAAAAATTGTCCAAAAAGATTGGAGTTTAATCATGAGCGAGCAAACAAAAGAAATTATCCAGCTAGGCAAAAAACACTTTGAAAGCAGAAACTACTCCAGGGCCCAGAATTATTTCCTCAAAGTACTCCGTACAGGGGCTCGCTATGCCGACGTACTCAATTTGATGGGTGTCATCTACCATATCGAAGGCAAATTTAATGATGCGATCAAGGCCTTTGTCGAAGCCCTTGAAATCAATCCCAACTACCTGGAAGCCAGTCTCAACCTCGCCGTCCTCTACAATGATTTGGGTGAGTACAAAAAAGCCAAGGAGCTCTACGCGCGTGTCCAAAAGAGGAAATCACCCTCAAAGCTCGATGCCGTCATGAGTGGCAAGATCGCCAACATGCATGCCGAATTGGGCGACACGTATCGTAGCGTCAACCGCTACCCGGAAGCCATCGAGGAGTACAGGATGGCCCTGAAGCTTTGCCCAACGTTCGTGGATATCCGCACAAAGTTGGGCATGGCCCATCGTGAAAATAATCAAAAAGACCTCTCCATCAAGGAACTTTCGGAGGCGATCCACCAATCTCCTTCTTACAGGCCTGCCTTTATTCAACTCGGTATTTCCTATTATTCAGCGGGTCAAAAAGAGAAGGCCGCTCAAACCTGGCAAAATCTTTTGAAGAAAGATAAAGATAACGAAGTGGCCAAAATGTACCTGAGATTTTGTGAGAAAAGAAATCCTGATTAGATCAGAGAAAAGATTTTTTGAAGGGTCTCTTTTAACAACTCAGGCTTTGTTCCACCACCTTGAGCCATGTCGGGACGGCCGCCACCGGTACCCCCCACGAGGGGTGCCAACTCTTTCATCAGATGACCTGCATGATATTTTTGAACGAGATCCTTGGAGACCCTGAGAATCAACGAAACCTTGTCTCCTGCTGAAGCTCCCAAAAGAGCAATGCCGGATCCCAGCTTTTGAATTTTTTGATCGGAAAGATCCCGTAGCACCTTAGGATCATCGGTACAACTCAAGAGGGTGAGGACCTTGATCCCTTTGACCTCACGCATATCTTCCTGATCACCTCCCGAATCCCCCAAGGCACCCAATTTGTATTTTTGGATTTCTTTTTCGAGTCTTTTAACCTGCTCCAGAAGTTTTTCAACACGATCACCCACTTCAGCAGGTGCACTCTTCAAGAGACCTGCCATGCGTACGATTTCGCTTTCTAACTTTCTCAAATAATGAACGCCCTGAGTACCCACAATGGCTTCCATACGACGCACACCGGCTGCCACAGACCCCTCGCTCATCACTTTAAGGAGACCAATCTGCCCTGTCGAGTTCACATGAGTGCCACCGCAAAGTTCCGTTGAAAAATTTCCCATTTTGATGACACGCACCTGGTCTCCGTATTTATCTCCGAAAAAAGCCAGGGCCCCCTGCCGAATCGCTTCGTCATAGGACACAGTGGCATGAGAGACCTGAAGGTTGGCGCGAATCTTTTCATTCACAAGATCTTCGATATCAAAAAGAGCTTCTTTGGAAACAGGCTCAAAGTGAGAGAAGTCAAAACGAAGCCTTTCGGGCGTCACCAGCGATCCGGCCTGCCGTACATGAGTCCCCAGTATTTCGCGCATGGCCGCATGCAGGAGATGTGTTGCTGAATGATGGGTCATCGACCCTTCACGAAATTTTGGATCCACCTGGAGATCAATTTCATCGCCTTCCTGAATCTTTCCTTCTAATATTTTTACACGATGAAAAATCAGGTCGCCGGCTTTATGCGTATCCAAAACCTGAGCTCGCAAATTATTTTTGCCGAGGATGCCCTGATCTCCGACCTGGCCTCCACCTTCCGGATAAAAAGGTGTGCGTGGCGTGAGTATTTCCACCTCTTGTCCCGCTTCGGCGTGATCCACCTGCTTGTCTTCTTTGGGATGAATCAGGGCCGAGACAGGGGACTTCTCTTGAAGTTTTTCGTATCCTACAAATTGTGATTTCAGATTTTGGGAGACAAGGGCCTGATAAACATCATTCACCTTTCGGGCACCGCCCTTCCAGGCCTTGCGGCCCCTCCCCTTTTGTTGTTCCATCAGTTCCTCAAATCCGGCCATATCAATATCGAGTTTGTTTTCGTGCGCAATGAGTTCGGTCAGATCAATGGGGAAGCCATAAGTATCGTAGAGTTTAAAGACCATCTCGCCGGAGAGGACCTTTTCTTTACGTTGACGGGCTTCTTCAAGCTCCTCCTTCATCATGCTGAGTCCTTTATCCAGAGTTTCTAAAAACTTTTCTTCTTCGGAACGAATGATACGACGGATGATCTCTATCTCTTTTTCAACCTCAGGGTAGACTGGCCCCATCTCTTGGCGCACTGTCTCGGTTAATTTATAAAAAAAGGGTTGATCCATTCCGAGAAGCTTTCCATGCCGGATGGCTCGCCTGAGAATCCTTCGCAGAACATAACCCCGGCCATCATTGGAGGGTTGAACGCCGTCGGCAATTAAAAAAGTTGAAGAGCGGATATGATCGGCCAGGACACGAATGGAGACATTCACCCCATCTTCCGGGCTCCCTGTCTTGGCTTGAGGTGTGTAGTGCCTCCCCGTCAATCTTTCCACTTCGCGAATGATCGGCGTAAAAAGATCGCTGTCATAATTGGAATGAACCCCCTGGACCACAGCCGAAAGCCGCTCAAGCCCCATCCCCGTGTCGATGGAAGGCTTGGGGAGTGGTTTCATCCTTATGTGACCTTGACCGTCTTCATCACGCTCAAACTGCATAAAGACGAGATTCCAGATTTCCATGTAGCGATCACAATCACAGCCCACGCCACAGGTTGGTCTTTGACATCCGTATTTTTCACCATGATCGTAATGAATTTCGGAACAAGGTCCACAGGGTCCTGTGTCACCCATAGACCAAAAGTTATCTTTTTCACCCAAACGGACAATACGATCTCTGGGGACACCTACCTCTTTTCGCCAAAGCTCTTCAGCCTCATCGTCTTTTTCATAAACCGTAATCCAGAGACGGTCCTTGGGAATTCTCATTTCTACCGTCAAGAAATCCCAGGCATAACGAATCGCCTCCTTCTTGAAATAATCCCCAAACGAAAAATTTCCAAGCATCTCAAAAAAGGTGTGATGACGGGCTGTACGACCGACGTTTTCCAGATCATTGTGCTTGCCGGAAACCCGAAGGCATTTTTGAGAACTGGCAGCACGTGGGTAAGGGGCCTTCTGAGCCCCTGTAAAATAGTTCTTAAACGGAACCATGCCGGCATTGGTAAAATAGAGTGTCGGATCGTCATTGGGAATCAGTGAGGCCGAGGCAACCCTCTTGTGTCGAAGCGACTCTAAAAATTTTAGAAAATGTTCGCGGATTTCCCTAGATGTCATATTAAGGATGTCATAGATTTCATCAAACAAAGGCAGCGGATACTTAGACAGCCACTTTTTTCTTCGACTCAACCTTTTCTTCTTTTAAAGAGGTTTTGGCGGCGGTTTCTTTGACAGCCTTTGACTCTAAGCTCGCTTTTTCCAAGACAGCATCTTCAATCTTTTTTGTGATACCTTTATTGTCACAGAGGAAGAGTCGCGCGTTGTCCCTCCCCTGACCGATACGCTCTCCCTGATAGGAGTACCAGGTCCCACTCTTCTCAATAACCTGAAACTGCTCGGCAAGATCCAGCAATTCACCCTCATGGGAGATCCCTTCTCCATAAAGGATATCAAACTCAACCTCGCGAAAAGGGGGAGCAACTTTATTTTTGACAACCTTCACACGAGTCCGATTACCAACAATTTCGTCTCCCTGCTTGATGGGAGCCAAACGACGGATATCAAGACGTACAGAGGAATAAAATTTTAAAGCATTACCGCCCGTTGTCGTTTCCGGATTTCCAAACATGATGCCAATCTTCATTCGGATCTGGTTGATGAAGATCACCAGGGTTTTTGCACGAGCGACATTTCCTGTGAGCTTTCTCAGGGCCTGACTCATCAAACGGGCCTGAAGCCCCATCTGCGGCTCTCCCATTTCTCCTTCAATCTCTGATTTCGGCACAAGGGCAGCTACAGAATCGATGACCACCATATCGACGGCACCACTCTTGACCAACATATCTGTAATCTCAAGGGCCTGCTCCCCATTATCGGGCTGGGAAATGAGCAAATCCTCGGCCTTGACCCCTAATTTTTTGGCATACTGAATATCCAGGGCATGCTCTGCATCGATAAAGGCCACAATGCCGCCCTTTTTCTGGGCCTGGGCCACCACTTGTAATGAAAGCGTTGTCTTTCCTGAGGATTCCGGACCGTAGATCTCGACAATTCTTCCCCTGGGCAGTCCCCCAATCCCCAAGGCCAGATCAAGACCAATCGATCCCGTCGGAATCGCCTCGATCTCTGTCTGGACATCTTCACCCAGACGCATAATGGCGCCCTTTCCATATTGTTTTTCAATATTGGAAATCGTCGCCGAAAGCGTTTTTTCTTTTTCTTTATTTGTTTGGATATTTTCCATGATGATGAAAGCTCCTCCTTTATTAAGCCTTTAAGTTTTACACTGGTATAATCAGCCCCCGCCCGTGTCAAACGGCTTTTACAATATCGGGGGCCCACCCTACACCAGTTGCTTTATTTTTTCACACATTTTCCCATTTTTGTCCGTTTCTATCTAAAAAAGCGCCTTACAAGAGCTTTTTTCTTAAGAGATCGAGCGCCGCAAAAGAGGCAATCAACTTAAACCACTCACGGTGGGTGGGAAAATGAAACTCGTGTGTCGTTGTACCCTCGTTGGAATCTAGCGCCATATGAACAGTCCCCACAGGCTTGTGAGGGGTAGCACCCCCCGGACCGGCAATGCCCGTCACTGCCAGGCTATAGGTTGTCTGTGAGATCTTCCTCATCCCCTTGGCCATAGCCACCGCGGTCTCAGCACTCACCGCACCAAAGGTCTCGAGGAGACTCGAAGGGACATGAAGGATATCCATTTTGGATTGATTGCTGTAGGTCACGACACCACGATCGAAGTATTCGGAACTCCCGGGCTCATCCGTCAGAAGACTGGCCAGCCGCCCCCCCGTACAGGACTCCGCGACTGAAAGAGTTGCCCTTTTCCCCTTCAAAAGTCTCCCCACCACACCCGCCAACCCTTCATCGCCCTCCCCGTAGACGATATCCCCCAACCGGTTACGAATTTCCTGCACAATCTTGTCCACCCTCGCCTCAATCTCAGGAGAATTGCCTCCACGCGCCGAGATTTTGAGGAGAATCTCGGGAAAAGAAATCCGATAGGCCAAATCAGCCCCTTGAAGATCAATGCCTTCCAGGCTCTGCCCAATCGTCGCCTCGGGGGCCCCAAAACAACGCAGAATTTTTTGAGCGAAACAAGTCTTCTCCGGCACCATACCTGCCAAGGTCGGGAACACAGCCTCCTCGAACTGCTGCTTCATCTCCCGTGGCACACCCGGCAAAAAGAAAAAGTGGGTCTTCTGATAGACCACGTAACAGCCCGGAGCCGTCCCATAGGTGTTGGGCAAGACACCGGCCCCTTCAGGAAAGAAGGCCTGTTTTTCATTATTGGGCGTCATCTCCCGACCGATTTTTTTGAATCGGTCCAAGATCTCCTGAAGGACTCCGGCATTTAAAACAAGCGGCAACCCAAAAGCCTTGGCCGCCACCTCCACCGTCATATCATCAATCGTCGGCCCCAACCCGCCCGTCACGATCACCGCCTGGGATCGTCCCACCGCCGCCAACAAGGCACGACTTATTTCATCCGGCTCGTCCCCCACACTCGTGTGCCAGTGGAGTTCAAAACCGCGGCTCCAGAGAAACTCGCCCAACCAGGCAAAATTGGTGTCTGTGATATTGCCCGAAAGAATTTCATCGCCGATGGTGAGGACTTCGACTTTCATACAGAGATCGTTCTACTATTTTCGATTATACTTTCCAACTGATGATTTTCTTTGTTTTCTTGATTCTCTCCAAGCGTCTCGACGACTTTTCTGAATATCTTCTTCTGAAATTTTTAGTCCTTTCCACAAATTTTCTAAAGAAACCGGTCGAATAGAATTTATAAGGATATTTTTCTTCATAATTTAAGCTGCTTGACCCTGATTATTTATATTAAATGATGCAAGGGGAAAATAAAAAAATTCCACCGATCGCGCTCACTTGCCTGGCAAGCAAATTACGAGAGACCGGTGGGACCCTGCGCTCTTTTCTTTTATCCCCCCTCCTTACAAAGGAGGGGGCTAGGGGGAGGGCTGAATAGGGGAGGTTTTCACAAGACGATTCAAAATATCTTCCAAAACACCCTGAAGGTTTTTTAGAATGTCCTGATTTGAATACCGAATAACCCGATATCCTAAGGATTCAATCTCTTTTTGTCTCTCTTCATCTTTGACGATTTGTTCAGGCAAAGCATGAATATCACCATCAACTTCAACGACTACTCCATTTCTAGGAGCACAGAAATCTACAATATAAGGCCCAATCCCGTGCTGTCTTCTAAATTTAAATCCTGAAAATTGTTTGGCGCGTAACTCTCTCCACAAAACTCTTTCTGCCTTCGTTGCTTCTTTTCGTAATTCACGTCTCCTTGGAATTAATGCCCTTAATCCAAGCCGTGGATGCTCCATAAAGACCTCTCCCCAACCCTCTCCTTTGTAAGGAGAGGGAGAACCATCAAATTATTTTCGGAGAGTCTCTAGCTCAAGTTGTGTTTTGAGAAAAACTCGCCAAGGGTAAAAGTGCAGAGTGTTAAACTCTACCTTAAATCCTGGGAACGTCGCGGCCGAAACGAACCCCAATATTATCGCCACGACTAAGACCGTCGCGGGAATTCACCCGGAAGTAGCCCTGAACGCGGCCGGAGAAGTAACCGCCATACAGACCAAACGGATATTGTTCGGCATGATTTTCATCCGTCCATTCCAAGACATTTCCTGTCATTGCACCAATAAAGATATCTCTGACCTGGAATACAGAGTTTCCGGAAGCATCGATTCCACTCGCCGCAAATGCCCACTGACCATCAGACAAGAGATAAAGACCAAGGGTTTCCGCCAGGGCTCGACTCATATACCAGTCTGTATTTACAGGTTGTTCCGGTCCACTAGATCGTTTAAAACTTATATCTTCACGCCATTGAAAACAGGCCACTCCACCTCTCTTAAATGTTGATCCATCCCATTTTTTGGCATCTTATCTCGACCCACCAAGGTGGCTATGTCACTAGCACTTCCCTTTTGTTCAAGAGTCCATCTCCCTCGGGTCCCTCGGGGATTACGTTTACGTTGTAGTACTGCATAGGCATCTCCGGTTCCTGACTTACCGATGACATAACGAGCTGTCTGCTTCCAGACTGTGTTGGAAGCTAGAAACTGAGCCACCGGATAAACACCCGTTGGATGAGTTATTTGGACCATGGGAACACTTAAGCCGGGGACATTAGTCCTAACGCTGATAAGACCCATAAAAAGCTCCTTTTTAATTTGATAAAAACAATATCGGCACCCTTTTAAAGAAGTTGCGTGTTGAAACGATTTTTTTTCATTTTTTTTACAGAAAAACTTGAGGCAGGTAATGGCCTAAAAGACGAAGCAAAAAATTGACATAAATTCCCGCCATCACATCATCCATCATCACGCCCCAACCCCCTTTGAGGTGGTCTTGGAACCAACGCGCCGGAAAAGGT
>OBEQ010047873.1_pt1 | contig 11108 bp, 9 predicted proteins | sample 1670901 | NCBI WGS metagenome assembly OBEQ01 (sample SAMEA104232315, study PRJEB22302) | groundwater metagenome | biome: forest; feature: aquifer; material: groundwater | place: USA | collected 2011-08-07 | depth 5.4 m | reverse complement strand
TGGGCCAAGCCCCGCCCGCCTCCGCCAGCGTGGTCGGAGCGGGCCGGGTCGGCCCGGAGCCGATCGCCGACGGATCGTCGCCCGGTACGTCCGAAATCGCGATGGTGACAAGTTGCGCTGGGTAGGTGTGGCACGCCAACCGCCCGCCTTTAATGCGCGAAAGATGTTTGCGCACCGTATTGATTTCACCGATATGGGCGCCCGAGCGCAGCAGCGCGCGTGTCACCGCCTGTTTGTCCGCGAACGAGACCCCATTTACCGGCGCGATCCAGTTGGCCGAGGCGCCGCCCGACATCAGCACCAGCACCAAGTCGTCGGCACCGGCGCCATCGGCGAGCTCGAGCGCGCGCTCGGCCGCCTTTAGTCCGGCGGCGTCAGGTACAGGGTGACCTGCCTCGATCATGGTGACGACTCGGGTCGGGCGACCGTAGCCGTGACGCGCAACCGCAACGCCGCACAGGCGTTCGGCGGGCATTTTCAGTCGGTTCAGGTAGAAATTTTCCGCGGTCTCGACCATCGAACCGGCAGCTTTGCCGGCGGCAAGCAAAATGACGCGGCCTGCGCCCGGTTGCGGCAATAATGGCGGCAGGCAGGTCGCTGGATGCGCGGTATCGACTGCAGTACGGAAGAGACGTTGGAGGAACTGGCGTTGCAGGCTCATGGCGGCGATACCGCCGTCTTTTTTGGCCTATGGCAAGACGTTTCGTGCAGGCTTATGTTGATGGCGAAATCAACGAAGGGCCAATATCCATGGACGACAAGACCCGCACCGAGCTGGAAGCCGCCGTCTACCGGCGCCTGGTTGAGCACTTGCGCGCGCGCACCGATGTGCAGAACATCGACATGATGAATCTTACTGGATTCTGCCGCAATTGCCTCTCCAATTGGATGAAGGATGCCGCCGACGCCAAGGGGCTTGCCTTGTCGAAGGACGAGAGCCGCGACATCGTCTACGGCATGCCCTATGATGAATGGCGCGCCAAACATCAAAAAGAAGCATCCCCCGAGCAGAAGGCGGCATTCGAAAAGGCAAGCCCGCGGCATTAGGGTCTGCCCGGGACTGTGAACAGCGTGGATGACGGCGCGATTGCCTTGACCTGACACGGCTTAGTTCCGAAAGCTCTTTGGTAATCTCGCGGGGCTTGATGCCGCGCGCACCTATGGAGTTCATGGATATGTCGATGCCAGCAGCGGCCGAAAAAGAACAACCCGCAACCCGCTTTGCCAAGGATCAGCTCAAGGCCATCATTGAGCGCATCGAGCGTCTTGAAGAGGAAAAGAAGGCGACCTCCGACGACATTCGCGATGTCTATGCCGAAGCCAAGGGCAACGGCTTCGATGCCAAGGCGCTGCGCACCATTGTACGTTTGCGCAAACTGGACAGTGACGAGCGGCGCGAGCAGGAGGAAATCCTGGAAACCTATATGCACGCGCTCGGGATGCTGCAGTAGCGCATGATCCCGAAAAGCCCATCCTCGACTTGATCGGGGATGGCAACCGGTTTTCGGACAAGATCATGCGCCAGGAAATCATGCGCCAGGAAAAAACCAGGCCGTGATTCCGACTTGATCAGAATTGGCCCATATATAGCGGCCTGAATTACTGCAACGACGCCGTCGTCTGCGTCGTAAATGTCGCCGTCGCCAGGAACACCACGGCGCGGCCGCTGAAGCGGTCGGCGACTATGCCGAGATGCGGATCGGCCGAGAATGTCATCAGCACGGACCGCTGCGGCTTATGCAGCAAACCGGTAAGCGGAAGTATATGTGGGGTGCCGAGCGTCGTCGCCGTCATGAAGTCGCTGACGTTCGGCGTCAGCATCGCGGCACGCAGCCACGGGCTGTCGGCCCGTTGTCCGTCACTGGTCAGGCTCGGCGCAAATGCCACGGCGGTGCCGGATGATGGTGGCATGACCGATGCCGTTGCCGGTAATTGCGGCAGCTGTGCGCCCATCGGACGCGTCCGCGCTGGCTTCGGAAGCGGCGTCTCGGCGGCATAGGCAAGGGCATTGCCAATGCTGCCGGTGGTGACCGGATCGGCGTTGGCCAGTGCGTTCGCCGGTTCGGATTCAGCCGATTTGGCGTCCGGTAGCGGCGGCAAATCGCTGCTCTCAATCGGGCTGCGCCAAATGCCGCGGTTGTCGAACACATTGCCCGGCGCGGGCGAAGCGTTTATCGCAACAGCAATAGGCCTCGGCCGCGCCGCCGGCAGCGGCACCACGCGCTCAACCGCGACTCGCTTCGGCGCCGCGCTCAAACTTGCAACGGCGACCGGCGCCCGCGCGCGCTTCGGCGCCGGCGAATCGTTTGGCTCATTCTCATCGTCAACCTGATTGCCGCCGAATAGCCGCGCCAATAGGCCGCGTTCCGGTTTTCCCGCTGTTTGCTCAATGCTAGCTACGTCGATGCCGGCGTCGCGCGCGGCCGCAAGCGAGACGCCGTTCGGCTCTTTGCCGTTGCGCTCGACGTCGGACAGCGCCAGCGCATAGCCGGGCAGTGGTTTGCCGTCAGCAGGAACGTGCACGGTGCGGCCATCGGGAAACACTTTGACAAGTTGCTCGCGTGTCATGCGCGGCCAATGCCGGATGGTGCCGGTGTCCATGTGCACGAACGGCGAGCCTGAAGTCGGATAGAAGCCGACGCCGCCGTGCTGCAGCCGTAACCCGACCTCGCGAATTTTCTCCAGCGAAACAGCCGGTATCTCGAAATCGATGGCCTGACCGCTGATGTGATTGCTGTTTTGCGCAACGCCGCTCGAGCGCGCGCGCAGCATGGCATTCGTACCCGCCGCGCGATAGCCGCAGATGACCTGGATCGGTTCTTTGCCGTCGACTTCGCGATAAACCTGCCACAACAAATCGAACAGATGCGGGTCCATCTGGACGGACTCTTCTTTGCGCCAATCGCGCATGAACCAGTCGAGCTGCTTAAGCGCGGCCTCGTCGTAACGGCCATTACGCTTAAAGGTGACGGTGATGGTTTCGTCGGTATGTAGGTGATGAAACGACAGCGTGCGAGTGTCGCCTTCGGCGAACGCCGTCTGCAGTGCGTCGTTAGCGCCAAACAGGAACAGTGCGGCCAATCCGAAAGGGACGCCCAACCGAATGCCAAAGCGGGCACCGGCGCGCGCCAGCGACAAGGCCAAAGCGAGTCGAGACCCACCACAAATTGACACTGAATTGTCCCGCGAAAATCGCTGCCCCTCAGCCATCACCGCGCCCACGCTCGCCGTCGCGACGACGGCTACAAGTGTTGTCGGGATTTGGTTAACCGACCCTTTAGCGGGCGATTTTCCCCCGGAAGCCATTTTGGTTAAAGCATAAAATTGGCCGAAAAAGGCCAGCGCGGCGGCATCTCGAGGGCCGCTTATGGGACTTTACCGTTAAATGTTACCGCTAAACGACAATGGCCGGGCTTTTTTGGGCCGGGCTTTTTTGCCCGGCCATCGCGTTTTTTCGGTTTGGATTTAAGACTAGCGGAACAGCCGCTCGAAGAACACGAACGGGTTAGCGGCCTCGCGCCGCTCGACCCGGCTCAGGATTTCCTGGTTACTCTTCATGGTGGCCAGATCGCGCTTGGGATCCTGCGGCGGCGCCACGTCGGCGACGCGGCGTTCATCGCTATGCATGATGGCGCGAATGCGGGCGTCGAAGCCGTAGATGTCGTCGCGCAACACCAGCTTGCCGGCGTCGTCGACATAGGCGGTTTGATAAGTCAGATGCACCATCGGCCGGTTGGCCAGTTTGAAAATCTTCTCATCCTGACCGAACATACCGTACAACTGGCGCGAGTCCGGGGTCTGGCCGTTTATCGCCAGATGTAGCATGATCTCGCCGAATTTAGTCGGGTCTTCCACCCGCATACAGCCATGGCTGAAGGCGCGCCGGTCGGCGGCGAACAGCCGCTTCTCCGGCGTGTCGTGCAGATAGACCTGGAACTTGTTGGGAAAATTGAACTTGATGCGGCCGAGCGCGTTGGCGGCGCCGGGCGGCTGCACCACATTGATGTGGCCGTCCGGTCCGCGCTTCACTTCCAGCCCCATACGATCGAAGATGTTCGGATCGCTGGCATAGAGCGGCAGCAATTCGTTCTGAATGATCGACTGCGGCACATACCAGGACGGATTGAGCACGACATTGTCCATCGCGGCGGTCAACAGCGGCGTCGGCGTTTGCGGTTTGCCGGCGACGATCTTGGTGTGCCAAACCAATTTGTCGCTACGGACCACCTTGAGCGTATAGTCGGGGATGTTGACCATCACATAGGTCCGACCGAGGTCGCGCGGCAGCCAGCGCCAGCGCTCCATATTGGCGGTGACGCGGTCGATTTTTTGCGATTGCGTCGGGCCATTGATGGCGGCGAGCGTACGGGAATCGACAATGCCGGTCGGCTTGATGTCGGCGCGCGCCTGCACCTGTTTGATGGCGTTGTACAGCGCCTTGTCATAGAGGATGTCGTCGGCCTTGCCGTGCAGGCCGAGCCGTTCGCGCAGCACCGGAATACGCGCGTCTTTGGCGCCCGGCCTGATGGCGGGACCGGCCGGGATGCGATCGTCGGCTTCGGCGCGCGCGGCGCCGCCGCGCAACTCGGCGAGCTTTTCCTTCAGCGCCTTGAAGCCATCATGCGACGGATCGAAACCGTCGAACGCCACATTGACGTCACGGCTATCGGAAACCTTTTTCAAGATGTCGGCAGGCTCCGGCGTGTGGCTGCCGTAGTCTACTTCCGCCGATACGCGCGTCGGCGCGATGCGGCCGACCGACAGATGACGGGCAAAGCTCAGCACCGAAAGCGTGAGCTTGATGTCGCCGGCGGCAAGCGCGTCGGCGCCGGTGAAGCTGCCGAATTCTGGTACCGGATAATCGGATGCTTCAAGACCCTCGGCTGCGGCGTTCTTGAGGCGCCCGATTGTCGCCTTAGCGTTGGCGGTTAGTCGGCCGTTATGAATCCACAGCGGTGCATATTGGCGGGTGGCATAGAAGGTTTCGATCGCTTTGTTCTCATCGGCGTGGTCGACGCGCTTATCGAATTGTTTGGAAGTGATTGTGCCGCGCAGTTTGTCGGTGATCTGCGCGTCGTCGGCAGCGAGCATTTTATCAAGCGCGCCCTTGAGATCGAAACCGCTGTTGTCGGCGTTTGCCGGTACCGTCGGCTCTGGTGCGGCCGGCGCTTGCGCAACCGGTTCCGGCGTGGCGATGGCGCGCTGCGGCGGCGGTACCGGGGCGGCGTCGCGATGGCGCTGAGTAACTTGACCGTTGAGCGACGGTGGCGGCGATCCGACTTGGCGGATTCGTTCGGGCGCTGCGTTCGACATCGTCGCCATCGCGGCGATCAGCGCCAGCAAGGTGCCGGCCAACAACTGGTCGAACTTCACTTTACGCATGTCATTCACTCCACACGCATTCGATAACCGAATGCTTCAAATTAAGTGCAGTGCTTTAACCAGCGTGCTCCCCGACGCGCCATGGACAAGTCTGCATCGCTATTATGCGGCCAAACTCATGGTGTTACGAATGAAATTCATTCTGTCCGCGCGTTTACCTTGCATCACGGCTAACGCGGAAAAGATCGTTAAAATTTTAATTATTAATCAACCGCCGCCGTCGCGTTTACCGAGCTTTCGCCAGCTTCTTCGCTTAATCCTAGGCCTTCCAGCTTGCGATAGAGCGTCGAGCGGCCGATTTTCAGGCGACGCGCGACTTCCGACATTTGGCCGCGATAGTGCGCGATGGCATATCGGATGACTTCTCGCTCAATATCGTCGAGCGGTCTCACGTCATTGTGAGTGTCGGTTAATCGCAAAAACGGCCGCGACAGTGTTAACGCGTCGCGCGCCTCCGGCATGTCGATGCGGTTGTGTGTGGCTGGCATCGATGCAACCAAATCCGGAGCCATGCCCGGTGAGGAATCGATTAAGATCTGTGCGGCGTCGGCCGCCGCGGCTTGCGGCGTCATTTGCGGGAATTCGTTGATGCCGATCGCATCGCCATCGGCTAGCACGACGGCGCGAAAGATCGCGTTTCCGAGCTGGCGCACATTGCCCGGCCAGCGAAAGGCGGTAAGCCGAGCCAGTGTCATCGCATCGAGGTTGCGCAGGCGCTTACCCTGTTCGGCGGCAATGCGGGTGAGGAAATGGCGCGCAAGTTCCGGAATGTCTTCCGGGCGCTGGCGTAACGGCGGTATCGAAATCGGAAAGACGTGCAGCCGGTAAAACAGGTCCTCGCGGAACCGTCCGACCTTCACATCGGCAATCAGATCGCGATTGGTGGCGGAGATGATGCGCACGTCGACCTTGATGGTTTTGCGACTGCCGACTGGCTCGACTTCGCCTTCCTGCAGGGCGCGCAATAATTTGACTTGCGCCGCCGGCGGCAATTCGCCGACTTCGTCGAGGAACAGCGTGCCGCCATCGGCTTCGACGAATTTGCCGGTGTGCTTTTCAGTCGCGCCAGTGAACGAACCCTTCTCATGACCGAACAAGATCGACTCGACCAGATTCTCCGGCATGGCGCCGCAATTGACGGCGATGAATGGTTTGGCGCGCCGTGCGCCCGAGCCGTGGATCGCGCGCGCCATCAATTCCTTGCCGACGCCGGACTCGCCTTCGATCAGCACCGGAATCGTCGAGGCGGCCGATTTCTCCGCCGCCTGCAACACCGGGCGCATGGAGGGCGAACGGCTGACGACATCGGCAATGCTGAGCGTGCCTTCGCGGCTGCGCTTGACCCGCTGCAATTCACCGGCCAGCGCCTTGGTGGCGAGCGCGTTGCGCAATGAAACTTCCAGCCGTTCTGGGCTTGCCGGTTTGACCACGAAGTCGGTGGCGCCGGCCCGCATGGCAGACACCACATTGTCGATGCCGCCATGGGCGGTCTGCACGATCACCGGGGTGTCGAGCCCGGCCTGGCGCATGCGCGCCAGCACGCCGAGGCCGTCGAGGTCCGGCATCACCAGATCAAGCACCACGCAGTCGACGCGGGTGGCGGTGTCCCCAACCAGCATGGCCAATCCGGCGTCGCCGCCCTCGGCGGTGAGGGCCCGGTAGCCGAAACGCTCGACCATGGCCTCGACCAACCGGCGCTGGACCGGATCGTCGTCGACAATAAGCACTACTTCCGACATGAATTCTCCCGGCTTCGGCGGCCGACGCGCAAAGCGCGCCGGGTAGGGGGTGTGCCGATTTGGTGCAGTGTCGGCGATTGGGCTTAATGGCCCCTTAAATGCGTTTCGCATGCCGCAGCGGGGCTAAATTCGACCTCCGAGCATGCCGATATGTTGAAAACTCGGCAGCTGCCATCGCATCGCCATCTGTGTACCCATAGATGGTCGGGTACAGATCGTGTCCCGACCTTCGGTTTCCCTCGCAAAGTGAAACATCTGCCATGGCCAAATCCGCTGCCAGTAACAAGTCCGCTGCCCGCAAGAAACCCGTAAAATCGTCCAAGCCGGTACCCAAGAAGGCGCCCAAGCTCGGCGCCAAAATCGGCAATTTGCCGGCGTGGAATCTCGACGACCTTTACCCAGGTATCGACAGCGCCGAGCTCAAGCGCGACCTGACGATTGCCAAGACGCAAAGCGAACAGTTCGAAAAAGACTACAAGGGCCGGTTGGCGGCGCTGGCGGCTGAACCTGCCGCGCCCGATTTGCTGGCGGCGGTCAAGCGCTACGAGGCGCTCGGCGATGTGCTGGGTCGTATCGGCTCCTACGCCGGTCTACTACACGCGACCGACAGCACCGATCAAGCGATTTCAAAATTCTACGGCGATATGAGCGAGCGCATCACCACCGCTTATTCGCATCTGTTGTTTTTCGATCTGGAACTCAACCGTATCGACGACGCCGTGCTTGATGCCGCCATGAACGGTCCGCTCGGTCATTATCGCCCTTGGGTCGAGGACGTTCGCAAGGAGAAGCCCTATCAGCTCGAGGATCGCATCGAGCAGCTTTTCCACGAAAAGTCGTTGACCGGCTATTCGGCCTGGAACCGGCAATATGACGACACGATAGCGGCGTTGCGTTTCAAGATCGGCGGCAAGCAATTGCCGATCGAGCCGGCGCTGAATTTCATGCAGGATGCCGACGGCAAGAAACGCAAGGATGCCGCACACGCGCTGGCGAAAACTTTTAAAGAGAACCTGCGACCGTTCACGCTGATCACCAACACGCTCGCCAAGGACAAGGAAATCTCCGACCGCTGGCGCGGCTTCAAGGATGTCGCCGCCTCGCGTCATCTGGCCAACCGGGTCGAGCCGGAAGTGGTCGAGGCGCTGGTTTCCGCCGTGCGCGCCGCCTATCCGAAACTGTCGCACCGCTACTATGCGTTGAAGGCGAAATGGTTCGGTAAAAAGAGCCTGCCTTATTGGGATCGCAACGCACCGCTGCCGCAGGTGGCGCAGCGCACCATTGCCTGGAATGATGCGCGCGCGACGGTGCTCACCGCCTATGGCGCGTTCTCGCCCAAGATGGCGGAGGTGGCCGAGCGTTTCTTCGCGAAAAGCTGGATCGACGCCGGCGTGCGGCCGGGCAAGCAGCCAGGCGCTTTCTCGCATCCGACCGTGCCGTCGGCGCATCCTTATGTGCTGCTCAATTATCAGGGTAAGCCGCGCGACGTGATGACGCTAGCGCATGAACTCGGTCACGGCGTGCATCAGGTGCTCGCCGCGCCGAACGGGCCGTTGATGGCGCCGACGCCGCTGACGCTGGCCGAAACCGCATCCGTGTTCGGTGAGATGCTGACCTTCAAGAAATTGCTGGCCGCAACCACCGACAACAAGCAGCGCAAGGCTATGCTCGCCGCCAAGGTCGAGGACATGATCAACACGGTGGTGCGGCAGATCGCGTTCTATTCATTCGAGCGCAAGGTGCATCTCGAACGCCGTAACGGCGAACTGACATCGGACAAATTGTGCGAGTTGTGGATGTCGGTGCAGGGCGAAAGCCTAGGTCCGGCGATCGAATTGAAGGAAGGCTACGAGGCCTTCTGGACCTACATCCCGCACTTCATTCACTCGCCGTTCTATGTCTATGCCTACGCCTTCGGCGATTGCCTGGTGAATTCGCTCTATGCGGTCTACGAAAAGTCCAACGCCGGTTTTGCCGAGCGTTATCTCGCGATGCTGGCCGCCGGCGGCACCAAGCACCACTCCGAATTACTGGCGCCGTTCGGCCTCGATGCCCGCGATCCGAAGTTCTGGGATGGTGGGTTGGGGGTGATTGCCGGACTAATCGAGGAGCTGGAGATGCTAAGGTAGATCATGACTTAACGATTTGAAATTTATAATCTTTTTGCGATTTGTTATCGTAATACCTTGTAATCTCTTGTAATATGCTCTTTGGCGTTGTACGTTTTGTACAACGTTGGAGCTAATCCATGAATAAGCCCGTCCGCGATATCGCAGCCCAGGATACTGTCCTTCGCATCAAGAAGATCGGTAATTCGGTCGGGTTCATTTTGCCGAAAGAACTTTTGGCGCGCCTCCGGCTTAAAGAGGGCGACAAGTTTCATGTCGTCGAGCAGACCGAGCGCGGAATTAAATTGAGCCCTTACGATCCAAAGCACGCCGAAGCGATGGATATCGCGCGCCGCTCGTTCCGCAAATATGCCGACACCTATAAGGCATTGGCAAAATGACCGAGCCGCGATGGCTCGATACCACCATCGTTCTCGATGTTCATGCCGAGCAACTCGCATTGTTTGGCGGGGCTGACGGAATCCGCGATCTCGGACTTCTCGAATCCGCTTTGGCGAGACCCATCAACAAATTCGGTTATGGCGAGAGCGATCTTGCCGCGTTGGCGGCTGCCTATGCATTTGGCTTGGCGCGCAATCATCCGTTTGTCGATGGCAACAAGCGGGCGGCCTTTGCCTCGATCATCGTTTTTCTCGGCCTGAACGGGTTCGATTTCGACGTTCCGCCTGGGGAAGCGACCGCGATGATCCTTGCGCTTGCCGCCGGCGAGGTCAGCGAGCAAAGCCTGACGCGCTGGGTCAGGGACAACTGGCCGAAAGCATAAACCGATATGCCCAAAGTATGGATCGAAGCGGCGCTCAACGGCGCCTGGACACGCGACCGGCAACCGACGATTCCGATTTCGGTGGAAAAGATCGTCGCCGACGGCATCGCCGCGGCAAAAGCCGGCGCCGCCATCATCCATCTGCATGCCTATGACGTTGCGACCGGACGCCAGCGTGACGACTACGACATCTACTCGCCGATCATCGAGGGCATCCGCGCCAAAGTCGACGCTATCGTCTATCCGACGTTACCGATCACCGGCTCGGGCTATGCCGGCGAATTGCGCAGGGCGCAGGAGCGCTACGCCCACCTCGAACGGCTTGCGCAAAACGGTCTGGTCGAGTGGGGCGTGATCGATCCGGGTTCGGCGGTATTCACGCGCTTTGATGAAATTACGCGCGGCGAGGCAGGTTACACCTACTTTAACCCGGACGATCATTTCCGCGAAGGCATGCGTATCGCGGCCGCGTATGGCGTGCGGCCAAGTTACGCGATTTACGAAGCCGGCTGCACGCGCCCCGGCGCGGCGACGGCCGCCGCCATGCCGAAGGTGCCGTCGCCGGTCTATCGATTCATGTTCGCGCAGGAATTCTGCTTCGGCTTTCCACCCAAGCCGCTCTATCTCGATACGCATTTGGCGCTGCTCGCCGAAGTCGCCGCCGGTGCACCATGGATGGTTGCCGGCCTCGGTGTCGATATACGTCCGCTGATTCCCATAGCCGTCGAGCGCGGCGGCCATATCCGCGTCGGTCTGGAAGACCGGCCGTGGGGCGTGCGCGAAACCAACAAAGGCTTGGTCGAGGAGGCGGTACGGCTGGTGCGCGCGGCCGGCGGCGAACCGGCAAGCGCTGCGGAGGTGCGGGCGGCTTGCACCGCGTGTGATCTGGCGCTCAAGCGTGGGCGTGCCTAGCTACCTGAGTGATAATGACTGACCGAGAAAAAAACCGCTTTTCCGCCCGCGCCAAGCGCTACGCCAAAGTCGGCAGCAAAGTCGGTAGCGTCCCCGCGCGCATGGCGGGGCAGCGGCTGGTCGGTGCGTCGGGCACCCGCGCCGGCAACGCCGTTGCGCTCGCTGCCGCACTCGGCGGCCTGA
>OBEQ011724978.1_pt1 | contig 11109 bp, 3 predicted proteins | sample 1670901 | NCBI WGS metagenome assembly OBEQ01 (sample SAMEA104232315, study PRJEB22302) | groundwater metagenome | biome: forest; feature: aquifer; material: groundwater | place: USA | collected 2011-08-07 | depth 5.4 m | reverse complement strand
TGCTCGCTCAGGACACTTCGCCAGACGCGGGAGTAAACTCCCGCGCTTGGTCGAAGTGTCAAGAAAAAACTTTGACAATCCTGTTAGGTACACGCACAATGGTTCGAATCGTTCATTGTATGGGCGCGTAGCTCAGTTGGTTAGAGCGTCACATTGACATTGTGAAGGTCAGAGGTTCGACTCCTCTCGCGCCCACCATCAAATACCCCCGCCTGCATGCAGGCGGGGGGATTTGTATTCAAGATGAATGCGAGAGATCTATCGAAGCGTCAATAAAAAACCGGCTCTGCGCAGATGCGCAAGAGCCGGGTATCGTCTTTCGTGAGCAAAGCCGTGCTCACCACGACTTTGGAGAACTCCAACTGAGCTGTGAAGGCCTCTTCACTCGTGGATCTTCTGGTCTGGCCCATTGGATCTCCAGAACTGTTCCTGACGTGAACAGGCTCTCTGCTCTTCGCCAAGGAGCGTCTCCGGATCCAAAGAGTATCTCAAGGAGTGCCCGCGCCGCGGTCAAACCCATGACCGCGCAGATGATTCCGTTTTTCGGAATCGTTGGCGCAAGAAAGAGCCGCTCCCACCACTTCATTGCTAGTGGCGGAATTTTCGTGCCAGTGACATCGTCCCACGGAATACTTGGGACTTGAGGAAACCGCTCGATAGGAAGTGGCTCTTTAGGAAGTGGCTCTTTCCCTGCTAGGCATTCAGCCACCAGATCTACTGTCTTCTGACCGACAAGCGGATCCGCGAGCATCAATTGCAGGTCTTTCTTGGGAAAGAGAATCCCGAGATGCTCGATCGCTCTGTAGATATCGTCACTCGGCTCGACCTCCCCTTCTTTTGCGATGAGAATCGCGATGTGCGCTCCCGGCTGCGTGAGCACGCGAGGGATAGGCGGCGTGATGCGCCATTTTCCGCTGTCCGGAGACAGTGGGATGAGAATGGGTGACGCGACCGCACCGCCGTTTCGATTCTCGGGATGCTCCATCTCTTGAAGGAGTTCCTTCGCCAGCCATTCGATTCTCGCTGTTGGTGGTCTGCTTCCGCGATCGAGCCATGAATACTCGATCAAACGTCGCTCTCCTTCAATCGGCACACACGTATCGACCAGAAAGCCGCTTAGAGCATCGACGACATAGCATACTGGATCCACCCAGTAACAGACGATGTTTCTCGCCTGAGGCGAGCGATGATGCGCTGGTCGCATGTCCGCAGATACTGCCACGAGCCCTGGCCTGAATATCCTTTGGACGTATGGGTTGCTCGAACCGAGCTCCCACGCTCTCGCGAGTTCACGGAGCATCGCATGCTCGATCCGCGAGACCAGAGTTGGCGCCGAGAGAATGCGTTGGACATCATCTGTGGTCATCCTCTCTGCCTTCAAGCGGCCAGCAACCGCTCTCGGTTTGAAGCCATGTATGCTGCTCACACGTTGTCGAGCAGCTGCTGATGGCAATCGCAGAGTAACAGTTGCTTGAACGGACACGGTGACACCTCCATTGTTGAGAGTTGAGAAAGACCGTCGCACGCCCAAATGTGAGACGGGGATGCGAATGCTCCAGAGTACCGCACATGTGTCATTGTGTCAAGGATTCGCTTGCTGTGCAGCTAGATTAATCGAAAAAACACATAAAAAGCTACAAAAACCCCTCCCATGCGTCAGTCGGGAGGGGTTTTTGCGATGATTAACCTTTAGCTCTTGACAGGAGCTTTTTTGGCCGCCGGTTTGGCTTTCGCCTTGACTTGAGGAGTTTTCTTGACCTGTACCGCTGGCTTGGCTTTCACGGCCGGCTTTGGCTTGGCAACAACCGTGAAAGAGAAGGTGCCAGATCCAAGGACTTGTTTGGTTTTTGGATCAATGATCTTCACTGACTCTGTATACATGCCAGGTGGCAGTTTGTTCGTTACGGCCTCGACAACAGGTCGGCGATACAATGCGGATGGCTTTATCGTCGCACGACCAAGAGATCTTCGGACAGCTTCTCCTTTCTCATTCAAGAGTTCTCTCACCACTTCGATTTTCACGGCCTTCTTGGTTGTATTCTTGTATGAGTAGTCGAATTTGACCGGCTGCCCTTGAACGACTGTTCCAACGCTTGGGAGTTTTGCGAAGGAAACGTCACCGGAGACGTGAGCAGTTTGTGATGGAGTCATTGTGACTGGCGCACTTAAAGGTATCACAGGAGCAGACACTGCGACCGTTGGAGATGGGGTCGCGGATACTGGCGCACCGATCACTGGCGTTGGCGTGACAGATGGCGCTGGAGTTACTGGTTTTGCCGCTGTTGTTGCGGTTGGCGCTGCTGCGCCGCTTGAGCTCAATCCGGATGCTCCTGATGCGGATGTTGCTCCTCCGCCGCCGCTTGCCGTCGCAGCCGGAGCACTTTGAGTTGTCACCGAAAGCGCGGCTGTGGAAGTTGATTCACCATTCGAATTAAGCGAGGTGAGCTTATAGAAGTAAGCGGTTCCTGCGCTCAACCCCGTGTCTGAATAGGTCACGGTGGACGAAGCTGCGACAGTCGGTTCGCTTCCGAGTCGGGCAAATGTTCCATCTACGGAACCGCTACGATAGATGTCGTAACTCGTCGCTTCATCTACTGCAGTCCATGAGAGGTTCACCGCTGTTTGGCCACTCGCGGAACCGGAGAATCCAGTCGGTGTCGCGGGCGCATTCGGATTGGTTGAGACGATGGGCGCAAAGCTTGAGAAGTGATTCGTGCTTGCGGCGATCGTGACCGACGAGACATTGGAGAGATCCGGCGCAGGAGTCGCGAGAACCGTTCCAGTCGCATCTTTATACGTGATCGAGCTTGGCAATGTCACCCAGTTCGTGGCAGTTTCGTCGTAATACGCCATCTTGAGAGTATCGACTTCTGTTTTCGTATTGATGGATGAATCCGTTGACGAACGTGTCGCCGCGAGATCAGCGGGCGTGTACGACATTTCTATGACAACGTCGCTGTTAAATGTCGTGATTGGATTCTTGTTTGAATTCGTTGCTTTGAATTCCTTCGCTTTTCCACCCACTGGCAAAGCGGTTGAAGTCCTCCGCGCCGTTGTTTCTTTAATCTGGACATCTCCGGAGGCGCTGTCTGACCCAAATGCGCTTGGCGGAATGGTTAATTTCGTGCCCGTTGTCGCAAATCCGCTTGACGAAATCACCTCTTCAATCGTTCCTCCGGAAGCTGGGCTGATTGGTTTGGTTTTTGGCGCGGCGAGATTGGCGAGCGTTGTCAACGTAATGTTTTGACCCGTGACATCGCTTGTCGCCACTGTCACCGGATTAGCGGCTAAGCCCGTTTCGGCATATCCGTCCGTTGCCGCGAAGACCTTCCAAACGCCAGCGGTGACAAAGAGGGTGTAATTCCCGTTCGTATCTGCTTGCGTTCCTGCGAATCCTCCGCCTTGTTTTTCAGCTCTCACGTAGGCGTTGGATGCCCCGGAGGCCCCGATAAGCACTTGACCCGTAATCTTGATGGATGCGGCGGTCATGACAAGCGTTTGAGCTGCAGGACTTGAACCGCTTACGGTCAATTTGGTTGGGCCTCGGAAGAACCCGGGAGACATGGCATTGAGGTTGTACGGCGTGGATGAATCCGCAACTTTCAACGTAAACGTGCCGTCTGTTCCCGCTTTGACTCCCGTATGCACTTGAGTTCCTGATTGTGTAATCTCCACCCATGCATTTGAGATAGCGGTCGTCCCATCGGTGACTGTCCCTGTCACCAGCCGTAACGTCGGAATGGTGATTGTAAGTCCTTCTGCGCCGTCAACCGTCACATTGCCAGTTGACGTGCTGTAGACCGTCGCTCCGGTCGTGCCTACGATGTCTGAAGACCCAAGCGTAATCCCAGGTACAAAGATGTTTACCTTATACGTGCCAGACGGAACGCTCACACTCGTTGAGGTCGCGTTGTTCATATTCACGCGCGCGCCTGTGCCAGTTGACGAGAAGAGATCAATGAATGCGGACACGCTGGTTGAGAAGACGAAGGTCACTGTATTCGGAGTCCCAACAGAGAAATCCTTATTTGCCACGTCTGCCGTAACGTTGAATGAAGCTAATGATCCAAGCTCACCGATGCCCGGAGCAAACGCTCGCAAGGCATATCCGTTTCCAGAAGGAACTTTGAACGTATACTGACCCGTGCTGTTTGTAATCGCCTCGTTGAAGGTGCTATTTCCGGAGATGCGCACAAACGCCCCAACCAATTCTTCTCCCGCATTATAACTCCCATCTGCGCTCAGATCTTTGTACACGCGACCTGAAACCGCGAAGTAGGTACCGGTGTCTGCTGGCGAAAAATTGATGTTTGTTTGGCTTGCTCCACTCACCACAACGCTCTGTTCCGTGAGATTACCGAATTGTGGGAGGAACACGCCAACTTTCCATGAACCGTTCGCCACATAGAGTGTGTAATTGCCAGAACTATCCGTAATCGCGTTCGCGAATCCCGGGCCATCCGTCTTTCGTGCAAACACGGATGCGCCTTGGATCACGTTTGTTCCATCCGTCACTTTTCCAGAGATGGAGAAGTCCGGTTTCGCAACTTTCAGGATGAAGGACGTAGCCGCGGCCGCGGGCGTGATCGCAGTCGTTGCGCCGGCGATTTTCAGATACGTTGTCGCATCGCTCGTTACGACGACCGATGTTTCGCGCGCAGGCGGCATTCCCGGGACAAACGCACCGACCGTATAGATGCCATCTGTCACGTTCAGCGTAAATGTGCCTGTTGTGTCAGAATTGGCTCGTGTGCCAAATCCGCCAGATGGTGAGTAGGCAAAGACCTCTGCATTCGCAATGATCTTACCTGAACCATCTTGAACCAAACCCTTAATTTGCTTTGACGCGTTTGAGAGGTTGAACGTGATCGCGCAGGAGCCCGTCACACCATCAACCGTACACGCTGTACCAGCAACCGTGATGTTCTTTGGTTTTGGCATGACGTAGCTCGGTTGAGGCGGCGGACCCATGCCAAATCCTTTTGGCATTTGCGGACCAGCGCCAACAAACCACTGACCATCTGTCAATTTTATCGTGACTGTATCAGTGGTTGAAGTGGTTGCATCAAGCGTCACCGATTTCTGTTTGAAACTCCCAAACCCTCCTCCCATAGAACCCGCAAAGATATCCATGAGTTCACTTGCAGGGCCTCCGACGATATTCACCGTTACGTCCGTTCCTGCGGCGTTCGATTGCGTGACTGTGAAGTTGTAGGTGCGGTTTGTTGAGGTCACCTGAATCGGTTCTGGAGTGCTTCGGCCTGTAAACTCTTTTGTTCCCAAGGCAATTGATTGGTCTGTAAAGAGGTTATAAAGGCCTGCCGAGAGATTCGTGAAGGAATAGGTTGAACTATTAGAGCCATTGAAGTCCGCTGTCGTCGCTTCGAGCGGTCCAGTCATGGGCGAGAAGAGATAGACCTTCATCGTTCCGGTCTGGTCATTGCCGGTTGCTGTGACGGTTCCCGTCAAGCTCACCGAGCCCCCTGCTTGAATAAAGAATGGCATGGAGGTCAATGATTCTGCGACCGTTGTGCCGTTCAATGTCTTCACGTCAACCGTGTAACCCGTCGTGTTGTTCGGTGACGTGGAGTTCTTGATCCCATCAAGATTAACATTGAGAAAATCTTTTCCTGCCGCACTTGTGTCCGCGCTGATATACACAGTCACGCTGCGTAAACTATTGTTCACGACAACACCATCATCTGCGAGCCCGCCTTGCGCGGCGCCGGTGTCATCCGCATTCGCGCCGCCTGCGCACGATTTTCCGCCGGCCACATTTGTCAAACACTTAAAAGTCGGTGTTCCTGTACTCCCGGGACCGTTCAGGTCTGTGCGCATGGGGCTGAACACATTCTGTTTTGCGCCAGTGACATCGAATCCTGACGGAAACGTGAAGATGATTGTTCCGCCTGCCAGGAGTTGCTTTGAGATCGGCAGATTGACCATGTACTTCGTTGTCTGTCCTGCGATCATGCTGAATGGCATCACGGATACCGGAGGCGCATACCCATGCGTGGTTCCAGAGAAACCTCCGCCCGTTGGAATAAATCCTCCCCCAGTGGAAAATGCATCTGTTGACATTGCTCCAGGACCAAGCGCACCTTTTGTCGTTGCGCTGCTCTTTACGAGCGCTCGTGTGGTCGAAGCAGTTGCCGACAAGAGGTTACCTGAAATATCTTTTGTGCCCGTGCTCATGACAATCGCTAATTCTTGACCTGACGCGGAACTCGTGCCCCAGCCCGTGATATTCACGGTGTTTGAACTTGGATCGTAGCTGAAGGTTACGGCTGTACCGCTCAAATTCACGGCTGTGCCAGCTGTCGTGCTAAATCCAACTGCCCCGAATTTGATGGCACTGTACGATGCTGGGTTCAACACGCTTGTTCCAAAGTTCAACGAGTCCGTTGCCTTGGCCGCATTCATCGGCTTTGTGAAAGTCAATGCAATGTTGTAATCATCCGCATTCAGATATGCAACGCCTGGTTGCGTCACATCCGCGCCGCCCGTCGTAAAGGTGCGCGCAACGGCAGTAGCGAGCGTAATTCCGTTCAATCCCTTCACCGCCGTTGTGACATTCAAGGTATACGTTGTGGTTGCGCTCAACGCTGTGCTTGGAATAACGACGATTTGACGCTCTGCTGACTTATACGTCACCGTTCCGTTGACAACAGTTGAACCGTTTGAAATGTACACGGACGCGGTCGTGATCGTCGCTGAATCAAGATCCTTATCAAAGGACAAGACCGATGCGCCGAGTGCGACGGGAATCGCTGTGGCGCTTGCGTCTGGATAAGATCCAACGAGTGACGGAGCTGCGGTGTCAGACGTGGCTCCGCTCTTGAATTCAGAGGTGTAGACGACGCTTGATTCTGATCCGGGTGGCGACATGGTGATGCCACTCCCTGATTTTGCTCCTCCCAACACCTTCACGCGATATCTCTGTGTTGACTTGAGAATACCAGGACTGCCAGGAGTCGTGCCGTAGCCAGTCACAAAATTGATCGTGGCTGACTGCTTCAGCGTGTCAAGTGTCACCGTATCAATGGCAGAAGTGGAGACATCTGTTTCGACAAACGTCGTTTCTACGACCTCGAACAATTTGATATTGCCTTTTAATGTGTACGAACCCGCATCCGCGCCCATTGGATTCGAAAAGTTAATGACAAGCTTCGTGTTTCTCGGTACGCCCGTCGCTCCTGAAGGAGGCATTGAAGAACTGACGTTCGGCGGGGTGAAGGCGCCCGTGCCAAAGGATGTTCCGCCCGCAAACGTTCCGGTAAACGCCATGCCTGTGTTGAACGAATACGTGTAGCTTCCATCCGGTTGGTTACCGCTCACGGGTTGACCAGATGTGTCTGTCACTCCACCAGTGATGACAACGGAAATTGTCTTATTGTCCCCGAATGTCTGGCCCGCGTTAAAGGTCCACACAGCCAAATTAGCTTCTGGTGGAACGCCTGGAACCATTGGAGATGGTGCGCTTGGATAGAATGTCCAGCTTCCTTTCGTTGTTGTGATATCCGTCTTCGCGCCCGTGGAAGGATTGACGTCATTCACAACCATATTGCCAGGGGTGGTCACTGACGTCTGGTTCATGGCGCGATCAAAGACAACAAAAACTTTGAAATTGGAGTCATTTCCTGGGATTCCCTTCATTCCATCCATCGGTCCATTCATTCTTACGCGCGGTTTATCCGTTATGCCTCCAAATCCTCCACCGGTTCCCACATACAGTTTGAGATCAACCCCTGTAGATCCAGCATTAATTCCCTCCACCAGTAATTCATTGAATCCAGATCGCGTAGCTGAAACTTTATAGGTACCAAATGGCACGTTGAGCAACGTAAAGCCACATGTAGAATTTGTTGATGTGCTAAATCCCGTTCCTGTGAGGAACACGGATGCTCCTTGAATTGCCGTTGGACAAGCTCCGGCACTATCTTTCACAGATCCGGAAATCGTGCTCCCGCCTGCCGCGCTTGTCGTCAATTGAAATGGACTGCCATCCGGTTGCTTGAAGTCTTTGATATTCGCGCCATCAGATGCTTGAATAAAATAACGGACAATCGTTCCAGCGGCACCAATCGTTGCGCTTGGAATCGTAAACGAGAATATCCCGCTCGACACGAATGCTCCTGTTGAAGAGCCCGTTGCCGCGCTTGGCGTACATCCGGCTCCTGCACAGTAGTAGATCGTTCCCGTGAGCGTGGTTGAAGGCGTTGCGATATTGTCGAATATTGAGGCATGTAGTTTGAGATTTGTACTTGCGGCCGCAAAGCTAACTGGCTCATGATGAACCCCTGGCGGCATGGTGTCTGTTGCGGCGCTCACCGTGGTTAATTTACGCACCGCAGAAACCTCAAGCGGCGCTGTTGAACTTGTCACAGACGTCGTTCCTGTCGCATATGATTTTACTTGCCAGAAATAGTCGGTTGCGGCAGAAAGCGGCGTTGGCGGCGTCAAGACACGGAATATTCCTGCTCCATAATTCACGTTACATTGCCCAGTTGAAATCGAGCAGTGGCCGCCGGTTCCGGTACTCGGGAACGCATAGTCCCAAAGCGGAATAAGCGTATCGGTCGGATCAGAGCCGTTCTTCACGATAACGCGATAAGAGAGAGCAGCCGCATTCGTGCTGGTGGCAAAGGTAAGATTCGGTGTCAATCCGACGTTCGTTGCAGAATCGCCAGGAAACAAGAGGTTCAATCCTGCGGCAACTGGCGCGGTCACCATAAATGCTCCTGGCAAGTTCGCAACTTCAGCGCCTGATGTGACTTTGAGGTCCCGCATTCCAATTGCGGCGTTTGCGGCTATCGTAAAGGTCGCGGTGAGAGACGTTGGGCTTGGCGCCGTCACGGAAGAGACGGTGACGCCATTTACGCCGCTCACGCCAGGAGCGAGCAGCGTCTCGACAACGCTACTGCTAGTAAAATGCGTATTGCTTCCCGTGATCGTGACAGACACTGCGGTGCTCGTCACGCCTCCTGGTGGACTGATACTCGTCAAACCAGGAACCAGGGCGCCGCCGGTCGCAGACGGAGCAACGTTAATCGTAAATGGCTTTGTTGTGGTTGCTGTTCCTCCTTTTGATACCTGAAACACGACGCTAAAACTTCCAATAACCGTTGGAACCGTTCCTGTTACCGCTCCGGTTGTCGTACTAATCGTGAGTCCCAAGGTTGTATTCAGCGTCGCGGCTGAACTCGCATCCGCGGTTGTCCATGCAAGAGCTCCTGACGGGCCACCGGTTGATGCCAATGTGACGAGCGGAGCCGCGTTCGTATAGGTTGTTCCAGAAGCAGCTGTTGGAATGAATGCTGTTGAGATTGTCAGTGGGCTTGAGATCGCGACCGCAGTTGTTCCAACTGCATTTCCGGAAAAATCAGCAATTTTATTTGTTGCGGCCGCAAAGGTTGATGCCGCAACATCTGTTGCGTCAAGTCCAGCACTCATGGTCACTGTAATATAATTTTGACCGAGCGTGTGCGAGATGCTCGAAATGGTTTGAGCTGATCCCCCATTATCTACATACGTCAATGGATTATCTGCCGTTGCTAACGTTCCATGACCAAATTTTTCAATCGCTTTGCTAAAGAAGACCGTAACCGTTTGGCTTCCGGTATTCCCTTGGGCAGACGTAATCGTCGGAGCAGCCGTGTCTGCCGTGTAATTTGGTGAAGTGAAGCTCGCAGACGGACCGTTTCCTCCAGATGTCACAACGCCATTCATGGCGACGGTCGCTATGATTTGATCGCCGCTGCTTATTGTTCCAGATGTCCGAATAGCGACAAAAAACACATTCGAAACGCCCGCTGTTAAACTGACAGAAGATGCAACGGGTGTGAGTGTAATGGTTCCAGATGGAGATCCAAATGCAGGGGACGCGGCCAAGGAGATAACTTGATCCGTCAAATCAAATTTGCCAAAAATGGAACCGTTGTCTCGATAGAGCGCAACGCCAGAAGTGGTCGCAACCGCAATTGCGGCCAAATCGTTCTCTGTAAACCCGGTTCCGCTCAAGCTCACGGTTACGGATGTGAGCGTCGCCGTGGCATCAGGTGTCAAAGTGATTTTTACGATGCCCTTGGCTTCAGAGTTCAGGTTCACCGGAGATCCAGGAAAAAAACCGTTACTGCATCCCGTGCTGTCTACGGTGATGGTCGTCGCGGCGTGAGCCACTTGGGAGAGTTGCAGCATCCCCGGCGCAAAGGGGCTGTAGGTAAACAGAACCGACAACGTCACGATCGCGTTGAGGACGCGAGATCGTGTTTTTTGGTTGTGAAGCTTCATAAGCACAGTCAGGATAAAATATAAAAAATTGTTAAAAATTTGTTCAAGTATATACGTGAAAAAAGAGTGTGTCGAATGGTTCTGTGGATAACTTCTTGAAAACGTTCTTTCCCACATATCAAAACCTCCCCAGATGTTGGGGAGGTTTTGTTTTGTCTCTTACACGCGTTTGACGTTCACAGCCGCCGGACCCTTTTCGCCGTTCTCGACGTCGAATGTGACTGCGTCACCTTCGCGGAGTTCGTCGTACTGCACGCCGACCAAGGATTTGCCATGGAAGAAGATGTCCTTCTCCTGGCCCTGCGCGCCGATGAAGCCAAAGCCGCGATCCGTGAGTTTCTTGATTGTCCCGTTCATAGGATTGTTTTGAGTGAATAAAGTCGCAAAATTTTAACAATATTTGTGAAGTTCGACGACGTTTCTAAAAATATTTTTTGCAGAAAGAATATAGCACAGTATGCCAAAAATGTCAATGAAGTCCATATTTTGGCTTAAATAAGCTATTTTGTGACTCTTACACCAAAACCCGCGATAGAATTTATCTCGTCGCGGGCTTGTGCTACTTAGGCTTGAAAACCGATTTCTTTTTTACGGTTTTAAGCTTCTGATAGGAGTTTTCTTGACCTGTACCGCTGGCTTGGCTTTCACTGCTGGCTTTGGCTTGGCAACAACCGTGAAAGAGAAGGTGCCAGATCCAAGAACTTGTTTGGTTTTTGGATCAATGATCTTCACTGACTCTGTATACATGCCAGGTGGCAGTTTGTTCGTTACGGCCTCGACAACAGGTCGGCGATACAATGCGGATGGCTTTATCGTCGC
>OBEQ010163660.1_pt1 | contig 11109 bp, 13 predicted proteins | sample 1670901 | NCBI WGS metagenome assembly OBEQ01 (sample SAMEA104232315, study PRJEB22302) | groundwater metagenome | biome: forest; feature: aquifer; material: groundwater | place: USA | collected 2011-08-07 | depth 5.4 m | reverse complement strand
TTAGCTAAATCTATAACATCATCCTGAATTATCGCATTGCTATTAACTCCAATAAAATCCTGCAGCCTGGAATCTAATGTTCTTATTGTGTTTTTTGCCAAAAGTGATAAACATTTGTTTGAATAATCCGATTTAGTATTTGGAGAAAGTCTTCTAACTTTACCTAAAAAAGATCCAACAGGGAGAGGATGCATTTCCATTGATTTTTTTAATCACCTCATATACTAAGTTTGAATAATTAATTTAATAATATCCTACTTAAAGATTAATAGCTAGACTGCTTTATTGTCCTTGGAATCATCAGTCTTCTCATCACTTGTTCCAGCTAAATTCATCCCTACCATTTGTTTTATAATTGAGTCTAGATCATTAGAATTTGAAAAAGGCACTGCTTCAAGAAATAGATTCATCATCTGATTTCTGTTTTTCTCCCAAGCATATTCAATTATTTCAAGACTGTTATTTTTCTTCCATTGCTCTTCTTGTGAAATATCAGTTTTGCTGTTTGTTGCATCGTGAATAAGATTTTCAAATCCAATACCTTTAATTAATTCGATTACAAGATTATTTTCTTCATCTCTAACCAAATTAAACAAAGTACCACCTGAATCACTCCTACCTATAGGACACAGTTCTGCCCCTTCAAGATTACACAGGGCTTTTTTCAAGCCTTCATCTGCTTTATAAAATCTTGATAGTACATTTGAAATGATTTTTTTATATCTGTCTCCATAGGGCATTAATTTAATAGTAGATGCAAGAGGAATCGAAGATTCCTGTCGTCTGATTTGCTTAACAATAGTATCCATTAAAATACTATTACCATCTACACTAGCAAAATTCACCATAGAGTAACAGGCATGTCCCACAAGAAAAAAATCTGTCTCCTTGTTGATAAACTCACCAAGAGTTTTTGCACTGCTTCCCTTTGCACATATTGCATAATCACCTATAGCTCTAAATCGCTTTCTCCTTGTTTTTTCACTTTCATCAGGCTTATCAAGAAGCTTTTCCTTAAAAACCTTCGGAGCATCACTAGGATAGTATGCTGCCAACATATCACCTGCTTCACCCATAATACCCATATCAACTGTAGTGTTATAAATATTTGATAGTTTATCTGAAGGCAAAACCAGCAGCTCAGTACGATACCCTTGTTCTATCAATGCAAGCAAAGTATCTTGGACTGCTTCCATATTAATATAGTGTTCACGTGAATCATCCTGCTTTGAGATAAGTTCTTCATTTAAATCAAAGAGTCTATTTATAAACATTTCAGGAGGAACCATTCTCACAATTGATTCAGCAAAAATATCCATATCATTAATTTTCTTATAATCAATTTGCTCAACAACTTTAGCTACTAATTCTTCGTCATCTAATAAAGTTAAAAAATCACTGCAAAGTCTATTAGTACATTTAAGATTTTTATATTCTTTCCTTTGCTCCAGATAAGGAACAAGCACATCATTTATAAAGATATCTTCATTTGAAGTTGAAAATAAAACTTTCAGATAAACAAGTTTTTCGTCAAAGTCACTTGATTCAACAAGTCTATTTTTCAGAACTTCTATTAAATTTACTCTCAATTTTTCAAACTGAGGCAGAAGATCATCTATAGTTTGCTTTATAACTAAATCAGATTTAACTGCTTTTCTAATCTTTACGAGCTCAGGTTCAGTGAGATTATCTCGCTGCCAGTCAACAAATTTCCTTAAAGTATCCAGCGGATACAAAGCACTTCTTATTCCAGACACAGTATTATGATGCGTCCATGGATTGAGTTGCTCTATATTTTTTTCAGGTACAACAATTTTTGTTTCAGCAGTATTAGGAACTGGCTGCACAACCAGAGCTGATACATTATTATTTATAGGCACAAGAGGCCCACCTGTTGTACCACTTATTATGTTTTCCATAAATTTAGTTCTTAAGAAGAAATTATAAATCTATATTTATAAATTTTAAAGGGAGAAAAAGAAATAATAAGCAATCTCCGTGTAAGCTTTAGTTTACAATCGATACATTATAAAACCGACAAACTAAAACCTGATATCTTAAAGTATTAATAGAGTAAATAATTTAAGAAAGAGAGCATACAATGCAAACAAGAAGAGCTTTTTTATTCAATTCAGCAGCTAATGTAATAACTTTTGCAGCAAGTGGAAGTTTAGTAATAACTGGCAAAGAAAAGGCACAAGAAGCTATTAAAAATTATAAGCAAGAAAGAACCCCACCTGAAGTGGGTTTACCCATTATTACTGTTAACCATACTGCTGACTTTGCTCTTGGTGGAGTACTAGGATTAGCAATTAAAAAAATCGTTGAACAAAAGATGAAATTAAGTCAAGAAAGTATAAAATTAAAACAACTAAATAAAGAATTATCATCTACTGTAAGTAAGCTTCAGAAATTAGAAGACGACGATCTACCTAGCATTGAAAAAATTTTAGAAGAAATTGTTAGAAAAAAAATTATCCCATATGAGGTTAATAAAAATAGTAATACTACAGAATCAATTCTAGGCTTACTAAATGCTATTTTCATTTACACTGACTCACAAGAAAAAGCTGTTCAACCTTTTATTGAAGAAGTACAAAAGCTAAGAGAGGCATTTACACAACCTTTTACTAAGCAATTACAAAGTGATACTGACATAGATGCTGTTATAAAAGAAGCTAAAATTGAAGCTTTAAGAACTGAAAAGTTAATTCAATATATTTCAACCGTTACCATTAAGGCATTAGACAGAGATGGCAGTGGTGAAAAAATGGGCAAAAAGCTTGCTGATTCTTTACTAAAACAGGATCTCGTAAATGATGCTGTAATTACTGCACTAAGACAAACTTTGATTGATGTTATTAAGAGTAGTCCATTTATTACAGCATTTACAGAGGCAATCAGCACTGCAGTAACTGAATATGGTACAGCATATAAATTAGTAGATTCTATAGTAGAAGAATTTCAAGACAGTAAAATACCAGATGACGATCCATGTTTACTTGCTTTAAAAAATGGACTTAAAAACGCTTTAGAAAGTGATGATGTTTCCAAAAAATTATGTGAAATAGTATCTAACATTACAAGTGAATCTGATTTTGTAGAACTTTTTATGCAAAATCTACAAAAAACATTGGGCAGAAAACAATTATTAAAATCCCAATAGTTTCAAAAGGTTTTGTAGATTTGGATTCAGGCATCTTTTAACTTGCTTTTAAAAATAAGATATGCTATTTTAAATAAAACTCTAAAGTAAATTATTTAAGAAGGTAAATATATGCATGTAATTCTACGAATAACTCCTAAACAAGAAAGAATCCTTGAAAAGCGATTAGAACTAACACCCACTCTAAGAGATAAAGAAACAGAGATGTCTATATTTGAAGTTGATGAAAGTAGAAAATCTAGCAGATCAAAACTACGTGAATTAGAAAAATATGGTGGTAAGCCTTTGAAGCTTACACTTTAATTAAGAGCTCTTAATTTAGTCAGACATAGTTGAAGATTAAATCTTTCTAAAAATACTTAATTAAATAAATCTACTTTGATAGGATAACTTTCATATATAAACAATGTAGTTTATAAATTAGAAAATTAAAGGAGAAATTATTATGAACGTACCAAAAACTTTTCTTGGTGGTGTAAAAGGATACCTAGCTCTTGGAGTCTTAGGAACAGCAGTAGTTGCTACTCCTTTTTCATGCAGTACTAATAAACCAGGCGAAATCTCAATTAAAAATAATGTTATTGCTGGACTAGGTAGTCAGACTTATAGTTCAGGAGCTGTATTCCCTGTAATTCCATTTATTCAACAAAATATTAGATATGATGGTACTCGTCAGCTCGTAAAAGAAACAGTTAAAGCACAATCAAAGGATAATATCCCTACTGATGCAGATGTAATAATTGAGTGGCAGTTAAATAAAGATTCTTTATATAAAATTCACTCAGAGGTTGTTGGTTCTTACAGACACATAGACAGAGCCTCAAATGATAAAGATGCTGGAAAAAGTTCTTCATCACATGAAGATGATAGTCATCTTGAAAACTATATACAGAATCCACTTACTTTAGCGTTTTATACTAAGGAAATTCGCTCAAGATTGCGAAACCTAGTAGGAGACTCTATGAAATTGTATAAAGCTGAAGAAGCTAATGACAATAGAGACAATATAACAAATGCACTTCGTAAAGGTCTTAAGCTACCAAATGGTGATTATATACAAAGTCTTGCTGAACAAGTTGGTAGTGAATATGTCACCATTAACGATGTTTTCGTAAGAAATATTCATTTGCCACCTAATCTAGAAGAAGCAATGAAAAAAAGAGCAGAAGCACTAATTCAACAACAAACAGCTGCCAACCTGATTGCAGTTGAAAAAAACAATGCCTTAGCTGAACAACAAAAAGGTATTGCAGTATCAAATAAAACCAGAGAAGAAGCTGATGGTAAAGCCGATGCAATTAATAAAATTGGCGAAGCCATTCGTAGAAATCCTGAAATAATTGAATACAATAGAGTTGAAGCTCAAAAACTAGCTGGTCAAAATGGCGGTTTGATTATTACTAACGGACAAGCACCTAGTATCTTGATTCAGTCACCACAGAAAAAATAAATCAAACACTTGATTTAATTCTTTAGCAGCTTAGGACTTAAAATTTCCTAGGCTGCTTTTTTATTAGCTACAGGATTAACCTCTGGTCGTTTTATTAACAACAGTACTTTCTCAGGTTCTTCTTTCACACCAAAAATACACTCTTTTATCTTTTCAAATAAATTAATTTCTTTTGTATCATTACCTGAAACATCACATCGCTCAGCCTTATCATAAAATTTAATATAATCTCCATGACCTGCACCTGGTAATTTAGCAAATATTTTATTCTCTTTTGGAATATTTAATTTCGATAAACTTTCATTTAATCTCTCAGAATGCTTACATGGGATTACACCATCTTCAGTTCCATGAAAAGCTAAAACTTTATTAGCTCTTACTTCTGAAATATCAATTTCAGATTTAAAACCATCTAACCCTAATAAACCACATGCTTTTGCTATCACCTCTGGAATATATCCACCTATTCCATCTTTTCTAGCCTGCTCTGCATCTGTGAAGGTGGATTGAAGAATTAGTGTGTCTACTTTGTTCTTTTTTGCAAGCTGCACTGCCATTGCTCCGCCAAGTGAATGTCCAAATACAGATATATCGTCACTTGTAAGTCCTCTTAATATTAAATAGTCATATACTGCTTGTGTATCTTCATTTAATCCCTGACAGGTAAATGAATCAGCATTTAATTTACTGTTTCCAAAACCACGCGGATCAAATACCAAAACATTTACATCTAATCTCTTTTGTAGTTCCTGAATCTTTTCTAAACAATCACCTACATTATTTCTAATTCCATGAATATATATTAAAGTTTTTTTAGTGGGTTTACCTGGAGCATAAATATAGTACCCGTCAAGTTTTTCCCCACCTGAAGTAATGTCTACTTTGTCAGCTCTCATTCCTAATTCAGCAGGAGTAATTTTTGTTTTTGCTGTTCCTCCTGCAATAACTGTATTTTTTACCCCATTAGCTATATCAAATTCCAGACCAAATAATTTCCCAATTACTGCAGTAGCAGCCCCCATCCATCCTAAAGTCCATCCCAGAACTTTCAAAAATTTATTCTCTTTTAATTTTCCACAAAAGCTTGTAATAATTCCAAACACTGAGATTCCTAAACCAGCATAAGCAGCATATGAAGTTTTCCTAATCTGGGTTTCATCGGGATTATTACGCACCCACTCTCTTGCAAATTCAACACGATTTTTTCCCTCTGGTGGAGAAGGACATCCTACCGGCCAGCGTAAACTTGTTGCAATGTTTCCTATTGAAGTCATTTATTTAAGAGCTATACAATATAAGTCTTGACTATATATTAACAAATTGTAAGCTATAAAAAACAAGCCCTAGCTTAATAAAGATTCAAGGTTAAGAAAAAAAGAGAGGTTAACTTTAACCTAGATTAAAACTCTGCAATCACTCCAAAGCTCGCTATCAATAATAACCAAATAAAAAAGTGCAGATAGAAAAGAACATAGCTAAAAAATAATTTAATAGGAGATATACTTCCGCCCATTACATATTTTGCATCTTTAACGGTGGACATTTTTTATTACTCCTTTTTCATGATTATCCTTAGGTGGGCAGGATAAATCCTGCCCCTACAGCAATGTTACATTGAAGCCTCATTTAAGTCATTCTCGAACCTATTTAGTTTGTCTAAAAATTTCTTATAGTCACACTTTGCCAGCCAATAACCTCTGACTTTATTTTTATCTACGGTCTTTTTAATGTTTGGAGGTCTTTGTCCAAGTAATCTTTCCTGACACCATTTATTTCCTTCACGGAAGTGACAGTCCCCAATCTGACAGCCCATTACAAAAACACCTTCAGCACCCTGCTTAAAAGCCTCTTCAAGCATCACAGGCTGAATCATTCCTGAACATGTAAGCTCTACAATAGCCACATTATCTTTCTCTTTAAGTCTATTTTTTTGAACGTGTTTTTTCAGGTCAACACTGCGTTCACAAACTATACCTAATATTTTCTTTTTCTTTCCGTTTGCCATTTTTATTTCGCCCTTACACCGTTACTGGTTCTTTAAGCACATCTCCTATTTTAGCTATTATTTCTTTAGAATGTTTTTGTGGTAAATCAATAGCCTTAAACGCACATGCTCCTACACAAAGCCCACACTCAGCACAGCGTGTATCTATTACTACAGCAAGCTGTTTATATTTTGGATGATCTGTTCGTGGCACCATATAAATAGCTTCATATGGACAATCCTTTGCACAAAGAGTACATCCTACACAATTATCGAGAGAAACGGCGGCTGGTGATTTTGGAATATCTACTATTAAATATGGTACAAGAAATAAAATAGCCACTGCTACAAATAAACCAGTCCAAACCACTAAAGCTGGCATACCTGAAAACAACGGGAAAATCCATAAGTAAAACCAGTCTACAGGAAACTCATGTGGAGTCTGTGTAAGTACTGCAGGTTTTCCGCTGGATACAGGAAGAAGTGCTGCAGGAATCATAATAGATGAAAAGAGAAGCAAACCAAGCCCAAGAGGTACATCAGTAACAGGTCTTGAGATTCTCAGGTAATGCAACCAGAGCAGATATAAAAGTGAAAATGAGATTCCAACATGTATAAAAAATGACATTGCCATTGTGTAGTGAGTAACCACCTCACCATTTACAAATAGTTTTGCTAGCGAATATCCTATAAATGGTATTTGTTTCAATGCATCGGTCATCATTAAAACAATCATATAAGAACGCTCATCCCAAACAAGGACATATCCAGTTACACCAATAACAAACATGCAAAGCAAAAGTACAACTCCTGAATACCATGCAATCCAACGATATTTTCTATATCTGTCAGTAAAGAAAACTCTAATAGCATGAATTAATACTGCAATCATCATTGCATCTGCAGCATACCTGTGTAATCCCCGAACTATCTGGCCTAATGGAATCTTTGTAGAAATATAATTTACTGAAATATAAGCACTGTCTAGAGTAGGCTGGAAATAAGCAAAAAGTAAAAGCCCTGTAAGAAATAAAATCCACATAAACAAATTTGGTACTGCTCCATGATAGTAAAAAGGGTTATATTGCTGGCTAAAAAGCTTATTTAAAAACTTTTCAAAGCCAATTGTTAGTACTTGCAATTTATCTAATACTTTTTTGTACATCTATTTTTTTAATTTCTCCTTTCCTGGATTCGTCTCTTCGTTGTCGTCATTATTAGTTAAAATCACAAAAGATATTGCAGCAAGTACTCCAAGCATTCCAAAGTATTTTGCAAAGGTAATGTCTTTGTAGTTTAATTCACTGGTTGCCAGAAGAAATACAATTACTGCTGTACCAAGAGCACATAAAGCAGCGATTAATAATTGAATTAAAGTTTTCATTAATTGTTTTTTAGGTTACTCCTTTTATTGTAGAACCATTCATATAAACCAAACTTTACCTTAAGATTATTTTTCTCTTTTTCTTCGCTGTAAACCCAAAAGCCTATTAGTAAAAGAGAAAAAATAAATATAAAACCTGAAATAAATGACACAGTAAAATGTTCAAAAGTTCTTTCAACTGCAATTAATCTGCCAGCTTCAAAAAATATAGAAAGAGAATAAACAGATAAACAAAATACCAATAATCTAATCAAATTAAACTTTTTCATGATGCCACCACCGTTTCTTGTGGCTTAACAAGTTTTTTCCTTATAAGCAGGTGCCACGTATATGCAATAACTGCAGGAATCATACAAACACCGACGCCTTCAAGCTGTTGTTTTAAAGTTATCCAACCATTTAACAAAGTAGGAAATGACCAGTACAAAACAAAAAGAGGACAAACCACATATGCAATAAAATCCATTATTGCTATAGGTAATTTTTCAGGCTTCTCAACCTTTTGGTTAATGTACTGCCATATAACACCAATAGCAATAAGTATCCAGGTTCCTGCTCTCCAGATCGGCGGGTCTCTATGAATATTTGCAATATTCATAATGATTAATCCTGAAAAAACTAAAAACTGAATGAAACCCATTATGGTAACCATTAAAAATATTGGTCTTTTTAACAGCCTTGTTTCAGGTCCAAGATCTAAAAATGGAAGAATAACTACTGTCACTGGAATCAGTACTGTAAGAGCTGTTGCCCAGACAGGTTCCATATATTTTAAGAACTGATAAAGCGCCAGAAAATACCAGTCAGATAAAATTGGAAGTGGTGTAACACTGGGATCTGCTCTATGACCAATCTGAGCAGGAAGAACAATTGCAGTAATAAATACCATGAAAATAGGAATTAAAGCTACTTTCCATGGAATGTTAAATCTCTTAAGTCCCTTTCTATAAAAATAAAGTTCAACAATTATAAGTGGAATAAGTGTAAAAGCTGTATGAAATGCATAAAATCTGGTCATGGTGGCCTGACCAATTGAACTTCCACCCAAAAGAATCTGAGAAGTATTTATACCAATATGCGTAGGACCAAGAAGATAAAAACTCTCTACATAAGTAGGAAATGTTGCAAAAACTTTTGTAGCCCAGAATGCTCTCTGATTCCAAATTAGAAGATAACCAGTCAAGCCCGAATACATACCAAGAAGCAAAGTAAGAAGTGCAATCGCTACATTAAATTCTCTATTTGGCTTATAGTCGCATGCAATAAATATTCTATAAAGTCTTATAGTGGCAGCAATAATTACTGCATCTGCTCCATATTTATGAACTCCTCTAATAATGGCTCCAAAAGGAATCACAAACTGGATTTTAACAATGGAATCATAAGCCTCACTAATAGATGGAATATAAATAGCCATTAAAATACAACCAGAAACTATGGTAATCATCCAGAAGAGCCAAACCAGAGAACCGAGAGTATACCAGGGATTTGTTTTAGCTTTATCTACATAGTGTTCATCAAAAATATCAATGTTATTAATGTGATCTAAAACCCATTTTTTCCCGGTTTCAAATTGTTGCTTTCCGATTTCTTTTATCTTATCGATCATGGATTCTTTAAGCAACGCCTCCGCTTTCAAGATCACTTATAATCAATTGGTTATTTTCAATCTTATAAACAAACTTTCTTGGTGGTCTGGGTGCCGGTCCAGAAACCACAGCACCATCATGCTGAATATCAAATACACTTAAATGACATGGGCATGCAAAAACCGGTCCATCAGGTCTAAAGTTGTACCCTTTTGCCACATCATCAGGATTTGGGACAAAATTAAAAACACATCCAAGATGCGGACAAATCCTGCTGTAAACTGCAAAATCACCATTTGGAAGTTTTAGTGCAAAGCCAGGAATATCTCTCATCTGCGTACCAAGTGCAGTGTATTCTTTATTTATCTGCGTAAATGTAAATGACTGTACGTCAAATGGTTTTTGAAATAATGAAAGATCAAATCTAACCGGTTTTAAAGACTTTGGTAGATCAGGTCCTTGCATATAATTCAAAGGTTTAATCGTAGGTTTTAAAAATCTCATAAAAGGAGATACAGCAGCAACTAGTGTTCCTAAAACAGGAATAGCCAGTATACCTTTTAATAAATTTCTCCGTGTTGTTCCAGGATCAAACATTTATTTATTCTCCTTAACTTTTTTTGATTTATCTTTTTCATCTGATTTTAAAAGTTCAAGTAAGACATCTTTTTCTGTAGAATAACCAAAACTTCTTACATACTTAACAAGTTCCCATCTGAACTTATCATCAAATGTAAAGTGCTTATCCTTATCAACTCTGTTTGCCCATGGAGGCATTGCTGTCCATGGAATACCATTTGAGATTTCATCAAAAAGTTTTTCATCAGTTTTCTCATATAGTCTGTCAAACTCATTGAAGTTTGCAGGAGGTGGGTTTAAATAATAATGGAGAGGTCCATCTGCAAAGCCTCTTGTACCATGGCACACAGCACAACTGCCTCCAAATTTTGTTTTTATATCATCGTAATTTTCAGGTAGACCAAAGAGTTCAGATCTTAAGTACACAACAACATCCCATCTTTCCTGCCTGGTTAACTTATCTTTGAAAGATGGATGTTTATCATTATTTGTAATAGTTTTGAATATGTGAGAGGGCTTGACACTGTTTACATACTTAAGCGTAAAAACATTTTTGCCACCCTGACCAAAACTATGACAGGATGCGCAGTTCTGAGTAAACAATTTTTTCCCTTCTACGGTAGAAGGATCTTTTGTAGGATATGCAAAATCTTCCTGAGTACCTTTTTCACTGATTAATGGCTTTTGATTCGATGGTAAAGAAACTTTATTAATATTTAAATTTGATTGGCAAGCAGTAAGAATAAGACCAACAAAAATTATGAACATCACTAATGTAATTGTTTTTAATATTCCTATTATTTGTTTTTTATTTGCCATTAACCCCTCAATATCCAAAAAACGGAATCCATGAAATCATTGCCCATACAAAAACAAGAAAAAACAATACAACTAAAAATGTAGGGGGTTTATGCTCACCCATTCTGTACTCTTCAGGCTTTGTAACCTGTGGTACCT
>OBEQ011018153.1_pt1 | contig 11112 bp, 13 predicted proteins | sample 1670901 | NCBI WGS metagenome assembly OBEQ01 (sample SAMEA104232315, study PRJEB22302) | groundwater metagenome | biome: forest; feature: aquifer; material: groundwater | place: USA | collected 2011-08-07 | depth 5.4 m | reverse complement strand
GCCGACACGGGTCGCTTACCCCCTCACTTGGCGCCGGCGGGCATGGCGATCATGTCGAGCGTGACCACCTTGGTCCAGAGCGGCTTGTACGCAAGTTGCATTGCCGATCACGGGCGGGATAATGAACCAAGCAATCAAGTCGGTGCCGTCACAGTTTGCATTTCCCTCGCGGAGACGGAAGGGCGATGGACTTCTACCAGTACCCAACATTCTACGCGTTCCATCACCGGCGAGGCGAGGCGAACGAACCTCCTGCGCATGTTTACCGCACCTGGCAATCGAAGCTCGTGGCTTCGAGATTGCCCGGCGATGATCCGTTCCTCATGATCGCGAAGCATTCTTTCTTTGAAGCAGAGTCGCAGTGGTACCAGTCGGACTCGCCGTTCTACAAGATTTGGCCTGGCGTGATTCCGCTGTTGGCCGACGTGAACGTGGAGATCCCCTGCGAGTACCTTGGGCTCCCGTTCAAGTGTTTCGAAGTCCGTTTCCCCAAGCAGGAGAATCCGCTTCGGCTGAGCGAGACTCAGGTCGTGCGATCCTTCCTGCTCTACGAGCCGCTGAATGACGCTGCAACGCGTAGGTTGATTTTGTTGCTGGACACGGGGGAGGTTACGGACAGGGGCGCGCCGAAGAAATTCGCGGTTTCTCGGAGCTGCACACCCGGACGAACGTTGGATTCGATCATCGAGCTTTCCGACGCCGAGCGAGATGAGGTTAGTAGGGGACCCGCGATGCAGCCGGACTTGGTGGCACAGTGTTTCAGGATCGCTATTTCGGTTTGCTTTCTCGCCACTGGGGCCGACAAGCTGATCGAGCCAGAGGTACTGAGCGATGACTTAGCCCGCTATCTTGAGGCGCGACGGAATAATGACGTGGCGAAAGTCGATCGGTTGGTCCAAAAGGCGCGGCAACGCCACAGACACGGTTGGAATGTGGGCCAAGGCGAACGGTTTCGGCCACTCTTGCACCGCGAACAGCACGATCATGAGGGCGATGAGGGCCACCACGCTGCCCTGACACACCAGCACCAGCGGCGAGCACACTTCCGCTTGCTGGGGAACAACAAAGTGACGTTCGTGCGGCAAACGACGGTCCGGCCCGATCTGCCGCCACCCGACAGGCCTCCGGGCTACGGCCTCAAGCCGCCGACATAGGTGCCGGCGCGTTTCGGTTTCCATCGCCACGTCGGCCACTTCGAGCCGCGCGCACATTAGTCTTCGTATGAACCGAGAAACGTAGTCCAGTTCTTGAAGCCGACCGCCACTGCCAGACGCCGCGACTCCTTCTCGCGGAAACCATCTCTCGCCTTGCGCGCGGCATCGATATTTGGGGCCTTGATGCGAAACTGGATTCTTTCCCGACTGTCGAGATTACTGAACTCAACGACACCATGCTCGGCGTCCTTGAACGGTGCCAGCGATCGGCGGATGGCATCAACGTTGAGTGCGTTAGGAACGAATTGTCCCTCTTCGTGCTGTAACGAAGTCCCATTGAGCGCCACAAAAGCCTTGAGCGTCTCGCCCTTTCTTGGAACATATCCCGCAAGCACACGCTGCAGATCCGTCGTCACCGAAAAGACAAGGAAATTCTGCTCCACCGCTTGCTCGACGATAACGTTCGACGGCGAGGGTTGGGCGGCTGGTTCGTCCGCAAAAGCGAGGGGAGTGATGGCGAGGTGTAAGGCAACCCAACCGCACGCCGCCGCAAAACGATGGTAAACGCGAGAAGGTCCAGCCATGACATGTTTCCCGTGAAGAAGGAAGAAGGAAGCCCATGGATTATCTACCGGTCGTCCCGTTCAGCGATGAAGTCCGCCGTCATAGAGCCAGGGATCTTGGCCAGCGCTGCTCGAACCTCCTCCAATGAAACGCTGGGGTCTGATTCCAAGGCACACGCGGCATGGAATTCGACGTCGAGCCATGCTTGATCGCCGGCAGTCGATGACTCGTTGGCAATGGTGACCGTCACCTGCGCATTCTCGGTCAGGCTCACCGGTTCTAAAAGCCGAAGAACTCCGTTTTCGTAAACTGCTTGAACGGTCTTGGTCAAAGTTTCCCTCCTCTGCGTTTCAGAACCCATCCTCACGCTGGAATTGGATTGAGGCGAAACGATCTGGCGGAGCACGACGAAACGAACGAGTGGCCCCGCTGCGATTATAAATTATCGGACAAGGGGTACCCAGCCATACCAACAAAAAAGCAGGAGGCCGGCTACTTGCCGACCTCCTACCCCACCACGATTCTCGGCCGGCGATCGAGGTCGAGCTCGGCCTTGCAGACCAGGGCCTGGACCATCCAGGGTATGTTGCCTTCACCCAACAGCAGAAAGTTCAAATTGGCCGCCAGCGGCGATTCCTGCGACCAGCCGAAGATGATCTCAGGCGGTTGCCCGACGCAACAGAACTCCAGGCCGATGGCCGCGATCACGTGCGACACCGAGGCCGATCGCGAAACGCGGATCACCTCCAGCTCGCCGTCGCGTTCGATCCGCATCAGCGGCCGGTGGTGGAAGTCGCTGGGGTCGCCCAGGAAGACCTCGATGAACACCAGGTAGACGTCGGCCGCGAGGCGGTGCTTGCGGCGCACATCGAGGTTCTTCTCGGCCAACGAAAAAAGGCCGGGCCGGGGCGGCCCCAGCACCTGGAATTCGAGCCGACGGATCTCCTCCCAGCGGGCTTGCGATCGCTCGTCGGCAAAGTCGAACGAGAGGAACCGCAACTCCGTGCTGCGGGCCCAGCGCGAGACGGCCGACGAAAACAGGATCGTCGGACCGAGGCCTCCGGTGTGATTGAGGCCGTGGATTTGACCGCCGCGGTGACGCATCTAAGGCAGATGGGTCTTTACCCTCTGGAAGTGGTTCCGCTGGAAACTCGAGAAAAGACGGAGATCGCTTCGCGGGTTGTCTCCGGTCGGCCCCTTGCGCGGGCGGCGCTGGCGTTGTGGGCCCGTATGATCGGACAGGGATTGAGCGCCGGTTTAAGTATCACCCAGGCGTTGCATCTTCTCGCGGATCAGGAGAAAGGCCGTCTGCTGGGGCAGGTAGCCGATACGCTTGAAAAGAAAGTGACCGCCGGCGTCAGCTTGGCCGATGCAATGAGCCAGATAGGGAATGCGTTCTCTGCGGTTGCGGTCAGTCTGGTTCGAGCCGGTGAGGCCAGTGGTGCGCTGGAACAGGTTTTGCAGGCGCTGGCTTCACAGGTAGAGGCCGAGGCGGATCTGGTCTCTAAAGTGAGGGGAGCGCTGGTCTATCCGGTTTTCGTTCTGACGGTGGGAGTAGGAACGGTAGCCGTTCTGGTTTGGGGGGTTGTTCCCAAACTGATGCTGTTGTTCGCGGAGACCGGCCAGCCGTTGCCTCTGGCGACCCGTATTCTGGTTGGCATGGGACGGGGGCTGGTTTTTGGAGCGGGGTTGGCGGCGCTCGGGGTGGTGATCGGCGTCTGGTTGGTCCGGCGCCGCGGTTGGAAGATTCCGATCAGCCAGTTGGGCATGGTGGTCTTAAGCCGTCTGCCGTTGTTCGGTCAATTGATCCGGCAGTCCGAGATTGCCCGGTTGTCAGCGACGTTGGGTCTGCTGTTGGAGCAGGGTCTGCCTTTGCCGGATACGCTGCAATTGGTCGCGGGCACCGTGAGCCGGCCCCAGTTGAAGATGCAGATTCAGCGGTCTCACAGAGACGTAGTCGAGGGGATGAGCGTTTCGGCCGGTTTCCGGAGGGCGGGGATTCGGGAGCCGTTTTTGCTGACCATGATCGCGATGGGCGAAGCGCAAGGGGATCTGGCCCGCGCTTTTCTTCAGGCGGGAACCCGCTATCACGAGGAAGTGGACCGGACGGTCAAGGTGCTTAGCACGTTGATCGAACCGGTGATGATTCTGCTCGTTGGGTTGATCGTGGGTGGGATTGTCTTTTCGATGCTGCTGCCGATTTTTCAAATCAACTTTTCCGTGGGGTGAAACAGTTGCATAAGAGAGGATTTACGCTGGTTGAGCTGCTGGTGGTCATCACCATTCTAGGTGTGCTGGTGGCGATGGTGGTGCCGCGCTTGGCCGGTCGCACCGAGCAGGCGAGGCGCGCGCGCGCAGAAGCGGATGTCAAGGCGAATGTTGTCATGGCGCTTGATCTTTTTGAGTTGGATAACGGCAGGTACCCGACTACGCAGGAAGGGCTTGCCGCGCTGCGCACGCAGCCGCCGGATGCAAAAAACTGGAAAGGCCCCTATCTGAAACAGAATCCGGTGGATCCCTGGGGTCGCCCCTACAAATACGCCTATCCCGGGACCCACAATGTGCAGGATTACGACATTTCCTCGGTGGGTCCGGACGGGACCGAAGGAACCCCTGACGACATCGGGAACTGGGAGAAACAGGGGGAATGACCCTATCACCTCATTTTGCTGAAACATTTGTTTCAAGACTCTTCTGGAGAGTCAGCCCCGCTACAGGCGGGGCTAAAGAGGTGATGGGGTGAAACGGGGGTTCACGCTGGTGGAAGTTCTGGTTGCTTTTGTGATTTTGACGTTAGGTCTTGCGTTTGTCGCCACTGAATTCAGCCGCCACCTTTTCGCGCTTCAAATTCTTGGGAACTCGATGGCCGCCTACCGGATTGGGGACCAGCAGATGATTCATGAGATAGTCCACCGCGAGCTGGGAGTCGAAGTTCCTCCGGATGCACTTCCGGAAGGGTTTACCTCTCAGGTGAGTGTAACGCCGGTCCAGCTCGGAACGGAGCCGCTCAAGGATGTGATGATGGATGGGGTTGCCGCCGGAGTTTCCTGGAACTTTCGTCATCAATCCCGCTCCATCCGGGTTGTGACCGGGTTCCCGAAAAGGCAGCAAGGGGGATAGTTGTTCGCTTCCGTGAAGAGACAAATTGGAATTGGTCAAAAGGGCTTTACACTGTTAGAATTGGTGGTGGCGGCAGCGCTAAGCGGTATTTTGCTGATCACCGTTGCGGTTCTTTTGGGGCGTGGTTTCACAGTATGGCAGCGGACGGATGCGCGTCTCCAGCAGCTTTTTCTTACTGAGAAAGGGCTGGACATGTTAGGTCAGGAGCTCCGAAACGGGGTGGTGCTGGCTGATCTGCCGTTTGAAGGTTTGCCCGAGCAGCTGTTTTTCACTTCTGTCTCTGATCCCACCCACCTGCTGCAGCTTCGCTACAAGATCGAGTCCGTCCATGGGACCGAAACGCTGGTTCGTGAATCGCAACCTTATCCGGCAGCGGAGAGCCCGCTTCAGGTCAAGCCGATCATTCCTCGCGTCAAGGTTTTTTCCCTCAAATACGGCGTTCTTCAGGAGGCCAACGGCCAACAGTCGGTCCGTTGGTTGGATACGTGGAAACCCACTTCTGCGCAGATGCTGCAGTTGCCGAAGCTTCTGCAGGTGCGGATTGAGACCGCCGATTCGCAAGGAAAGATCGATTCCGTGATCCGGGAGTTTCGGATTCCTCAGGGGGTTTTGGGGAGTGCTTCCGTTGAATCTTAGAAGCCGGGGATCCGTTTTGTTATTAAGTCTCTGGGCCACCGCAGCGTTGGCCGCGTTGGGCATTGCGCAGGCGACCCGTGTCTCGCTGGAGTTGAAGTGGGCGGATCGGGCCCAGGAGGCGCGTCAGGCCTGGTATCTGGGTTGGGCCGGCGTCGAGCTTGCCGCGGCCCGTCTGCTTTCGGATTCCGAGCTGGCATGGGACGCCCCTCGTGAGGTCTGGGCTCAGGTTCCGAAGGATCCGGTTCCGTTTGAGTCCGGCACGTTCATTTATCGGGTTTCGGACGAGCAGGCGAGGATTGCGTTGAACGGCGCTTCGAAGGAGCTTCTTGAGAGACTGCCCGGATTTACGCCACAGGCCGTTACGGAGTTGTTGACGCGCCGGAGCGCGGGGAAGTTCGTTGCTCATCCGGCAGAGCTGTTGGGGCTTCCCGGATTTCAGCCCGATGGCCTGGACACACTGGAGCCGCTGGTTACGGTGCAGGGAACCGGGCCTGTCAACATCAACACCGCTTCGAAGCAAGTTCTCATCCAACTGGGACTTTCGCCCACGCTGTCGGATGCCATCGTCCGTTTCCGGAACGGAGCGGACGGCGTCTGGGGAACCTCCGACGATGGCATCTTTCCCGATGTCGAGCAAATCCCAGTGATTTCCGAGCAGTCCTTGGGGCCGTTGATTCCGGAAGACCAGCTGGCCTTAAGCCAGCTCATTGGGTCGCAGAGTTTAGGAGTTCGCTCCTCTTTTTATCGCGTTGAAGTGGAGGGCCGCACGTTTCGTCATGGAATTTGGAGAAAGGCGGTGGCGATCTTGGAGCGAAGTCAGGGTCAGGCGCCCGTTGTGCGAGGGTGGCATGAAGCGTAGTCAGACCGCACAGGTAATCACGGCGCTCAGTATTCAGGGCGGTTGGATCAAGCTTCTGCAGGCCCGTTCAACGGGGGAAGCAAGACCGGCGCTTTTGGGAATGAAAGCCCGTGAAATTCGGGGACGCAACGAGGAAGAGGTCGCAGCGACCCTTCAACAGATGGTTCGCACCCTTCCGGTGGCGCCCGATGCGGTGTTGGGGTTGCTCTCTACCGGGGAGGTGTTGACCCGATACTTAAGTCTTCCGTCCGATAACCCGGCTGAGCTGAAATCAATGGCGCTCTACCAGATGGAGGGGGTGTTGCCCTATCCGATCCAGGAATGCATCACCTCCGTGAAGGTGCTCGGGACCGTCGGCGAGGCAACCCGCGTGCTCGTCGCTGCGGCCCACCGTCCGAATGTGGAGCATTTGATTCGGATTTGTCGGAAGGCCGGACTCAAGCTCACCGGCATTGCGGCTTCCAGTGAAACAATCGGTTACTGGCACCGGGTCTGTTGGCCGGGGGCGCCGGCTTATCCGGACGTATGGCTGGTTGCCGAGGTGACCCGGGATGGGCTGGACATGGGGGTGCTGTTGAAAGGGTCGCTGGTGTACATGCGGCAGGTGCCGTATCCTTTCGGGGACATCGAGGAGCTGGTGTCCCAGCTGCAGGATACCATTGCTGCCTATGCGCGGGAGCAGGTTGGCCCTCCGGTGAAGCAGATCACGATCAGCGGATCACTGGAGGGTTTTGGGCCCGGTGCGTTGGAGCAGATCGAGGCTTCTCTGGAGCTTCCAGTGCAGCGGGTCGACCCGCTCGAAGTTTCCCCGTTTCGGGAGAGTCTGAGCGTTACTGCTCAGGAATTGTCGCCTGAGGTTTCTTTTTCCGAGCTGCTGGGTGCCGCCTGTGCCCCGCGGCTGCTTGGATTGGACCTGCTGCCTGTCGAAATTCAGATACAGCAGGCGCGCCAGAAACTGTTTCGGGAGTTGCGCCGCACGGTGGTTTTGTGTTCGGCGGTGCTGGCGCTGGTGCTGGGATGGGTCGGCACGAAGATCATGGGGACCGGGTGGCAGCTTCGGCAAGTCCAGAGTGAGATTCGTCAGTGTGAACCCCCGATGTCCCGCGTGAGAGCGATGGCGGCCACGGTTCGGTCGGTGGGGGCGGCCCGTCGGGATTATGCGTTTCAAATTGACTGTCTGGCCGCCGCGGCGCAGCGTCTTTCGCCGGGGATGACGCTGCAGTTTGTCGGGCTAGATGAGCTTCGCACTCTGTCCGTGCGCGGGATGGCGCCCGATTTTAATCAGGTCACCCGCTATTCGGCCGAACTCCGGCAGCAGCCGCTTTGGAGAGAGGTTGCGCTCCGTTCCGCCAAACATCGGATCCTCAACGGGGTTTCCGGTGTGGAATTCGAGCTGGTTCTGCAGCTGCGGCGGCTGGGAAAAAGAGGTTCTCCATGAACCTGTCCAAGAAAAATTCGGTAGTAGTTGCCGGCATCGCGTTGGGGTGGGTGCTACTGGTGATTTCCGGTGTCCGTGTTTTGCAATGGGTGTCTGATGCGTGGCGGCGCCAGTGCGAAGAATTGGTACAGGCGCAGGAGCAGCTCAGGCGTATGCATGGCTGGCTGGCCATGGAGGGGGAGGTGGCTTCGCGCCATGATCAGGTGCTGGGTCCGTTGGCGCATCTTGCCGGCAGTGATCTGAGTTGGATGAATCTTCAAGAGTTTCAGCGAGTGGCGCAGGAACAGGGCCTTTCGTTGGCCGAAATCAAGCCGTTGGAGATTCCCGGACCCAAGGGACAGCCGTCCCGTTGGCAGCTCGATGCCAAGGTGGAGGGGCGTCTCGAACAGATCAGTGTATTGCTGCAAAAGCTGCCGGAATTCATGCCCGGCGTCCGGCTGGAGAATTTGCAGTTGATGCCGCAGGATGACGGCCGAGTCCAGGGTTTGCTGCGGCTGAGCCTGTTTTCTCCGGAGGAAAAATGAATCTGGAGCAAAACCGGCAGAAAGCAATTTTGCTGAATCGTTTTCTGCTGGCGGTGGTTCCTTTGCTGGCGGTCGGCGTCGTTGCGGATCTTTGGCAGTGGAACGGCCGCTTGAAGGAAACCCTCTCTCCGATTCTGCCAAATCTCGATTCGCTTAAGTCTCCGTTGCCTGCAATCCCGGCACTGGAACTGCCGCCGACCCTTTTTCAGCAAATCCAGTCCGACAAGCTGACAACCGGTGCTTCTTCCACCCCGGTGGCTGTCAAGGAGGTTCAGTGGAAGCTCAAAGGGGTTCTGATGGCCGGAACGAAGAAGGCGTTTCTGGAAGATTCGGAAGGGAAATCCGTCTGGGTGGCGGAGGGGGAGCGGTTTGGTTCCTCTTTCTTGAAAGAGATCCGGGACCATTCAGTGGTGGTGGAGACGGAAGGGAAAAGTTATGAGATCCGGATGTAGGATTTCGTTTGCGATCTTCTTTTTTTGTTGGTCGGCCTGCGGGTTTGGCGGTCTGGTTCTGGCCGAGGAGACGATTGTTCAGGCGTCAGCCCCGGCACCTTCCCAGAAGGTGACGCTGCAGCTGCAGGGAGTGGATATCATCGAGATACTGAAAATCCTGGCCGAGCAGGCCGGCTTCAACTTGGTGGCGGGCCGGAACGTCAGTGGCCGGGTGACGCTGTTTGTGAAGGATGTAGACCCCTGGGAAGCGCTGGAGGTCATTCTCGCTGCGAACGAGCTGGCTTATGAGAAGTCGGGACAAATCCTCAACATCATGACCCAGCGGGACTACGAGCTTTTGTACGGTCAACCCTACGGGGATCGGAGGATCCTGAAATCCTTCGTGCCCAAGTATGCAAAGGTAGCCGATCTGAGCCGGGCTCTGACTCAGGTGAAGTCCAACATTGGCCGGGTGATTGCCGATGAAGCGACCAACACACTGATCCTGATGGATACGCCGACGCTCGTGACGCAGATGACCAAGCTGGCCCAGGAGATGGACCAGCCGCTTCAGACTAGGATCTTCGCGTTTAACTACGGCTCCGTCAAGATCATTGCTCCGGTTTTTCAAGAGGCCATCACCAAGGGAATGGGCAAGGTACTGGTGGACGAGAGGACCAATCAGATCGCGGTAACCGACTATCCGGACAAGCTGGCGGCGATTGCGCAGATGGCCTCGGCTTTCGATCAGCGTTCCACCGAGGTTCTGATCGACGCGAAGATTCTTCAGGTTTCCCTTTCGGACAAGTTCCAGCTTGGTATCGATTGGGAGGGGTTGGCGAGGAAAAACATCGATATCAAAGGGATGGGGGCCCTGAACCTGACCAGCGGCGGTCTCCTGAAAATTGCTAAGGCCAGCATCAACAAGCAGGGGGATTATCGCTATCTCGTTGAGGCGCTCAGGACCTTCGGCGATACGCGGATTCTTTCCGAGCCCCGGATTACCGTTGTGAACAACCAGGAAGCGAAAATATTGGTGGGCTCCAAGGAACCGTATGTGACGACGCAAATTTCCCAGACCGGAACCGGCACTGCGGTGACGGCCGAGACGGTCAACTTCATCGACGTTGGGGTCAAGCTGTTTGTGACGCCGACCATCTCGCGTGAAGGCTTCATTTCGATGAAGATTCGGCCCGAAGTGAGTTCCCGCACGGGTACCTTGACCACCTCACAGAAGAATGAAATTCCGATCGTTGAAACCGCTGAGGCGGAAACGGTTCTGTTGGTGGAGGATGGCGGCATGGTGATTCTGGGAGGGCTCATCAAGGATGAGTTTTCCAAGGAACAGCAGCGAATTCCATTGATTGGGGATATGCCGGTTCTGGGCAAGCTGTTTCGGTCGAATAAGGATACGACCAAGAAGACCGAGTTGGTGGTCTTTTTGACGCCCCGGATTATTACCGGTCGGCGCGGAGAGTCGCTGATTTCTCCGGAGAGACGGACCGAAGGCCTGGATCCGGTTGGTTACTACGGCTTAGTGGCTGATCTGATCCGTGGTATGGCCAAGACGGAAGTCCTGACCGCTCCTGCCAAGGGAACCGTCGTTGTGGAGGTGACCCTGTTTCCGGATGGACGCCTCAAGGGGACCCCCCGCGTCGTCAGCGCCGAGTCCAGATCCCTGGAGTCTCTCGCCAAGCGTGCCGCCTCAAGCGCTTCCCCTTTCCCACCGTTTCCCGCCGGGTTTAGCAAAAAGCCGAAGACCTTCAAGATTCCGATTACCTACGAGTAGAACAAACCCGTTGCGGCCGGAGCCTCGTGGCTTTCGTTAAAGGAAACGAAACCACTTGCTGCGTTCGCGGATGCGAACGCCCCTAGCTCGTAACACGGATTTAACGTAACGGTTATTTTTCAGTAACCTCACTCCGTAAACTAGCCCCAATTCTGCAATGCATGTTTTTGTTCTGTTCGTATCGACACTCAACGGATTTGAATTGAAAAAGGAGGGATGCTCCCCGATGTCTTTAGCAAGTCGATTGATTCGATTGATGTTGGTTTTTCTGGCCGTCCTTTCCATGGCGCCGACCGCTGGGCATGCTGCGGAAGTCAACGGAATCTGGACGGAAAGCTCCACCAAGGATCTGGGCGAATGGACCGGGGTGGATTGGTTCAAAAAAATCAAGGTTCGTGGGTGGCTCGAAAGTTACTTTGTCCACAACTTCAACGTTCCCTCCCAGACCACGGTCAACGCCAATGTAGGATCCTCGATCGTTAAATCCCACAACATCACCGTTGAAGGCCGCACCTTTGACATCCACAGCGATAAATTCCGGATCGCGCTGGCGGAGGTGGAGTTGGAAAAGGTTCCGACGCTGGGAGAGTGGTACGG
>OBEQ010435893.1_pt1 | contig 11113 bp, 10 predicted proteins | sample 1670901 | NCBI WGS metagenome assembly OBEQ01 (sample SAMEA104232315, study PRJEB22302) | groundwater metagenome | biome: forest; feature: aquifer; material: groundwater | place: USA | collected 2011-08-07 | depth 5.4 m | reverse complement strand
TTCGGGCCCACCCGTCCCATCGCAGCCGGCAGCGTATAAACCAGCTTCAGCCACTGGCTGTCCAGCGAAACAACCGTCCGCGCGCCGGGGTACACGCGGAAAGGGCTCCGAACCGGCCTCTTCACACCGGCGGATGCCGGCAGGGCAAACTTCATCTCTCCCTCCAGTCGAGAATCCGGCCGGCCCGATCCAAAACGCACCAGACGCTCATGCGGCTCTGCTCGGTCCCCTCAACCCCGGTGATCGACAGCGAAAACGTTTCCGTACGAAAACCGACCACTCCGTCGGCGGAGAGCTGCGACAACCGGTTTCTGTCTTCCAGCGGCAGCAACTTGTCTATCTCCAGAACCATTTGATCCACCGATTCAAAAACACGATCGTCCGGAGTTCCCGGCTTGTCATCCTCTCCGACCCGATACGAGAGGATCACGTCCACCGCAGGCGCGGTGATCCCCAACGCCTGCAGCACCAGCCGATCCGCCGTATTCAGGTTGACGACCCCCTTCCCGTAGGCGGTCAGGTAGGGTGCCGCTTTCTGCCAGATCTCCGGCGTCATCCCTCTCACGAACAGAAGTTCCTCGACCGATTCAAAAGGCCCGTTTTTACAATCGTACCCCGCGTCCAGCGCATGGTAATAAAAACCCTCCGCCCCGTTGCTGTGTTCCTTGTCGTCCTCATCCCGCCAATCGGCAATCGAGTCGGCGATGATGCGCGCTTGCTCCACCTCCACTCCGACGCCGATAAAGAACCGAACAAGCAGATCGACAGGCGCGGAGTTCAAGTTCAATTTTCTCGCTTCGTCCACCATACCCGGTCCGACGTCCACCTGAACATCCCCGCTCAACGAAGAGGCCCAGTCCCTCATCTGGGCCCAATCCTCCTGAGGGCCATCGGACGTCGGCGTCGGATCCAGCCGCACGAGCACGGACGCGTACCGGATCCCGCCCGCGACCGCATCGTACACCCTCATCTGTTTTTCAAGACGCCCCGTCACGTTCAGCGTGAAGCTGACCCACGAGCCGAGCGCAGCGGCCAACAGACTCAGCAGCGTCACCGTGAAAACCGCGAGAACTAGAACGGACCCTCGGCGGCCGCACCTATGCGCTCGGAATCTCAATGACGTTTGACCGGTTCACGGTCTCCCCCGTAGTTTTCATCCGATAGGTGATCTCCATCTTGACCGCGCGGGGCGGCTTCTCATCCTTCCACGAATCGACCCACGCGTAGCTCCCCGAAACAGGATCCACCGTCAAATAGGAAAACCGGAGCCGCCGAATGCCGCCGGCGATCACGCGGTCGGGCTTCCGCACGGAGGCGCTGCTCAAACCCCGGTACGAGTGGCTCGAGCGGCAGAAGGACCCGGTGGAATCCAAAAAGAAGCCGACCCTCCCGATCTCCTTGTACGCGAGCCCCTTCGAGGTCGTGGCATCCACGAGCAGAGGAAACGAAACGGTCTCGTAATCCCCCTCAAACGGGATCATCCGAAAAGGGTGCACGTTATGGATATCCCGGTTGAACGACAAGAAGGTGTTCTCGGTCTGAGTATTCACCTCCCACTGCCTCTGCACCCGTTCCCACACGCGGAACCCGCCGGAGAGCACGGCCACCACGACGCCGGTCACAAAGACCATCAAACAGATCACCACCAAAAGCTCCACCAGCGTGAACGCGGCAGCGGCGCGCCTGCTCACGGCGTCTCTCCCATTTTCGGCTCCTTCTTCTCCAGTGGAAGACTCACCAGCGTCGAGAAATCGCTCTCGTACGACCCTCTGCCCTTATGCCAGCGGATCTTCAATTCCACCGATCCGAGCGCCGGATTAAAAGCGAGCGGCCGGCCCTGCCCCTCCCACTCGAACCGCTGCGGTCCGGCGGAGAAGGATCCCCCGTCGGAGAAAGAGAGCTCGTTCTTCTCGAGCGGCCGGAGGATCAGCTCGGCCATCTTGGAGCCGGCGAAACCGCAGACCGCGGACCGGTCCTCCGCCACATCCAGCGCCCGGTAGATCGTCGCCAACGCCTGCAGAACGATCACCGCGGCGACCGAGAGGATCGACAGCGCCACCATCACCTCGACCAGCGTCATGCCTCGCGCGGTCCACGTCTTTCGTGACTCGCGGGTCCTGTCATGGGGCAGTCCCCGCATCCGGCATCGGCCTCTTACCTCATACGGAGAGTCGCCCGAACGAGGCACTGCTGGCGGCTGCCGGCGCCCGCCCCATGCCACCCGCGATTCGGCTCGGCTGACTCGATGGTCATTTCCAGTTGGAGATGTCATCCTCGCTTTCGATGCCGTCGGGGCCATACGAATAAAGATCGTAATCGCGGGGCGGATGCGTGCCGGGGTAACGGTAAACGTACGGCTTTCCCCACGGATCGGCCGGCTGCTGCTCGATGTAAGGGCCTTTCCAGTTGTTCGGGACCGGCGGGGCCGTCGGTTTCGTAATGAGCGCCTGCAGCCCCTGCTCCGTCGTCGGATACCGCCCGTTGTCCACCTCGTAAAGCCGGAGCGCCAGCGTGAGATTGCTGTTGATGTCCGTCTTGGCGATCGTGACGCGCGCCTGCTCGGTCCGCCCCGCCAAGCGGGGGACCACCATCGCCGCGAGCGCCGCGATAATGATGATCACGAGCATCAACTCGATCAGCGTGAACCCCTCCTCCTGAGCGGGGGCCCTCTTGCCGCTCAAAAGATTCCGGATCGCCTCCAGCAGCTCCGCGGATTGAAACGGCTTGCGGACGTAGCCGTTGGCGCCGCAGGCGGCTTCCAACTTATCGCCGGACTCCATCGCCTTCGCGGTGAAGAGCAGAATGGGGATCAGTTGGAATTTCGGGTTCTTCTTCAGCGTGGAACAGACCTCGTACCCGTTCATCTTCGGCAGCATGAAATCCAGAATAATGAGATTTGGCATTTCGGTCTCCACCTTCGCGAGCGCCTCTTCGCCGTCCATCGCCACCACGACCTGGTACCCCTCGATCTCCAGCCGTTTGCCCACCATCTTCACGATGCTCGGTTCATCATCCACCAGTAAGATCTTTGTCATCCGGACACCTTCTGTTTTTCTCGCAGCACGCTGCCGGCCTTCGCGACGAGCTCTTTCACCTCCATCCCGTCCGTCGGATAAACGGCGAGACCAAACCCAAGAGAGGAGACCGCAGGCGCGTTCACCCCTTTGCCCGCCAACCACTCGGGAAGCACCTTGCGGAGACGTTCCAGGATCACGCCGATTCCCGCTGTATTCGCCATCGTTAAAATCGCCACCTTATCCGGTTCGATCTCGAGAACGTGGTCTCCTCTCTTCACGTGTTGCCGAACCGCCAGAGCGAGCTGCTCCAGGCACATTCTGGGATCCCACCCCTGCGCGGACTGAAGCGGCCCGCACACCGCTCCAACGCCGATCAGAATCAGGCCGATCGTTTCCAACTCGCTCCGGTTGTTCGACGTGAGCATCTGCTCGAAACCTTTTTCGAGAGCCAGCTCGGACGTGTAAACGGGCAGCGTGAACTGGAACACGGAACCCCTGCCGGGCTCCGACTCCACCCAGATCTTTCCGCCGTGCATCTCGACCAGCTCCTTGGAGAGCGCGAGCCCCAAACCGGTTCCGCGCCGCTGGCTCGTATCGTCACCGACCTGCGAGAACTTCTGAAACAGCTTCTGCAGGTCCTCCTTCGCGATTCCAGCGCCGTTATCCTTCACCGAAACAACGACCTGGTCGTCGTCGTAAGCGCGGAGCAAGAACGTGATCGACCCATCCTCCTTCGTGAATTTGATCGCGTTGGCAAACAGGTTGCCCAACACCTGGAGGATCCTATTGGAATCCACGAACGCATCCGGAACCGCCGAGCACTGCGAGCCGATGACCCGGCCGCCGGCGATCAAGCGGTAGCTCTTCAACGTCATATCCACGAGCTCCGAGATGCTCGCGCGGCGCCTGCTCAACCGGAGGCGCCCCGCCTGCAGCTTCGAAAAATCCAGCAGGTTGTTGATCAGCTCAGCCAGCCGGTCCACGCTCTGGTCGATCGTGCTCAAGAAATCGTTCTGCTCCTCATTGAAAGTTCCCAGCACCCCATCGAGGAAAAGCCGGACCCCTTCCTTAACCGCCGTGAGCGGCGTGCGCAGTTCGTGACTCACCTTGGCTACAAACTCATCCTTCATCACCAACAGTTCATTCAGATGCTTGTTGGAGGCCTCGAGCTGACTCCGCCGCTCTTCCAACTCCGTTTTGGAGGTCTGCAGATCGTCCAACAGCGCCTGCAGGATCTGCTGTTGACGAACCATCTCCTGATTGGCCTTCTCCAAAACCTGGGCCTGCTCCTGCCGCTGTTTCTCAAAGCGTTTCCGTTCGGTGATATCGTTCACGTAAACCCAGACGAGCCGGCTCTCGGGAACGATCGAGACGATCTCCTCAAAGATGGAATCCCCAACCGCCACATCCCTCTTGAGCGTGAGCAGACCGCCCTTTTCCATCTCGGCAACGGCCGGGATCAACCCCTGAAGGATCGGATGCCGGAACCCCTGTTTGAGCAGGTCCGGAAACTTTTCCTTCGAAGCGGGGTTCACGTACGAAATCGCCCCGGTCCCATCAATCTCGATCACCGGGTTCGGGTTCTCCTCCGGGAACACGGCCAAGCGCACCCTCTCCTGCTCGGCCACATCCATTGAGCGGGACTGCAGAGCGGCGAACGCGTACAGAATGCCGAACAGGAGGAATCCGAACAGCAGCCCTGCGATCAGGATGTGCGCTTCGGAAACGGGATGGTGGCGGGAATAGTTCCAGCAGAAAAAGGTGAGGAAAAAGCAAAGGACGAGTACGCCGAAAGCAACCTCACGACCTCGGGGAAATTTCACCGGCCTCCTTTCCCTTTAGGTTTGCGTTGTTCCGACCTCATTCGATCTCATGACTGTACATAAATATACCTTCTTTGAAACAACTTTTCTACACCCGCCTGCGTCGGACCATCCCGAAGCAGGCAAACATCGTGTTATAATTCTGCTATGCTTGAAGGCTCTCCAGCAGAACTCAAATACCAGGTCGCCCGTCAACGGGAAGAGATCCAGACGATCAACGAGGTGGGGCGAATCCTCCGCTCGACGCTCAACACGCAGCGGATGATCGGCCAGGTCTCCTCCTACCTCCGCCAGGCCTTCCCGCTGGCGCTGTGCGGCGTGCTTCTGCCGAACCAGCGCAAGCTCCATCTGGTCCGGTTCGCTCCGATCTCTCCGGTGGATGCGACCAACGCCGTTCGGCAGATCCTGAAAGACGCCAACGAAAAGATCCGGCACAACCTTTCGGAGGAGGAGGTCGCACCGGTCATTGAGGACCAGTTCGGTGCCAGCAGCGCAGGCCCGGTCTCCGAGATCCGATCCCACCTCTCGATTCCGCTGACGATTGAAAATGGAACGGCCGGGCTGCTGAGTCTCTTCAGCGCAAAAGCCAAAGCGTTCGGCGACCAGGAGCTGCGCTCGATCGAGATCGTGGCCGATCAGTTTCAGGCGGCGCTGCGCAACGCGCTTCTCGTAGAGAAACTTCAAGAGGCTGACCTCATGAAGAATGAGCTGCTCTCCGTTATCTCCCATGAGCTGCGGATTCCGCTGACCGTGATCCGAGAAGGGGTGAGTCTCCTGTTCGAAGAGGTGCTGGGGCCCGTGAACCCGGAGCAGAAGGATTTCCTCGCCACGGTGCGGCAAAACGTCGAACGGCTCCGCCTGCTGCTGGACAAGGTGCTCACCGCGACCCAGGTGATCACCGGCAAACTCTCTCTGTCGCTTGAACAGACCGACCTGAACCAAATGCTCGAGCAGCTCGAAACAACGTTCCGCGTGTCGGCCGATGCGAAAAAAGTCCAGCTCGAGCGGAGCGGTGAACGCCGGGAGCTTCGCTGGAAGGCGGACCGGAACCGGCTGAAGGAATCCTTGGCGCAGATCCTGGAGAATGCGATCCAGGTGACCGAAGCGGGCGGAAAGGTCTCGTTCTCGCTCGCCGCGCAGGGCAATACCGCCGAGATCGTAATCTCCGACACCGGAAGAGGGATACCGCCGGACGAAATCCCGCGGCTCTTTGATTCGTTCCGTTCGATCGGCGGAATCCACGAGCGCAAAACCGGCGGCCTCGGGCTCGGGCTGTTCATCGGCAAGGCGATTGTGGAAGCGCACGGTGGAACGATCCGCGTGGAGAGCGTGATGGGAAAAGGATCGCGCTTCACGATTTCTCTCAAGGCCCCATGAAACTCTTCCGGTTGGAGGATTGGATCAGCTCGGAGATCTTCCTATTAAGCTCGATGAATCTCTTCTTCTGCTCAATCTGCTGCCGGTAATACTCCCTTTCTTTTGGAAATTCCTTTAAGTCGGCGGCGCGCTTCTCGAGCACCCGGTAAACGCACCACTTCGTTCCAAACGGCATCGGGGGCGCCACCGAGCCCGGCTTCATCGCGTGAACCGCATAGATCTGATCCTTCGGGACTCCCCAGAGCTCAATGTACGCCTCGAGCGTCATGAGACTCACCGGCTTGACCTGCTGCTGTTCCTGCGGCTTCTTCTCATCCTGTTTCTTGAATTTCTTCCAGGCCTTCGACTCTTTGACCTGTTCGTAGAAAACCTGCGCCTCTTCCTTCTTTTCAAAGATCACCATCTCCCCGCCGATGTGGTGCTTCTCGTTCAAGAACTCCTGTTCCATCTCCTCATCGGCTGCGGTTACCTGGATCCCGGCGTAGATCTTATCCCTGAGCTTCTTTATCTGGCTGAGGTACCGAATCTGGTTCTCGAAAAGCTCCACCTCCTCCCCCACGTACCCGATGACCCACTTCTTGTACGCCTCCGGATCACCGGCGCGCGTGAACGACTGCTTGTTGCCCTTTAAAAACTCGTTGATCCGGGATTCCATCTCCTCATCGGCGACCGAAACCCCCTCGCGGAAACCTTCGAAATGGAGGACGAGCGAATCCCACGTGATCTGCTCCTGCTGCTGGGGCGGCTCGCCGGCGGCTCCCCACGGGGGAGGAAACATCGCGGCGACCCGGCGCGCAAAGTAGTAGTTATCCACCGGGACCGGCACCCCGAAGATTTCACCGGCGATCCGGCCGGCGGGCTCCGGCGCCACACGAACCTTAGTCGGAGCCTTCGGGTCGGCACCGGAGACGCCGCAGAACAGGCCGAGTGCCGCAGCAGAGCAGATAAGCAGAGCCGGCGTTTTGATCACTACCGGATGATCGAGCTGAGTTCGAAAACGGGCAGAAGCACGGCCATCACGATGAAGCCGACGATCCCTCCCACGAGGAGGATCATGATAGGCTCCAGCAGTGTGGCAACGATCCCGAGCAGTCGATCCACCTCCCTCTCGTAAAAATTGGCAACCTCCATCAGCGCTTCACCCACCTTGCCGCTCTCCTCGCCCACGGCGACGGTGTTGACGAGGAACGGTGTCGCCACGGGCAGCGCCTTCAGGCAGGAGGAGAGTTGATTTCCATCCTTCAGCTGGGCCGACAGCTCGTTCAACTGCGCCCGGATCAACCGGTGCTTCACAACGGGCACCGAGATCTCGGTCGCCCGAAGGATCGGCACACCGTGGTCGAGCAGCAGCCCGAAAGAGCGGGCGAACCGGGCCAGCTCCAGCTGGCGGATCATCGGACCGATCAGCGGAAGCTTCAGCAGAAACTTGTCCAGCACCAGAAGCCCCCGCTCGCCGAGAATCCGCAGCAGCGAAAACAAACCCATCGCGACCAACGCCGCGAGGACCCAGAAAACCGGATTTGACATCCAGCGGGCCAACGCGAGCAAAATCTTCGTCGGCAGCGGGAGCTGGCTGCCGAAGTTGGCGAACAGCTTGACCAACCGAGGCATCACAAACGCCAGCAGGAACAGAACGGTGCCCAAGCCGACCGCGCCGACGAACGCCGGGTACAGCAGCGCCGATTTGATCTTTCCCTCCAGCGCCTCTTCCCTGTCGGCCTGGAGCGAGAGCCGGTCCAGCACCGTGTCGAGCATGCCGCCGACCTCACCCGACCGGATGAGACTCACGTAGAGCGAGGAGAAGATGTTCGGATACTTCTCAAGCGCCGTCGATAGGGTCTGGCCCTGCCGGATGTCCTCCTCGATCGCGAGCACGATCTTCTTCAGCCGGGGATGGGACGTCTGATCCTGGATCACCCTCAGAGCCCTCAGGATCGGCACCTGCGACCGGATCAACGAGCAGAGCTGCCGCGTGAAGCGGTTCAACTCGGCGGAACGGATCCTCACCTTCCGGATCCCCTCAACCGCGACGATCCGCTGCCCCTCCTCGGAGGATTCGAAAACTTGTACCGGCGTGTACCCCTGGCCGATCAACTGGTTTAAAACGTTCGCGCGGCTCTCCGCCTCGAGCAGCCCCTCGATCACCTCGCTTGGACCTTTCTTCGCCAGGTACTTGAACGTCGGCATCGGCGCCTCAAGCTCCTACTTCTCGTCCTGCGTGGCGCGCAGGACTTCATCCAGCGTGGTCACCCCTTCACGAACCTTTTCCCATCCGTTTTCCCGCATCGTCTGCATCCCCATCTCCACCGCGGTTTTCCGAAGCACTTCGGCGGAGACCCTCTGCACGATCAGCTCCCGAACCTTCGGCGAGAGCAGGAAGAACTCGTAGATCGCGGTTCGGCCCCGGAAGCCGGTCCGGAGGCATCGATCGCACCCTTTGGGCTGAAAGGTTTTCCCTTTCCCGGCGCCGGGTAGATCAACAGCCGCCGCCTCCTTGCAGTCGGCACAGAGCATCCGAACGAGCCGCTGCGCGATGACGCATTCCACCGATGAGGTGATCAGGTACGGGTCTATCCCCATGTCGGTCAAGCGCGTGATGCCGCTCGTTGCATCATTGGTGTGCAGCGTGGAGAGCACGAGGTGCCCCGTGAGCGCGATCCTGATCGCCAGCTCCGCGGTCTCCGTGTCGCGCACCTCGCCGACCATCATCACGTCCGGGTCGTGCCGAAGCATGCTCCGCAGCCCCTGCGCGAACGTGAGCCCGATCGGAGGATTGACGCCGATCTGGATCCCCCCCTCGATCTCGTACTCCACCGGATCCTCGATCGTGATGATCTTTCGGTCCTCCGTGTTGATCGTGTTGAGGCACGCGTAGAGCGTGGTGGTTTTCCCCGAGCCGGTGGGCCCGGTCACAAAGATGAGCCCGTGCGGCTTGCGCAGCACCGCCTCGAGCATCCGCTGGTCCTCATAGTGGAAACCGAGATCCCTCAGCACGAGCAGCATCCTGTTGGGAAGAATTCGTATCACGACGCTCTCGCCCGCACCCGTCGGAAGCGTGGAAATTCTCAGGTCCAGCTTTTCATCGCCGACCTTCACGCTGGCGCGTCCGTCCTGGGGAAGCCGCCTCTCCACGAGACTCAAGTTGGAGAGGACCTTCACGCGCGAGATGATCGCCGGAAAAAGCTGCCGGATCGTCGGCGGAACATCCGCGTCGTGCAGGATACCGTCGATCCGGTAGCGGAGCTTCACCTTTCCGCGGTACGGTTCCATATGGATATCGGTCGCGCCCCGCGTATGCGCCTCGAGGATGAGCTGGTTGACCAGCTTAACGACCGACGCATCCCCGGCCATCTCCTGGATGTTCTCCAGCGCATCGTCCACAACGGCCACCGCAGGATTCAGCACGGTTTGCTCGGTCAAGATCTTGTCCACCGTTTCGGCGCCGACGCCGTAGTACTTTTTCAGCCCCTGCCGGATGTCGTCCTCGGTCGAGAGTACCGGCTCAATGGTGAACTTTTGCTGCAGCGCCATCCGAAAACCATCCAGCACCCGGACATCCTGAGGATTCGTGATCGCGATCGTGAGCGTCGTCCCTTTGAGTTGGATCGGGACCACCTTGAAATGGAGCGCCACTTTTAACGGAACCTGCTCCACCGCTGTTTTGCTCACCTGCACGTCGCGCAGACGGACGAACGGCATCCCGTACTGCTCGGCGAGCGTTTCCGCAAGCTGTTCGGGGCTGAGCAGCCCTTTCTTGATCAGGATGGCGCCCAGAGGAATCTTTGTCGCGGCCTGCTCCCTCTGCACCTCGAGGAGCTGCTCGTTCGAGAGAAGTTTTTTCTGCAGAAGAAGTTCTTCAATCCTTTTGCTTGGCATGATCTCCTCCAAACAACTGCCGGACCCTGCGCAGTGAAATCTGGTTGTGCCGGCGGACCGCGCCTGCGATCTCGGTTCCGGTCGCCAGCATCAGTTTGAGTTTTCTCCCCTTCGATTTTGCCGCTTTTTCGAACGCGCTGACGGCCCACGCGTCGAGCGGGTTTGCGATCACCACCGTCAAGACGGTCTCGTCCATCTGAACCGGAAAAGAGGCGTGCCCTGAAATGAGCGCCATCGGGAATTGATCCGCGACGGACCAATCCACCGGAAAATCCTCCCACGGCATCCGGGGGATACCGAACTGCTCGGAGAACGCGTCGACGAGCTGCTCCTGCGTGATCCACCCGACCCTGACCAACAGAAAACCGAGAAACTCGCCGGTCGTTTTTTGAAGTGCGAGCGCATTCTCCATCTGCGCCGCGGTGATTGCGCCGCGGCCGACGAGCAGCTCGCCGAGCTTCTTCAGCGGCGTCATGGAAGGGCTCCGATCATGTAAAACCTCTCCTCGGGAATGCCGTCCATCCTCCCCTGCAGAATCCTCTCGCAGCCGGCAAGCGTCTGCTCCAGCGTCACATACTGCCCCGGGATCCCCGAGAAAACCTCGGCCGTGATGAACGGCTGCGTGAGAAAGTTCTGCAATTTTCTGGCCCGCTCGTAGAGGGTCCGGTCCGCCTTGGAGAGCTCATCGATGCCGATCACCGAAACGATCCGGCGCAGATCCTCGTACTTGTTGAAGGTTTTGAGCGCCTCCATCGCCACCGCGTGGTGGTGCTCTCCGATGATGTCCGCATCCAGATTCGCCGATGAGGACAGCAGCGGGTCGATGCCGGGATAGAGTCCCATCTGCACCCGGTCGCGGGAGAGCACGATGATGGAGTCCAGATGGCTGAAGATCGTCACGACGGCCAGGTCCGTCAGATCGTCCGCCGGCACGTAGACCGCTTCGATTGCGGTGATGGACCCGCCGCCCTCGATCGAACGGATTCTCTCATGGAAATCGCTCACCTCGGAGGAGAGCGT
>OBEQ012257188.1_pt1 | contig 11114 bp, 10 predicted proteins | sample 1670901 | NCBI WGS metagenome assembly OBEQ01 (sample SAMEA104232315, study PRJEB22302) | groundwater metagenome | biome: forest; feature: aquifer; material: groundwater | place: USA | collected 2011-08-07 | depth 5.4 m | reverse complement strand
CCTCTTCCTTCGAACCATTTTAATGCGGTGATCCATAGCCCGCGGATGTGAGTCTGACGGTTCTCGGGTTGCTCGCTCGGCGTAAAGGTCCTATCTCAGGAGATCACGTTTGGGCTTGACGGTGCGGTCATCCATGTGAGTATACCCGCTGGTGAGTGGAAATTCAAGGTATAGAACTAACTTCTGATACGTTAACGAAACGAGATTGCTTCACGCCTTCGGCGCTCGCAATGAGGCTGGCCGGAGGCATCCACCAGCGCAACCGTTGAGCCTAAGTGATCGGTCAGGTGGTACAGGATTTGATTCGTGGCCTGGTTGCGGGTGGCCAGCAGCTCATCAATCTCAGGACCACCGCACTATTCCTGTGACGGCATTCCTTGAAGCATTGTCTCAGCCACCTGCCGAAATCCTTTTTCGTAAATTGACTCGGGCTCGGTCTGTTGCTGAAGCGCCATTGCTTCCTGATACGCCGCAACGGCCTGATTCCGATGTCCCATCTTACTGAACACAATGCTCAACCCATAAAGCCGCTGAGGGGTCTTCTCATAGGCAACCGCTTTCTGATACAACATCTCGGCACGTTCCGTCTGCCCAATCTTATGGAAAAGCCATCCCAGCGCTTCCAACAACTCTGGGTCGCTTGGCCATCGCTGGATCGCTTTTTCACCTGCGAGAATGCCTTCTTGAAGAACAACGGTCTCATCGTCCCCGTGCGGCCACCAGGCGTGATCCGCACAAAACCAAAGGAAATCCGCGACGACACGCCGGTTGTTGGGTTGATCACGCAACAGTTGTTGGAACAATGCTAAAGCCTGATCCGGATGGCCGGCGTCCTCGTAAACCCGAGCCAGCAGTCGACCGGCATGCGCATCGTTAGGGTCCAGAGCGATCGCGCGCTGATAAGCAGCAGCCACCTCCTCAAATCGATTCTGAGCCCAAAGGCCGTATCCCGCCTTCACTTCTTGTCGAACGAGTCGCCCTTTCGTCGCACACCCCGACGCAAGTGCGACAGCAATTATCATCCATAAAAAAGCAAGAGGCGTTACTGCAGGCACCAGGTTATTGCGCAATACAAACCACCTTTCCTCCATAGCATGGCACCCGCAGTAACGCCTCCTTCACGGTAGTAACGCCTCCTTCACGGTATGGGAATGAAGAAACCGAGACAAGCAGCGCATTTTAAAACTGCCCTCTAGGTAGTTATCTGAGTCGACAGAGAGCGCTTTAGATGCCGCTTGGCAAACCGATGGGTAGGCCGATAGCGGAGAGCCCTTCGAAAATAGGTGATGGCAGACGCACGACGGCCGCTCTCCAGGGCGACGAGTCCAAGCAGATCGTAAGCATCGGCATCACGAGGAGTCAGCTTCAAGAATCGTCTGAGGGTGCGTTTCGCTGGTTCGTATTGCCTGCGTTCGAAATAGGCTAAGCCCAAGTTGTAGAGGAGCCACGGTATTTTATTGAATTGCCGGGCGGCGCGCCGTAATAATGTGACGGCTTGTGACCACCGCTTATCAACTAAAGCGATGTATCCCAGATAGGCCAATGCCCATGCATTGCTCGATTGAGAGTGCACAACCTGTTGTAGATGTCGCTTTGCCTCGGGGAATCTTTTTGCATGAAAAGCCAAGATCCCTAGCCAGTAATGTGCTTGAACTTGCCGCGGGTCCTCCCTTAGCGCTCGACTATAAGCTCGCCTAGCCAACTTATGCTCATGTAGCCACCAATAGAGATGGCCGATTTCAACCCACGCCTCGGCTCGATGCCATCTCAACTTGATGACGCGACGGAATGCTTTCAGGGCGTGACGGTATCGTCGCAAACCTTGATACGCAAGGCCTAGACCGTACCATGCGTTGGCATGGTGCGGATTGTCTCGCAGAATTGTTCTGCAATCAACGATCACCTTTAGAAAGTGGCCCGCTTTGTAAGCACGGCGGGCACATTTTAAGAGATGTTGATCTGTATTTAAATATCGATCTGTCTTTTTTATCATTACCTACCCCACCCTGGAGGCCACGGATGACCTCCGCCTCGGTCGTCCCCACCCCAATCCCCACCACCCGGTTTGGGTTGCCCAGGCGGGGGTGGTTGAGGTTGTGGATGGCCTTTACCTCCTGGAGGGATCCTAGGTCCTGGGTGATCTGCTCCACCAGGCTTTCCTTTGCCACCTCGACCCTTGCCGCCTCCACCTGGCCTCCCCTGCGGTCGGCCTTTCTGGCCCTTAAAGAAGGACTTATTCTGATTCTGATTTTCCTGACGAGGCTTCCCTTCAAGACCAAATGGATCAACGAGATTGACTGGATTGTTAAAGACGTAGGGATAGACATTGAGCCGTAAAGGGTAGGCTAGAATGTTGACGGAGGCGTTCCAACCTGGAACGCCTCCTAAATCTCACATCTTGCTACCTCCTGCAGGCTACCGTTGTTATCCATCATTGGTTTGCCTCCGAACCCGAAGAAACTTTTCTCGATTGCTTTGAGTCGGTGCCACGAGAAGCTCCAACGCTAAAGCCCAAGCCAGAAATATGCCAAAAACTATCCACGAAGTCCCTCGCATAAAGAGGAGGAAACCATAGATTCCCGTCGCCTGAGCGAAAGCGAACCGGGTCGTGCAAAATTGTCCATAATTCGAAATCTTGGAAACAAGGGGACCTGTAAAGATCAACACAGTGTTCATGAAACCCAAGACACTCAAAATTGCTAACAGCAGTGGAACAGAAATCGGCATGGGAAACTCTACGGAACGTCGCCGAAGCATGGCTCCTAAAAATCCGTAGATAAATAAAGCAAATACACTTACTAACCAATAGACCCACAAAGACGTTCCCGTCTCGAGATTACTTGGTTTGGCTATCCTTCTTCGTGTGTGCCTGCGCCACATAAACCAGGCCACGCCGAAGAATAAAAGCGAGAATTTTCCTAACAGATTCAGTAGGGTATCAAATTTCATCTCACATGCGCTTCCGATAAGCAAAAATGCCACAACATTTGCATCTGAACAAAAAAGATCCGGAGCTATCCATTCCGGTAACGCTCTCCTATTTTCTATCCGGTGACTTTGTGCGCCATATCAGGAAATGACCTATCAGAAAAGCGACAATAAAAACTAAGACGGCACGTTCCTGGTGCTTCGGAAATATGAGGCAGTACAAGAAGGCAATGAAACCATAAAGCAGGGGAGCAGTAAAGAGAAAGATGCGGCGTTTTTTCAGATACAGGTCAGACATGGGTGTACCATGTCTGACTTTTATTGCGTTTGAAATAGCACGGGTTAAGACAACAGCCATTAGAGCAACGATGCTAACAATTAAAAGGATGTGGCGACTTGGAGTCTGCATTTATGGTTACCCACTCCCAATAATATAGAGAAGAAGTCCGCCCGTACCAATTGCGATAAGTCCCCCAACAATGCCTACTGGGTTGCCTGTGCCTATCATCTCTGCTCCAGTCGCCATCATTTCGCCAGCAGCAGCAGAACCAAATGCGATCAAAAATGCTCTCCCAGCACCTTCAAGCTTTCTTCCCTCCAATCCCAATGGGTCGGTGAGACGCAACGGATTATTCAAAACGTACGGATAGGCATTCAACCCGATCGGCACGGAGAGAAAACCCGCCTGAATGGAGGGAACTGCTGCTGGAAGTCCCGCTGGCAGGAATCCTGGCACCGCCCCAGGCAAGGGATGCAGAGTGGATACAAGTCGAGCGTAGTAATTCAATCCCATCATCCGGGGATCCGCGGGGGTGCGGGGCCAAGGATCGGGTTGGAGGAAGCGGCCCACTGCAGGGTCGTAGGCCCGGGCCCGGTAATGGTAGAGGTTGCTTTCGGTGTCCAGCTCCCGTCCGGTGAACCGGAATCGGGTATCCTGGGAACCGCTCTTACTGCGTGTTACCCCGAAGGCTGCGTAGGTGAAGGTCGTCTGTACCTGTTGGCTGGCATCCACCAATGCAATTGTTGAGCCTAAGTGATCGGTCAGGTGGTACAGGATTTGATTCGTGGCCTGGTTCCGAGTGGCCAGGAGTTCATCTAATCCAGGGCCATGAGTATAAGAGAGGCCAGGCATACTGGTCGAGCCAAACTCCGCCAAGACCTCAGGTCCATCGTAAAGATAACGGGTCATCATGCCTTGCGCGGACTTGGCGACTCGGTTGCCATCTCCATCGTAGGTATAGAGGAAGGCAGGCTGAGGTGGAGCCGGCATGGGCGGTGTCCGGCTTCCCCCTTTTAAGCGGTTGGCCCCGTCGTAGGTAAAGGTCATGCTGCCTCCAGTTGGATCACTCTGGGTGGTGCGGTTGCCCACCTTGTCGTAAGTATACGTCACAGATCCGGCGGTAAGCAGGCGGTTGGCCGAGTCGTAGGTGGAGGCAACGCCATTCGCGGTCAAGCGGTTCCCCGCTCCATCGTAGGTGAAGGTCTCCATGGCGCTGTTTGGATAGGTCACTTCGATCAGCTGATTCAGGGCATCGTAGGCATAGGTGGTGGTACCCGCTGCGGGAGTACCGGTCGGACCGCGCGCGATGCTCAAGACGTTTCCTATCGAATCGTAGGTGTAGACCATGTTAAGGATCGTCTGGAGGGAAGCATTGGCGGTCTTAAACTGGGTGAGGCGACCCGAAGCATCGTAGGCATAGGTGGTGGCAAGGCCGTTGGGAAAGCGCGACGATGTTCGGCGAGAGGCCCGGTCGTAGCCGAAGTCATAGATTCCACCTTGTGGATCGGTCAACCGACTGAGTCTATCCAGGGGATCGTAGTCGTAGCGGGTAGTCCCCAGGAAGGAGGTCATGCCGGTTCGGTTGCCCATAGGATCATAGGAATAGGTGAGCATCCTGCCATCGGGCGTCGTCACACTGGTTAAGCGGTTGAGGGGATCGTAGGTATAGCGGGTAGTCCCCGTAGAGTCGGCCATTTGGATTCGATTGCCAGCCTTATCATAGGTATAGGTAACAGAAGTGCCATCGGAGTAAGTGACCTTTGTCAGGCGATCCAACTCATCGTAGGTGTGGGTGGTGGCCCGGCCCTCTGGATCGGTCTTGCCCGTCAGGTGCCCGAGGCGGTCATAGGTGAACATCGTAACGTTCCCCAGAGGGTCGATCACCTGCCGCAGGCGTTCCAGATCATCGTAAGAGTAGCTGGTTACCCGGCCATTGACATCGGTAATCGAGGTCACATGGGTGGCCTGATCGTAACCATACTTCGTTACCTTCCCCAAGGGGTCGGTCACCTGAATGAGACGGCCGCGGGCATCGTAACCATATCGGGTAATCTTTCCTTTGGCGTCGGTGACACTGGCCAGACGGCTGGTCCCCCGGTGCATGAAATCAGCCGTATCCCAGGTGTAGGTGGTACTTTTCAGCAGCGGGTCGGTCACCCAAATCAAGTTTCCCACCTTATCGTAAGCAAAGGTCGTCTTGTTGCCTTCTGGGTCGGTGACCGAGAGAGGCTGACCGTTTCCATTGTAAGTGGTGATTGTCTGATTCCCCACGGGATCGGTTACCTTGATCAAACGGTCCCCGGCATCCCACGTGAGGAGGGTCGTGTGGCCATTGACATCGGTAATCGAGGTGGGGCGGCCGAGGATATCGTAAGTGGCCGTGGTCACGTGGCCCAGCGGATCGGTGGCGGAGATCCGGTTTCCATAGGTATCGTAGATGAAGCTCCAGCTACGGCCCAGCGGATCGGTGGCTGTCACCACCTCTGCGAAGGCATTGTAGGTGAAGGTGCTCTCCACCCGATCCACATAATTAAACGGCCGCCACAGCCGAGTGAGGTTCCCTCTTGCGTCGTACTCGAAATGGGTCTCATGCTCGTTGGGATCGTAAAGGGCGGTCAACTGATTGAAGGTCGGCTCATACTGGAGGATGGAGACGCTGCTTAACCCCGAGCCAGCAGGGGGGACGAACTGGATGATCTTGGTGGGATTCCCCTGCGCATCATACTCCCAAAAGACGGAGCGGTCGCTTTCATCGGTCTTGCCGATCCGGTTCTTATCCACGTCCCAGGCAAACCCCTCGGTGTTCCCGAAGGGGTCGGTGATCACATGGATTTGATCATGGACCTCGGGCCGGACCTCATCCTCCAGCTTGAAGCGATAACTCCAGGTCTGACCCAGGGCATTGGTCACGAGGGTGGTGGCGGTTCCCCCTAAGCCGGCGAAGGGAACCTGCCAGGTGAAGGTAGTCACTTTACCATTTGGATCTGTCTGAGTTCTGACCCGGTCATCAATGGTGTAGGTGTACCGAAAGATCGCCCCGGTCTTATCCGTATAGCTCGTCAGGTTGTGGGTAAGAGAACTGTAGCTGTAACGCTCGATCAACCTCAGAGGGTGAGTGACCTTGATCAGGTGCCTCGCGGCATCATACGTGTAGGTCCACTGGCGGCCGGCCGGGTCAGCGACCGTGGCCACTTTTCCGTTGGTTCCGTAGGCAAAGGTAAGTTTCCTACCCGTAGAGTCGGTTACCATCGCGACCCGGCCCTGCAGGTCCCTGGTGAGGGTTAGGGCGTTTCCATTGCGGTCGGTCAGGGCCGTGAGCTGTCCTGCCACGTCAAAGCTCCAGGTCAACCCATCTTTCCGACGCAGCGTGTAGCCGCTGGTTGTTTTCGAGAGTTGATCGTGGATTCCCAAGGATGCGGTGTAGGATCCATCCGGATTTCGGGTGAAGTGGTCTTGCCGGCCGTCCTCCCGGACGATCATGGTCATTCCATCCTTGGGCAGATCTTCGATGATCCGCATCTCCAGGTTGGAGGTCCAACCGTAGCCAAACATCCCTTCCTGGTTGGGAATGTCATCAAAGGTATGGGTATGGCTCTGGCCAGTAGAAAGATCCGTTAAGGTAAAATCATCCCAGTGGACGTGGGAACGATGGGCCTCCAGGCCGATCCGTCCCGCTGGCAACGGCGCAGGATCCACGATGTTGAAGATTGTGACCCCATTGATGACGACCTTGATCTGACCCCCTTGCATGCGAATCGTCAGCGTGTTCCAGTTGAATGGACTTAAAGTCGTCTGCCGGCGCCAGAAGTACCGTTCCTGTACACCGTTCTCCACGTAATACTTGACCAGCTCGACCACTCCTGTCGTCTTGATGAGAAGCTGGTACTGGTTCTCATAGTCCTTGAATCGGAAATGGATCCAGCCGGTGTAGAACTCCAGATCGGGAAGCGTCCCTTCGGGGTCCTGGGCCAGGGTTTTCATTTTAAGGGTCAGCTCGAAGTCCCCCCAGGTTCGGGGATGCCAGTTCTGTCCTCCTTCGCCGCTGGCCTCCCCGTTTTCCACCACCCAGGTTCCTAAGCCGGTGTCCCAGTTGTGGGGAAAATGGGTGATCACCTGGCTGTTAAAAGTACGGGTGAGCTCCAGCCCTGGTCCTCGCCCCGGGATCCGGACATCGGTGGAAGGAAGAAAGAGGTTCCCCGTGGCTAGGTTAACCGGTTCCTTGCTGCTTCTGCCATCGGCATTTCCTCCGCCAGGGCCGCTCATAGAAGCTTCCGCGGCAGAAACGAGCGAGAGAAGCAGGAGGGCAACGAGACAGATCGCTTGGCTTCGGGGAATTTTGGCCATCAACCGAAAGTATAGCTTACTTTTTACTCAGATGTCAATAGTAAAATAGGAAAAAATTAGCAATTAGAACAAGTGTGTTTTGCTAAGCTTAAACTGGCTTTAGTGAGCAGACGAGGGGAGATTCAAGGTATAGAACTAACTTCTGATACGTTAACACAACGAGATTGCTTCACGCCTTCGGCGCTCGCAATGACGGCTAGAAGTTTACATCTCACTGAGGAGTTCGAGGGTCCGCTCGGATTCGTCGGTGCGCAGGATAAGGCAGCCAGTACTCTGGTGGTCGGTGGCAGAGCAGTAGGCGTATTCGATGTTGATGTCGGCTCGGGCCAACTTTCGGGCCACCTCGGCCAGGGCCCCAGGCCGGTTGTCCAGCTCCAGGACCACCACATCCGATTCCAGGATGTAGAGCCCCAACTGCTCCAAGATCAACAGGGCCTTGACCGGGCGATCGGCCAGAAGCCGAATGATGGCATGGTCCACGGTGTCGTGGATCGAGAGGGCCAGGATGTTGATCCCGGATTCAGACAGGGTCCCGCAGATCTTGGCCATCCCGCCGGGGCGATTCTCCAGAAAGATCGACAGCTGCTTTTCTACCCTAACCATGCTTGACCCAATACCGAGCGTATTCTGTTAGATGCGTCAAGGTGGAGAAGTCGCCCATCCGATCCAAGAAAACCTTTCCCCGCAGGTGGTCCCACTCATGCTGGATCACCCGGGCGAAGAAGCCTTTGGTCCGAAAGCAAATCTTTTCTCCCTGGGCATTATACGCCCTCACCTCGACCGAGCGCCAGCGCCCAACACGGCCCCTTAGGCCCTCCACCGAAAGACACCCTTCCCAGTCCAGCACCTGCTCTCGGGAGATCGGCTTCACCTGAGGGTTAATCAGAATGGTACGCGGGATCTTGGGCGCCCGGGGGTATCGCGGGTTGGAATTGACCTCAATCACTGCCACTTGAAGGGACACATGCACCTGGGGGGCCGCAATCCCCACCCCGTCGTACTCATGCATCGTATGGACGAGATCCTCCAGGAAGGCCTGAAACCCAGGGGAACGGATTTGATTCAGGGTCACCGCCTTGGCCTTCTTCCGGAGTATGGGATGCCCTAACCGTGAAACCTTCAGGACCATGTCGGTACTGTACCAAATTACCAAAAGTCATTCAACCCCGCCCTTGCTTTGGAGTGTTGCTTACGTAACGTGAGCAACACCTACCGGGTATTCACCGGTAGGTCTGCTTTGCAGACTTCCAAAGCAAGGGCGGGGTCAACCCTATAATACTTGACAAAAGTGTCATGTTTAAGTAACCTTAATAGTAGAGTGAAGATTTCAGCGCAGGAAGAGTATGGGCTACGCTGCCTCTTGCAGCTTGCCCGGGCCGACGAGAAGGCGGGGCTTACCGTCAAGGAGATCGCCCTGCGGGAAGGGCTTTCCCCTGCCTACGTGGAGAAGCTGCTGCGCCTGTTAAGTCGGGCTGGACTCATCCACTCGGCCCGGGGAATGAAAGGTGGGTATCTGCTCAACCATCACCCAAAAGAGATCTCTCTGGGTCCAGTGGTCCGGCCCTTGGGAAAGGTCCCCACGATCCGAGAGATCTGTGCTCGCTTCACCGGAAATCGCACCAGCTGCATCCACATCGACAACTGTTGCATCCGCTCGGCCTGGGGGACCTTGACCCAGATGATGCAACAGTTCATGGACGGGACCTTCCTCTCGGACCTGACTGGAAACGAGATGAAGGCTCGTCATGAACTGGGGGCACGAATGACGATCGTTACAAAGGATTTGAACTTATGAGCGCACCGTTACTGGAGATTCGAGATCTACATGTGAGTGTCGAGGGCAAGGAAATCCTGAAGGGGATCTCCCTGACTGTCGAGAAGGGGCGGTTGTATGCCCTCATGGGTCCCAATGGCTCCGGCAAGTCCACCCTTTCCAATACCCTGATGGGACATCCCAAGTACCAGGTCACCCAGGGACAGATCCTTTTAAACGGGAATGACCTGATTGGCTTGAAGACCGATGCGCGGGGCCGGGCTGGGATCTTCTTGGCCTTCCAGTATCCCACGGCCATCCCAGGGGTCAGTGTGGCCAACTTCATGCGCACCGCCATGAAGGCCCGATTCGGAGATCAATTCCAGCCCAAGGAGTTTCGCAAGCAGTTTAAAAGTGCCATGGCTGCGCTGGGAATCGACGAGGCCTTCGCCACCCGGTACGTCAACGATGGCTTCTCAGGAGGCGAGAAAAAGCGCCACGAGATCCTTCAGATGGCGCTGCTCAAGCCTGAGTTGGCCCTCCTGGATGAAACCGATTCAGGGCTTGACATCGACGCCCTGCGAATCGTGGCCGAGGGGATCAACCATCTGCGAGGGCCGGCCTTGGGGATCCTCTTGATCACCCATTACCAACAGATCTTGAACTATGTTCAGCCGGATCTGGTGCATGTTTTGATCGAGGGCAAAATCATTCGCTCCGGTGGCAAGGAGTTGGCCCACGAGCTGGAGGAAAAGGGCTACGCGCCGTATGAACCTGTGAAAAAGGAGGCCTTGATTTCATGAGTACCCAAACGATCGATGTAGGCGCCAATTACGAAGAACAGTACGGGTTCCACGATCCCGAGAAATACGTCTTCAAGGCAAAGAAGGGGCTCTCCAAGAAGGTGGTGGAGGAGATCTCCGGGATGAAGGAGGAGCCGGACTGGATGAGGCAATTGCGCCTGCGAGCTCTGGAAATCTTCCAGAAGAAACCGCTGCCGGCCTGGGCGGATTTGGAGATCCTTTCACAGATCGACTTCGAGAACATCTATTATTACCTCAAGCCCACCGACAAACAAAGCAACAACTGGGAAGATGTACCCACCGAGATCAAGGAGACCTTTGACAAACTGGGAATCCCGGAGGCCGAGCGAAAATTCTTGGCCGGGGTCACCGCCCAGTACGAATCGGAGGTCGTCTACCACTCGCTCCGGGAGGATCTGGAGAAACAGGGGGTGATCTTCCTGGGGATGGACGATGGCTTGAAGAAATATCCGGAACTGGTCAAGCGGTACTTCGGGACCATCATCCCGCCGGGAGACAACAAGTTTTCGGCCTTAAACTCCGCCGTCTGGTCAGGGGGCAGCTTCATCTACGTGCCCAAGGGGGTGAAGGTAGCGATCCCCCTACAGGCCTATTTTAGGATCAACGCCCAGAACATGGGGCAGTTCGAGCGGACCTTGATCATCGCAGATGAGGGGTCCTCCGTCCATTACATCGAGGGGTGTACCGCCCCGGTCTATGCCTCGGACAGCCTCCACTCCGCGGTGGTGGAGTTGGTGGCCCTGCCCCACTCGCACATCCGGTACACCACGATCCAGAACTGGTCGAAGAACGTCTACAACCTGGTGACCAAACGGGCCATCGCCCACGAGAACTCCATCGTGGAGTGGCTCGACGGGAATCTGGGTTCTAAGCTCACCATGAAATACCCGGCGGTTTACCTGGTCGGCCCCAAGGCCCGGGGAGAGGTGGTCTCAGTCGCCTTCTCTGGAAAGGGACAGCACCAGGATGCTGGAGCCAAGATGGT
>OBEQ010198001.1_pt1 | contig 11114 bp, 10 predicted proteins | sample 1670901 | NCBI WGS metagenome assembly OBEQ01 (sample SAMEA104232315, study PRJEB22302) | groundwater metagenome | biome: forest; feature: aquifer; material: groundwater | place: USA | collected 2011-08-07 | depth 5.4 m | reverse complement strand
TTGGGCGGTCTACGATGCACAAGGGCTGGTGGTGGTGACATTGTATAAGCGCTGCGCGCAGGAGGTGCAGCGGCGCCTCGCGGCCTAGGCGGCGCGGGCCCGCGCCCAGCCAGCCAGCGAGGCGGGAGCGGCGGGCGGCTGACGCCGCCCGCCCAGCTTGGCCGCGCCACCGCGCGCGCCACCGGGCCAGGCTGGCCGCCGCCGCCGCGCCGCGGCCAGCAGAGGCCGGCGCCGGTCTGCGGCTGCGAGGGAGCCCCGCCGCGACCAACGGGAGCGCCACGGGTGCCCGCTGTGGCCTTGCCCCAACCCGTTTTTCCGGCCAGGCGGCAGGCAGACCTCAGCGGTGAGGCGGGCGCTGTCAAGGCTGGCGCGCGCCTTTTGCGCCACCCGTAGGGCTTGGCCTTGACAGCAGGAAGCCCGCCGGGCCGCTACACTGGGAGGCCGCCTGGCCGGGTTCGGGGTTCCCGTTCCCGGCACGGGCGGAGCCGGTGCCATCTTAAAGCCCCCTGGGGGGCGGATGGGTGAGGCAAGGGGCCCCACGTTGCCGAGCCCACGGGGGGCAGGAAGCAATGCCTGGCAGCCCCGCAGAGGCGGAGCGGCACGCCAGCGCGACGCCGTATCAGCGCTGCCGTGACACGCAGCCGAGAGCGGCGCTGACTGGCGTACCTTGTGGGTGTAAGAGACGCGGCAGGGCATGCGCGGCGCCCGGGGGCCGGCCCGCCGGCGCAAGGCGGGGGCCGCCCGGCGCCGCCGCTTGGCTCTGGGGTGCTCCGGCGGGGCTGCCGCGCGGCACGGTGGGGCGCCGCAGGGCCAAGCCGCTGCCGTCCGGCGGCCTGCTGGCGGCCTGCAAGGCTGCCGCGCCGGTGGCGCGCTGGCGGGGCGGGGGATGGTCTCGGTGGCGCGGCGAGCCCAGGGCGCTCCAGGGCGGTGCGTGCGCCAGGGGGGAGCGGCGCACGGCGGGCGGGCAGACGCCAGCGCGGGCACCCGCGGGCGGGCGGCAGGGGGGCACGCGGGGGGCGACGCGGGCGGTGGAAAAGGCCGTTTGAATTTCCTATACTCCTACACTAACCACGCTTCCCTGGACTACCTCTTTCTGAATGCAGCCAGGAGAAGCCTGAGGAGCGTCTCCTCGGGCTCCAGGGCCGGCGTTTCCGTGTCCATCACGACAACGGGTTCGGGACACCGGGCGTCCTGATTCCAGCGCAGCAGGTCGGCACCGCTCCCGTCGATCCTCAGAAACGTGCATTGCCGCACGTCCCTGTAGAGCTGTTCTTCCTCCTCGTACACCGGTATCCAGGAGCCGGTATTGAAGTACATTCCCCCTCCCCGCATACTGGTCACGTCTGCGTAGTGCGTGTGGCCGAACGTGACATAGCGGACTCCCAGCAGTGCCGCGATCTGGTCCGCGTGGCCGCGCATCTCTCGACTCACATCCGGTAGGAGCGACGCACTCGGATCGGCCTTGCCCGTACCGATCCAGCGGCGCAGCAGGAGCAGGAGCACCGCTGCCACGCCGAGTACCCCCACGTGGAGCAGGTTGATCCGCATCAGCAACGCGGCCACGTCCGACAGCCACGCGACACCCAGGCTGTCAATGCGGGACTTCACCCAGAGGGTGATGTCGGGAAGCAACGTGATGGCATACAGGGGTAGCACCCACCAGATATTGGCCAGGACGCCCCCGACCACACGCCCCAGGAACTTCCAGGCGCCCTGATCGAGGGTGGGCGTGCGGTGGCGTGCTCTGATGGCACGCATCGCCTGCGTCAGCCGCGCTTCCTCAGCACTGTTGCCAGCGGCGAACCGGCGGGCCTCCCCCTCCATGGCCGCCTCGTTCTGCCGTATGATCGCCTGGTACCGTTCGTTGGCAGTGCCGCTCTGCAATTGCCGCGCCTTTGCGAAGGCCTTTAACACGAACCGCACGGCCGTCCCGAACGTCCGCATCACGAGGAGAGGGTGTTCTTTCCACAGGACCTTGTAATACTTCGAGAGCGGTCGCACGTTGTCCGCCAGGGGGTTCACGGGCTCCACGCGGTTGGTGATGTAGCGCACCAGGAACCCGGACAGATCGAGCTCGAGCTGGGGATTCCCGCCCTCCAACTCCAGCGGCAGTAGCGGATGCAAGAAGTTCCGAAACGCCGTGGTCTCTTCGTACTGGTTGCCATGCTCCACATAGAGGAGCCCGGGCACAAGATAGCACCAGGGGAGGAACTGCACCCTGGCCGGCTCAAAGGGGCAGCCGCGCTCAGTGCAGAGGCGCTCGAGCCTCTGCAGGATGCGGCGGTGCACCCTGGGCCAGTGCAACTGGATGTCGTGGTTGCCCTTCAGGATGACGATCTCATTGCCCGCACCAATGAATGCCGCCAGGGCCTCGAAGAAGACCCGATGCCCATCCATAGTCTTGGTGATCTGGAACTCTGCAGCGCTCTCGGAACAGCGCAGCCCGTAGACTCTGTTGATCTCTTCGGACGGGATGCCGTATTCCTGGCACTCCTGTGCGGTCGGGGGGAGCAGGATTTGCAAAAAGTCTATCAAGTCGCCATTGATGATCAACGTAGTCGGCGTCTCGTCAGTGTGATACCCCAGGAAATCCCGGAACCACTCGTCCCAGAAGAAGTCCTCTGTCGGCGTCCAGCGGCCCGTGACGGGGTCTTTGCCGTTGGTGAGATGCATATCGGACACTACCAGGTAGCGGCGGGGTGTGGAGGCAGCACTCATGGTACGACCTTCTGACATGTCATTACTCTCAGATGAGCTTTAAGATCACCGCATCGAGGAATACATTCAGGAGCCAGTGGGCCAGCACCACGGGCCAGATGGAACGCGAGGCATACGCCGTGGCGCCACCCGCCAGTCCCCACACCAACGTGCCCCAGAGTTCTGCGAGCGGTTTCCCAAGATGCCATGCGGTGTACGACAGCATCTGAATGAGCAGGGCGTAGCGGTGGAAGTAGAACACCCCCGGCGCTCCCCCTCCTGCCCGGCGGATCTCATCGTCCCTCACTCCGGCCAGGCCGAACAGCAGATAGCCGCGGAAGATGAACTCAATGGCGATGAAGAAGGGGAGATAGGTGATCTCGTAGACGATGAACTCCGCCGTACTGCTAAAGTTTTTATAGAATGGATAGAGCTGCCGCATGCCCGGGTCCTGGGCGCCGAGCCAGAACGCTGGGAGAGAGAGCAGGGTCAGGGTGAGGAAGGTCCAGACCGCGAGCCGTCTCCGGGCGAGCGGCGGGAGGCCGAGGCCGTACTCGGCGAGCGGCTGCCTGAACCCGAACTTGATGATGAGGATCGGGATGACGACGAGCAGGAACGCACCGGCCCAGAAGGCGATGAGTTCATGGTCCCACGGCACGCCCGGGATGAGCCTTGGGCGATGCCCAATATCCATGCCCGGACCCCGCCAGTCGGGCCACACGAGCTTGAGCAGTTCCAGCTCCCCGTGATACCCCCACAGCATGATCAGCACGAACGCGGAGCCGATGATCTGCCCCGGCCGTTCGTGGAAAAACCCACGCACCGCGTGCCAGACCAGCTTCGCAATGGTGATGAAGTCGGGTTGCTGGAGCTCCACCTCGTCGAAGTCCTCGGTGAACGTGAAGCGTGTGCCTCGCTGTGCGTCGTGTGGATCCATGCGCCGTCTCCTTCTGTCTGTGTGGCGCGCGTGGCCGTGAGCTAGCCGACCCGCAGTCGTTTCCGGTACAGGGAGTGCAGCACAGCGTTAAGAAGCAGCACGACCGCCCCACCGGGCACGGCGAGCACGGCGACACGCACCCACGGGGTCGTGATACCGAACGGCCACCCTGGTGCAAACTGCCAGAAGTGGAGGCCGAGCTCGTTGACCAGCTCGGCTCCTCCGACGATCAGGCAGCCGATCAGAAACTGGGCACGATGGTCTAGATTCTTGACGGCCATGGCCACAGACCCCATGACCACGCCGAACCCGCCGAGCGCCACGACGATGGCGAGCCACGACGGGTTGAACCAGTAAAACTTCCCGATGGCCGAGATCGTTTCGATCATAACGCCCAGCCCCATCCCCATGAAGACGAACTTCAGCCAGGAAACGATGCCACGCTCCAGCGGCATGGCGTGCAACTCGTAGCGCTCCGCGCGGTATGCAGGGATGGTCCGCCGCATGCCCTCCAGGAGCGTGTGGGAGGCCTGCCAACCGAAGTCGCGCTGCGCTTTCGCCGGCGACGCCACCCAGAAGCGTTGCGAGACTTCCCTGGCCTTGTCTCGCGTCATTTTTGCACGGTCCCGCCCGTAGTGGTATACGAACTCCGCGAACGGCGCGGTCAGCTTGAGGGCGAGCAAGGGGACCGGGACGAGCAGGCCCCACGGTTTCCCCATGGCCTGGGCGATCGTCTTGATGACCTCAGTGGCCGATAGCACCTGCGGATGATTGAGGAAGTAGGTCTGCCCGGCAGTGGCGGGACTTTCGGCGGCACCAATGATCCCGTCCACCACATCGCCGACGTATACCATCACGAGGTACTTGGACAACAGTCCAAGCTTCGGATGGATGTGCGATTCGACGATGGGGTAGGTCTGACTGAGGTCCTTTTCCCGCTCTCCGTAGACGGATGACGGGCGCACGATGGTGACAGGCAGGCGGCTGCCGACCTGCCGCGCCGCCTCTTCCGCCGCTTTCTTTGAGGAGCCGTACCACGACATAGGCGCCAGCGGGGCCGTCTCGTCCTTGGGGGTCGTATCCACACCGGGACCCACAGCCGCCTGGCTGGAGACGAACAGAAACCGGCGCAGCGAGGCGCCGGCATGCTGTTCTGCAGCGGCAAGCAGGTTGATGGTCCCCTGCGTGTTGGCCGCTTCGAACTCCTCACGGCTGGTCACCAGCAGCGCCGCCGCGCAGTGGAACACGTAATCGACCCCCTGCACCGGCGTTGTCAGGGTGGCCGGTTGTGTCAGGTCACCCACGTAGGCCGACACCGGGAGTCCGTCCAGGGGCGTAAGGTCGCTCGTGCGCCGGACCAGACAGCGTACGGTGTAGCCGCGCTGCAAGAGCGCACGCACAAGATGGGAACCGATGAAGCCGGTTGCTCCGGTCACCAGCGCTGTTACCATGGATGGGCCCTCCGACGCTGTAGAGTGGCATTATCTCACACCGAGACATGGGATCGTCGAGGGGAGAGGCACTGATGATTGTGTAACTCATTGTATCGCACTTTGCGTCTGACAGCTGCGAGTTTTTCGCCTCAGCTCAGTAATCGCTCAATGTAGCCGGTCAGCCGCTGCAGCGGGCCGAAGAGCCATTGCCATCGGCGGACGGGTGGAAAGCGGGTGTCCTGCTCGCTGGCGCAGGCGCGCGCGAGAAAACGACTGAGACCGTACAACTCTTCAATGCCGTCGAGGGCCCAGATGACCAGGGGCGAGACGTTGTTCCAGGGTTGCCATGGGGTCATGTCACCATGCCGGTGGATGGACGGCATGCCCCAGCGGTTGATGGCCTCGCGGACGACGGCGTTCTGCTGCGGGTCCAGGCCCATCTTCTCTCCCATCACCCAGTCGAGTGCCAGGACGCTAGGGCTGGCGATGATCGTTTGCGTATGGTTCGGATGCGCGTCCCTGACGTGTCCGCTCAGCCCATCACCGCTTACCCAGGCATCCAGCAGAGCGAAATGGACCGGGAACGCCTCTAGCATCAAAATACAGCACTCGTAGAACTCGCGGTGGCGTCCGTGGTAGTGCTGCATCTTGTCCCACGCCGGGAGGCAGCCGTAGATGTTCTTCATACAGCCGGTGTAGTAGCACTGCCAGTGGGTCTTATTTTTGGCAAACGAGATGCGGAAATCGGCGTCGCGCCATGCGCGGCCGACCGTGTGGCGCCCGAGGACGCCGCCATAGTCATACGGTTCCTGCTGGGCGGTGAGATCCTCAATGGTATAGCCATGCGCTGAGTAACCAGCCATCTCCGCCACCGCCGCCACTGAACGACCCTGGTAGGAATAGTCGTACACGTTACGGCTCTCGACCACGGCAGTGCTAACGAACCCGCATTCCCGCAGGTGGGCGATCAGGGATTCGACCAGGAGCGGGTCCGTGTAGACTGGGGAAGCCTCCTCACGCTTCGAGGCCGTCATGAGGTTCGGCTTGATCGCAATGCGGAACGCCGAGCGGGGCTTCTGACTGCTCTGGTACGTGCGCTCGACGTGCGCATCAAAATGCGCCAGATCGAGCACACGCCTGAGCGTCTCGACCTTGTCCTCGCCGGTCTCGATGTATACGGGGGACTCTTGGGTGTACAGTGCCTTGACCGTGTCGAGCGTCGTATCTCGGATGATGGGGGAACAAATCATGTACCACCCGCAGAGCGGGTGGTTGATGAAGGCCCCCAGAGGGGGCCAGCCACGGGATGAAAGGGCCTCAAGGCCCTAATCATCCCGAACAATGTGATACTTGCCCTATCATTGGACATGAGCATGGCCTTGCCATTCTCGTATGGTGACCTCCTTCCAAATGAACGTGGTGGTTCGTTGCAAGGAGGTCATCCATTGCCTTTTGGTGCACGCCGGAACGGCAGAGCCTTTTCGAGTCTCACCGCCAGAGGCGGTGGCTTACCTATTGAAGTTAGTCGTGTGGACGCAGCGCGGGACGCAGCGCGGCATACTCACCGTCATGCAGAAACACCGCCTGACGGGTGTGGCGGGCAAAGGCGTCCCCCCAGCTTTCCCAACCGCCCTTCCCGAGGCTTTCGCCCCAGGGCACCCCCTGAGGCGCGACCCTCCCCCATCCTGCGCGGCCTGTCCAGGCCGCTCTGGGCCGCGCTCCGCCGTGCTGCGGGGCGCTCCGGCGGGGCGGCCGCGGCGCACTGGGCGCGCGGGAAGCGCCGTGGGCGCGGCGGGCTCCGGGGGGCGGGCTCCCGAGGCGCCGGTGCAAAATGCCGTTTGAATTTCTTATCCGCCGAGCTTCCCATTGTGGTTTGAGCGCCATGTTGACCAGTGCTTGGAGTGCTCGGTCGAAGATTGTCGGGATACCTAACGGCCGCTTCTCGTCCGTTGCCGGGTTGGGTATCCAGACCCGTCGAACGGGTTGTGTCTTATGGTTCAGTCTCAGGGTGTTGACCAAGGCCAGTCTCTGGTCGGGCGTTAAGGATTTCCTTCCGTCCACCCCAGCCGTTTTCTTCCCCTGGTTATCCTGAGTGACCCGACGTGCTGCCAACAGTCTTGCTGACCAAGACTTCATCAAAAGTCTTGAGACGAGGTAGGCCAGAGCAGTCACCAGGCCTCGCCAAGGAGCGCCCAAGCACCGGCGGCTCGTCGAGCAGGATCGTGTGAGGCTCCGCAGGACGGGAGCACCGCCTGCCCCGCCTTGCCGCAAAAGACCGGCCGCCCCTTGTGTGCCTGAGGGCCGAGAAGAGGACTTGTCATTGCTCGGAAAAGTGGTAATGTCGTGTGCCAGACGTACCGGTGGTGCGGTTCATCCTACCGCCTCGAACTTTTTTTGAGCCAGCTGGGGGGGAAAAATGCCTCACGCAGGGATAGATATCTCAGCATTTCCCGGCATGCCTACCATGCAAGCGCTGAAGGCCAATACGAACCTCGTGTGGTGCGGCTTCTATCTTGGCCCGGCGCCGAGTCATCACTCCGACTCCTGGATGACGCAACGCGCCCAGCTCCAGGCAAACGGCTGGGGACTTGCTCCGCTCTACGTGGGCCAGCAAATCATCGGTCCAGGCAGTCACAATCCATCCACCCCACAGGGAGTGGTAGACGGACACCATGCCACGCAGTTGATGACCGCCGCCGGATTTCCTCAAGGAGCATGCGTCTATCTGGATTTGGAAAACGGCCTGCCCTTCCCGCCGCTGCTGCAGCAATATACGGTAAGCTGGATCGACACCGTTCAAAACGACCAGTTCCGTGCGGGAGTGTATTGCTCGCATGCATTCGCCGAAGAGGTGCACGTGCTACGTCCCTCGGTAAGAATATGGGCCTTCAAGGTGACCACGACCCAGCCGCACCCAGTGCCGGGACCCCCTTATCCCGACACGCACCCGGCGGGTTCGGGCTACACCGGCGCCTATATTTGGCAACTTGGACAGGATTGTCAGATTTCGCCGCCGCATGTGCCCGGTGGGACTCTGACAGTCGATCTCGATACGGCCGTGGGTCCTGATCCTAGCGCGCCTTGAACCAGGAAGCGCTGCGCTACCGGTGCTCATCATTCCCTGACAAGAAGTGACGCGCCAGTGAGGGCTCCCGCCCCGGCGGCGCGTGTCCCGCCCCAGCCGTGGCCGCCCGGCGTGAGGGGCGCGGGCATACCCCGTGCGCGGCGTGGCCGCTGGCGGGGGGCGCTGAGGGGCTGCAGGGCGCGTTCGCGTGGGGCCGGCGCAAAAAGTGCTTTTAAACTTCCTATCCGCCCTACTAGTGCCACGCTCGCTATTTTTGCGTCTCCCCTTTGCTTTTGAATGATGATTATGAGGTGAAGGATAGTAACATGAAATTTATTTTTTTCTCATTAAACCTAAGAATTATTTTTTTGAAATAGTAAAATGCTATGTTTTTACAATGTGATAAATTGAGATATAGCAGTAAATATGCATTGTTGATTTCGAATTACAAAAGATTTATCCTATTGCTCATTAGAGAATAGTTGAATGCTAGACTCATGATGTGGATAAAGTACCTACACTAGAGAGGATGTCGTATGAATATTTTTCCGTTTCTCTCCATACTGTTTCTAGCTTTTTGGATTGTTGATGTAGCATATGCTGAAAACGCTGCAGAACGTAATCCTTCATCACAAACGTCTTGTTACGCACTTATTAAGCAGGTTGAAGACATGTTTACTGATTTTAGAAATACAGGAGAGATCGCTCCTGATCCAAATATAACTAATACTGAAATATTCTACGCAGTGATCGACAAATGTCCATCCTTCACTGGAACTGATAAAGCATATAAAGACGCACTAGATAAAGCGAGGACACGTGCAGAAATTCTGCTACTTGCAGGTAGCTTTCCTGCCACTGAGAAAACAAAGATTAGAGACAAAATACTCAAATGCGTCACGGAGATAAGAGAAGGAGATTCCTTTCTGGGTTTAACCAAAAACATAACCGTAGGTGGAGCAGTTATAGCTAAATTGTTTCAATATAATCTGAAGACAAAGAAGGCTTCGGTCAATGCAGAAGGTGTTGGTGCAGGTGTGACCTTTCGTGTGTATCCCAACACCTCGATGACGCCATTTGACGATATAAGGAAAATCACAAGTGACTGTCGTGCAACGACATTCGATGCAAAGTTACTCATGGAAGATTTGGATAAAGGCAAGGTCGCCTTTCCTCTGATCTCGGTTACCCCCGCCATATTTGCCTCAAAGGCGGCAGACAAATCGGATGTCAGCGTACAGCCTGCCATCCTTGTGGGATTCTTTCGAGACCTTATTAACTTCGGGATAGGATTTAACCTAGCTGGGGCTCCTAGGAAAGATAAGGGGCAGGTCTTTGTCCTCGTCGGTATGGGCTACGGTTTTAATTTCTAGCGGGAATCGCCATGGGAGGCGACAATGTCGACTTATCGTTGTCTGGCTTGGGGATGTGTCGTCCTGTTTCTCCTGATAGCGGTGTCGGTAGCTTACGGCGTTGATAATACATGTCCGCCTCCGTCGCCGGTGAGCGGTGCTCCCCCAGCACAGAAGCCGATCGTGCTGATCGTCCTGGAGAACCAAGACGCCAAAGAAGTGTTCAAACATCCGTATTTCCGCGACGAACTGCCGAAGCTGGGCGCGCTGTTCATCAATTCGTATGGCGTCGCGCATCCCTCGTATCCCAATTACCTCGCGCTGGCGGGCAAGCACATTGTTGATGAGGACTGGACCGACACGCAATACGAGGCGCTACCGTGTAGCAAGCATCACGCGATCGTGCAAGCGATCGATGCGAAAGGCCTGCGCTGGAAGGGCTACGTTGAGGCATATCCTGGGCAGGACAAGAGGCCAAACGATCCGCTCAAATGCGGTTATGTCGGCATAAAAAAGTCCGATCCCGACACCCCCGCGAGATACGCGAGGCGACACGTGCCTTTGCTGAGTTTCGAGTACGTGCGGCGGTACAGCTGCTCCAACATCGTTGACGCGAGCCAATTTGAAACGGACGCGAGAGCCGGGAACCTTCCGGACTTCTCCTTCTACTCGCCTGACCTGTGTCATGATGGGCATGGCAACTTCAGTGCCGAGGCGCAGGGAAGCTGCAACTTCACTCCACTCAGTGACGATGAGGACCGGCTCCAGAAGGCAGCCACGTGGCTGCAAGATTTCCTGGCTGGCTTTCAGGCCGCCAGTCCGGACCTTTACAACCGGTCCTCGATCATCATCACCTTCGATGAGTCCGACAATCATCTCCCGATTCCAGTCGCGAAGGCTGCGGGTCGCCTGTTCAAGCAGCGGGGCTCGCAGGGTAACAGGATCTATACCATCTTCATCGGGGCCGACATCACCACCGGGACTCGACCTGATCTCATCGACCATTACGACGTGCGAGCTACCATCGAGAAGCGCCTGGGGCTGCCGCCGGCAATCCCTGCCGGCCGACCGATCCCCGACATCTGGAAAGACGGCAAGAAAGCACCATAGCCGCGGGAATCCGGCGCACGGGCGTCGCTGGCGGGGGGGCGGCGGGGCGCATGGGGCTAGGACCGCAGACCAGCCCACGCCAAGCGCTCCGCCTCTGCGGGCGGCAGATGACCATCAGACACCATGATGGCAACCCGTTCGGCCCAGGCGTCCCGGAGGGCTTCAGGCATCTCATATCCCTCGGGACCTTCGCCCATCGTAGCAGAGCAGCCACCGATGGTCAACGCGCCCGCCACCCAGGCCGCGTTGGCATCTTTATACCCCCCGTACGCCTCTGGCGGCACGCCCGCCACGCGCTTGCCCCGCAGCGCCGCCTGGCGGGCGTGCTGCCGCCACGGCTGCTGCCCAGCGGCATCGGCGTCCAGGGCGAAGACCAGCTCGCGCACGTCCCTCGCCCAGGCCCAGCGCCAGCCCTACACGCCGCGGGCCAGGCCCGCGGGCCAGGTCGCTTGCTGCAGCCCGCTGCCGGCCGCGTGGGGGCGCGCCCGGTGGGGCTGCCGCCGACCGGCCCGCGGGCGGCC
>OBEQ012569226.1_pt1 | contig 11115 bp, 11 predicted proteins | sample 1670901 | NCBI WGS metagenome assembly OBEQ01 (sample SAMEA104232315, study PRJEB22302) | groundwater metagenome | biome: forest; feature: aquifer; material: groundwater | place: USA | collected 2011-08-07 | depth 5.4 m | reverse complement strand
TATCCCCAACCTTAGCACCGCTGAGCAACGCTTTTTTTCATTACTTGTCACCCCGCGCAGCTTTTAGCGCGGGGCCCAGTGTCTTTAATAAATAAGCTAATTTATCTACATAATATTTTGATGTGCAATTTTTTGTTTTTTAAGACGCTGGGTCCCGCGCTAAAAGCTGCGCGGGATGACAAAATGAGCTTATCTCTGTTTCGCTAAAAATTTCAACAAAGTACGAAGCGCATTAGACATACGTGAGCAATTTTTTTGAAATTTTTAGCATAAAGATTGGGTTTTAAGGCAAAGTTTTAAATTTATTTTTTATGTCGAACTCACGTTATATAATTAATAAATTATCCACTTACACCCCCCTGGAACCATTGTGTCCACCTCCACACCGGCGTTTGACTTTTCCACGCAAACCCAGTCAGTGAGTTTCGCTGGTGAATGGACGCTATTACACGAAGCAGAACTGGCTGGCCTTTATCGCAAACTCATCCATGCCCTTGCACGAAACAGCCCCACCACCCTCACCCTCGATGGCCGCGACCTCGTTAAACTCGACAGCGTGGGCGCGCTCTGGCTAGAAAAGGTTTTTTCTTACCTTAAAAACCATCACATTTCCTATACTGTTAAGTGTTTTCCTGCCGCTCAAAGCAAATTCATTCAATTTTTCATCGATAATTTCGCGCAATGTCACACGGTGCCCTCCCTCCCTCACTTACCTTGGATAGCACGCCTGGGTAAAAACACCCTCGATGGCTTGCAACAACTGTATGCTTTCCTGTCTTTTGTGGGTGAAATCACTCGTACGTTTTTATTTTTATTGCTACACCCCAAGCGCATCCCCTGGCGTATTTTATTTAATATTATCCAAACAGCTGGCTATAACGCCCTGCCCATCACGGGTTTATTGAGTTTTTTAATTGGCATCGTCTTGGCGTATCAAATGGGGCAACAGCTACGCAATTATGGCGCCAATATTTTTGTCGTCGACCTCATGGCACTCTCTGTGCTCCGTGAGTTTGCGCCCATGATGACCGCCATCATCATTGCTGGCCGCAGCGGCTCTGCTTTTACTGCACAATTGGGCACCATGAAAGTCAATCAAGAAATTGATGCCCTCTCTACGCTGGGCATCAAACCCGTCGAACGGTTAGTCATGCCCAAGGTGCTTGGGTTGCTCATCGCTTTACCCCTTGTCACTGTCTGGGCAGACCTCTTAGGTATTTTAGGCGGCATGGTCATGGCCAAGTCTATTTTAAATATTCACTTTAGTTATTTTATTCAGCGCTTCGATGAAGTCGTGCCGCTGCGTTGGTACCTCATTGGCTTAATTAAAACCCCTGTTTTTGCCTTGCTGATTGCCAGCATTGGTTGTTTCCAAGGGTTACAAGTGGAATATAATGCCGACAGCGTTGGCACACATACCACGCGCAGCGTCGTGCAAGCGATCTTCATGATCATCACCTTTGATGCTTTCTTCTCTATTTTGCTCAGCTGGCTAAAAATATGAGTATGCCCATTATCCAATTTAAAGAGGTCACCACCTTGTTAGGGGGGCAGACCATCCATGAGAAAATAAACCTGACTATCGAGCAAGGCGAAATTTTTGCAATTGTGGGCGGCAGCGGCTCAGGCAAGTCGACTTTATTACGTGAAATATTAGGCTTATTACAACCGCATGCTGGCAGCGTTGAAGTCTGTGGTTATGAAATGTCTCGCATTACTGAAAAACAATACCGAGCATTGAGTCAAAAATGGGGCATTTTATTTCAAAGTGGCGCTTTGTTTAGCTCCCTCACCGTTTTAGAAAATATTATTTACCCCTTAAAAGAATATTCCACCTTGTCACACCCCTCCCTAGCAGAACTGGCCTTATTAAAGTTGCTGCTCGTGGGATTGCCCAAATCTGCCGCCATCAAATACCCCGCTGAACTCAGCGGCGGCATGTTAAAACGCGCTGCATTAGCACGCGCCCTGATTCTTGACCCCGCTTTATTACTCCTTGATGAGCCCTCTTCTGGTTTAGATCCAGACAGCGTCAGCACCTTAGATGAATTAATCTATAATTTAAGGGGTTTGTTAAACCTCACTGTGGTCACAGTGACCCATGATCTTCGCACCTTATGGCATATTGTTGACCGCGTCGCTTTTTTAGGTGAAAAAAAGGTACTCGCCGTCGGCACGGTAAAAGAAGTAGCGACAAATCCGCACCCTATGATCCATAATTACTTTCATGCACCCGAGAGTATGACCCCCGCCCATGGAAACTAAATTCAATTATTTTTTGGTCGGCGCCTTTGTATTGGTATTCACTTGCGCCATGATCATTTGGGGTGCATGGCTGTTTTCCAATGGAAAAGGCAAGGTGTACAACCCTTATTTGGTTTATATGCAAGAAGCCGTATCTGGCCTCAACGTGAATGCCCCCGTAAAATATAACGGCGTTGATGTAGGCTATGTTGATCAAATCGGTATTGATAAAAAAGATCCGCAACGCGTCCGCTTGCTTCTTCAAATTGAGGCAGGCACCCCCATCACACTCAGCACCACCGCCACCATGATGACACAAGGCCTAACAGGTATTAGTTACATTGGCTTACGTGTCTCTGGCACAGGAACGCAAGCCCCCTTGCGCACCAACCCTAACGAGAAATACCCCGTTATTAAAAGCACGCCTTCTTTGTTGCTACAGCTAGATACGGCGATTCGAAAAGTGGTGTTCTCTTTTGAAAACATCAATGCAAAAATCAGCGAGCTCTTAACCCCTGCTAACCGCGAAGCCATTGCACGTTCACTGAAAAACATTGACACCGTCACTGCCGCTTTTGCAAAAAATGATGCGGAAAGTTTAGCAACTATTCTTGATAACGGGGCGCAAGCTAGCACCGATCTCAATCCTTTACTTACAAAACTCAATGAAAGCGCCAGTGATTTAAGTGATTTAACACAAGCTGTTTCTAACAACCCTTCCGTCTTGATTCGCGGCCAACAACCTCCCCCGCTGGGTCCAGGAGAATAAGCATGCGCGTTTCTTTTTTAAAACCCATTGGTTTGCTTTGTTGCGTTTTACTGCTGACGCACTGCAGCCTATTAGGGCCTGTGCCTTATACTGATAAAAAAACCTATGAATTGAATGCCCCTCCTCCTGCCCGCGGCAAAATAACCAAGGCCATTCACGTGGCGCCCATGCAAGCTTACCCTGGGCTCAACACAGAGCGCATGCGCTATCAACTCCAATGCTATGAAGTGAACTACTTTGCTAAAAGCAGTTGGGTGGCACCACCGCCTGCCATGCTGCAATCCTTACTCACCACGCATGTGAAACAACTTGCTTCACGCGCGCGGTGCAGTGATAGCGATGCGTTGATTTTAAAAACGACGCTCACGCAATTTGAACAACGCTTTCAAAAGCAATGCAGCACCTTTGCATTAGGCATGCAGGTAGAAATTTTAGATGCTAAAACCAGCTGCGTAAAAACCGTCAAACAAATTAACATCGTTGAACCTGCCCCCTGCGCCAACCCTTATGGCGGCGTCACCGCTGCCAATCAAGCCGTTAACAAATTATTTAAACGCATTGATAAGTTGCTTTTAAATGAATGAGTTTGCGCTAATTCAACAGTTCTTTAATCAACACCCCGTGCAACGCCCTGATGTCGTGCGCTCGATAGGCGATGACTGCGCAATTGTGACGGTGCCTTTCGACAAACAACTGGCAATCTCCACCGATACTTTGGTCAGCGGCGTACATTTTTTTCCAGATATGCCCGCCATCGACTTAGGTTACAAAGCACTGGCCGTTAATTTAAGTGATCTTGCTGCAACCGGCGCAACGCCTGCATGGGCATTGCTCGCACTCACCTTACCCAAGGCAAACACAACGTGGTTACAGGCTTTTTCTCAAGGTTTTTTTGAATTAGCAGAACGTTATCACGTTGCGCTCATTGGAGGAGATACGACGCGCGGACCGCTCACTATCACCGTACATATTCACGGCTTTGTCTCTCCCCGCTGCGCATTAACGCGCAGCGGCGCTAAGCCTGGGGATGAGATTTATGTCACCGGCACATTAGGCGATGCCGGTTTAGGATTACAACTCTTACAAACACCAGCAGCACACCCACAGCGCGATTATTTTATTTCACGACTGTATCGCCCCACGCCACGGGTTGAAGCAGGGCAAGCGTTATGTCACCTTGCTTCTGCCGCAATTGATATTTCAGATGGATTAGCCGCGGATTTGACACATATTCTTGAGCGTAGTCAGGTGGGCGCAACACTCTTTGCAACGCAACTACCCCTCACGGGCGAGCACACGCATGAAAATATCTTGCGTGCACTCACCGCGGGGGATGACTATGAACTGTGTTTTACGGTTCCGTCAGAAAAAAAGCCTTTGCTCTTGCAAGCCATGAAAGCGCTAAACTGCCCCATCACCTGCATCGGCTATATCGATGATAAACACACCTTGACCGTGTTAGATGAACACCAACAAATTTTTCCACTGACAAGCAAAGGATTTGATCACTTCACATCGCAATGACTCAGCTCATGGCGCTAACTTAAGCGCAATAACCGCTGTTTCTCATCTCCCTAAGATGGATTGCTGCGTTACGAAAGCAATCTCTCCCTCCGGGCCGTCATTGCGAGCGTAGCGAAGCAATCCATTTTAGAAATAAGCACGTTATTACTTTTTTACATCGTGTTAAATAAAATTACGCCATCGCTTTGATGTGTTGCTGCAAACGGCTTTTATGACGTGCCGCTTTGTTCTTATGAATTAAGCCTTTGTGCGCCATTCTGTCGATCATGGGCTGGGCTGAGGCCAACGCCAAACCGGCTTCTTCTTTGTTACCACCTTCAATTGCTTTCACGACTTTTTTTATGCTTGTGCGTAGCATTGAACGCAAACTCGCGTTATGCTTGCGGTGTTTTTCAGCTTGTTTAGCGCGCTTTTTTGCTTGTACCGTATTAGCCAAAGGAAACTCTCCAGAAAAAGGACCAAAAAACGCAGATGATGCCGCCTCACCCAAAATTTGTCAAGAAACACTATGAGTAAATCACTCATCAGATCAACCGGTGCCGTATCTGGCATGACCCTTATCTCTCGGGTGCTAGGTTTTTTGCGCGACATGATCGCAGCCCATTTATTTGGCGCCACAGCCGAGGTCGACGCCTTTCTGGTGGCTTTTAAAATCCCTAACTTTATGCGAAACCTCTTCGCAGAGGGCGCTTTTCAACAATCTTTTGTCCCGGTGCTTTCTGAATACCATGCCCAAAAAACCTTGCCTGAAATCAGGCGTTTTACCAGCCATATTTCAGGGTGTCTTAGCGCTGTTTTAATTCCTTTTTGTATCTTAGGCATGTTGGGCGCACCGGTGGTTATCAATCTCTTTGCACCTGGTTTTAATGCTGAACCGCATCGCTTTCATCTCGCCGTGAGTATGCTCTACATCACCTTCCCTTTTATTTTCTTTCTGTCACTCTCGGCTTACATGGCCTCCGTGCTCAATACCTTTGGGCGATTTCTTGCGCCCGCTTTTACGTCGTCCATCCTCAATATCTGCATGATTTTCACTGCCATTTACCTTTCGCCTCACATGCGGATTCCTGTTGAAAGCCAAGCTTATGCAGTGTTTGTCGCAGGTCTATTACAAATTCTTTTTCTTGCACCCTTTTTAAAAAAATTAGACTTACTCGCCATGCCTCGCATTTCTTGGCGCGATCCGGGTGTTAAACGCGTATTAAAACTCATGTTACCCGCTATTTTTGGTGCCTCTGTTGGACAAATCAGCGTGCTCGTCACCACTATTTTTGCCTCCTTCTTACCCATTGGCAGCATCACCTGGCTCTATTTTTCAGAGCGCTTAATGCAATTTCCACAAGGCGTCATTGCGGTGGCACTTGCCACCGTGGTATTGCCACACTTATCGCGCCAACATGCCTCTAAGTCCTTTGAAGAATTTAAAAAAGCCTTTGAGTGGGGCATTCGTTGCAATTTATTAGTGGGCACGCTGGCCGCAGTGACTTTATGGCTCATGGCAGGCCCACTCATCATCAGCTTGTTTAAATACGGCAAATTCAATCTAGAAGATGTCTTGATGACACAAAAGAGCACCATCGCTTACGCCATTGGCTTGCCTGCTTTTATGCTAGGAAAATTGCTCGTGAATGGCTTTTTCGCCAAACAAAATATTAAAACGCCCGTTAAACTGGGTTTTCTTATTGTCGTCGTCAATGTAGCGTTAGATGCTATTTTAATTTTCCCACTTGCCCACGCAGGCTTAGCGCTTGCCTCTTCTTGCGCGCAATGGTTTAACGTTTTAATGTTGCTTTATTTGCTTAATAAGCATGGCGTGTATAAGCCTGGCAAGCATTGGTTTAAATTTTTAGCGCGTCTGGCTTTTGCCAACCTCGTCATAGGATTTCTCTTTTGGCACGCAGCCCACCCCATTGAGCAATGGGCCGCATGGCATGCAGGTGAACGGCTCATCAGGCTCTTGGCTTGGTTGATACTGGGCACCCTACTTTATGCCGTGTGCTTGTTTGCTGTGGGTGTAAGAAAAAACGATTTACATGTTTAAGGTAAGTGTTCACGCAATGATGTCAACTTAAGCACGATGATGCTCTCTTCCCTCCGGGTCATCATCGCGAGCCACTTTTCCCTCCAGGCCGTCATTGCGAGCTACTTTTCCCTCCGGGCCGTCATTGCGAGCGCAGCGAAGCAATCCATCTTGGGAAGATGAGAAACAGCTTTTCATGAACGCTTACTGTTTAAGAGGTGTCTCTACTCCTATGCATACTGAACTCAATCATCTTATTGCCAACATCACCCGCGACATCACTGAAATGGATTGTAGCGGCGATACCAAAGCAAAACTTGCCGCTGACATCGCCCACCTCATCAATCAATCTATTCCGAAAACTGAACGCGCTTATGATGAAGCCCAATTTTCGCAACTGCAGCAAGCCGGCATTGTTTCGCTTGATAATTTATTTTTAAATAATGCCCAAGTAAAAGACATCGTCAATTACTTTACGCCTATCCCCGTTTACAATGGCCACGTGCCCGCGCAAAGCGATGGCCAGCGCCGCCCCTTGGGCAAAGCCGCGCGTCAATTTGCATTTGGTTCTTACCCTTTTCATGAAGTCATCTTGAGCCCCCATTTATTAGAATTAGCTTTTCATCCCGCCATTTTGGGCTTAGTGCAACGTTATCTTGGTTGCACACCAACTATTTATTCTTTTAACACTTGGTGGTCTTTCCCAGGACATGCCGCAGGCGTTGCGCAAGATTATCATCGCGACATCGATGATTATAAATTTTTAGCTTTATTTATCTATTTAACAGATGTTGAAGGGGGCAGCAAAGGCGGGCAACATCGTTTTATTACCAGGACGCATGATGATCAACAGCTGCTGCACTTACTTGGTAACGATCACGCGCTGGCAAATACATTTTTATTACCCCACTTAAAACATAATGGTTACTACAGAGGTAAGCGTTATGAAAAATTATTTGCGTCTCAAATACAGAATATTACAGGTAGGGCAGGCGCCGTATTTCTTGCAGATACGTATGCTTTTCACAAAGGCATGCCCCCTATTGACCACGATCGTTTAGTGTGTTGGATTCGTTATGGTTTACGCGAAAATCTCACTTATGGTAACGATAAACTGCACCCCGTCCCTACAGCGTGGCTGAGCGATCGTATCCCGTTAAATGACACTCATAAATATATGTTGCGTCTACTTGCATCCGATCTTGCGGATGGAACAGCGGCAAAAAGTGTGAAATATGGTCAGCCAACCATCGCCTTTATCAGAAATTTACGCACCCGCGCCAGGCGACTATTAAGCGCTACACAAGCGTTCATCGCCTAAGCAACACACCGTTATTTTAAATCAAGATAATAACGCGTACTTTTACGTTCACCCGTTCGTCGCAGCACGTTAAGATCCACTAAGTCTTGCAAATCTCGCGTTGCTGTGGCACGTGACGTGCCTGTGATCCGAATATAATTTTCAGCGCTTAAGCCCCCTTTAAATCCTTCTAACCCTTCTTGAAAGAGTCGATGAATAACTTTTTCTTGACGAGCATTCAATTGCCCTTTAACACTGCCGTAGAGCTTAGCTTTATTAATCGTAAAATTAACCATCTTCAAAGTATAATCTTGTGCATCCAAAATAGTTTTTGAAAAATAAATCAACCATTCTGATAGCTCATTTGATTTATTCGTTTTTTCTAACGCGTTGTAATACGTTTTTTTATGTTTTTGAATGATATGAGATAAAAGAATAAATGCAGGATAACCTAAGGACTGTGATAACGCTTTAATTGCAATTGCGCGCCCTATTCTGCCATTACCATCTTCAAAAGGGTGAATACTCACAAAATATAAATGCGCGATACCTGCTCTTGTTAAAGCACTCAAGGGTGATTTGCAGTAAGGCGCTGAGGCGTTAAACCATTTAACAAATCGATCCATTTCATACATCACCTCTTTTGAAGGAGGCGCTTCGAAATGAACTTTTCGATGCCTACCCTGTCCTGAAACAACTTGCATCGCCTCTGAATGAGTTCGATAAGCACCTACTCGATCCAAATCTCGCCTGGCACTGACTAGCATAAGATGCCAGCTGCAAAGCATGTCATGTGTAAGTGGCGCAGCAAATGAGTGATGCAAGTCCACTATCATTTCAGCAATACCTTGTTCTGCAGGTAATATTCTTCGTTTATCTGTTTTTAAACCGAAACAGCGACAAATAGAGGAGCGTAAGCTAGTACGATCTAAATATTCTCCTTCTATTTCTGAAGTCTTCAATGCTTCATCGCTCATGAGATCCACGGTGAGTGTGTTCTTCTCTTCACCCTGAATATGCGAATAAAGTCCTTTCAGAAAGCCCGATTGATACAAAAACTTAGCCTCGAAATCCTCTAGGCATGCTTGTTCATACGTAAAAAAAGGCCAATCTTTTTGCTGCCAATTCCACTTCATGAGTCAAACCCCTCGCATTTATACATCAATATTTTAGTATTTATTGAGTTATAAATCGAGGTTTTATTCCTCATTTTTCTAGAATTAGAGGTAACTTAATATAAGAACTCACGAATCACGCCAATGGCTCAAGCTGTTTATAATGCGGTACGGCACAATGCCACCCAAACTTTTCTTCAATTTTATTTTTCAATGCAGCTGCAGATTCAGGCTCACCATGCGTAATAAACACTTTACGTGGGGCTGATTGAAAATGACTTAACCAATCTAACATTTCTTCAAAATCAGCATGCGCAGAAGCATTATGAATGATTTCAACCTGGGCGCGGACAGGTATCATTTCCCCGTGGATTTTAATTTTTTTTTCACCATTAACGATATGCGCACCGCGCGTGCCTGCCACCTGAAATCCTGCAAACAAAATCGTGTTCCTTGCATCAGGCGCATATGTTTTTAAGTGATGTAAAACACGGCCCCCAGTTGCCATCCCGCTCGCTGAAATAATTATTTTAGGTGTTTTATTGAGATCGAGATCGATTGATTCTTCTGACGAATTTATATAAGTCGCGACCTCACATAATGCTTTGCATTCACTTTCAGTCAACCGATGATCTTCGGTATGGCGACACAAAACACCTGTGGCATTCACTGCCATCGGGCTGTCTAAAAATATTGGCACATCGGGTATGGCGTTTTCTTTTTTTAATTCTGAAAGGTAATGCAATATCGATTGTGCTCGCCCAACAGCAAAGGCAGGAATAATAACCGACCCACCGCGCTGTATCGTTTTATTAATCCTATCTTTTAAAAAATTTTTTGGAGGTTCTTTTTCATGGAGCCGATCGCCATAAGTAGACTCTATGACAAGATAATCTGCCTGTTGAATCCATGTTGGATCACGCATCACCGGATCATGCATTCTTCCCATGTCTCCCGTGAAAAGGATGGATGTACCTTGATGATTAATCTTCACAAATGAAGATCCAATAATGTGGCCTGAACGAATGAATTGAAAATAAGACGCTTTATTGAGTTGGACTTCAGCTTCGTAAGCAATAGGCTTAAACAACCTTAATGCGCTCTCAGCATCTTCCACCGTATAAAGCGGTAGTGCAGGTTTATGCTTTGAATAGCCAAACTTATTGACATGCTTCGCCTCTTCTTCTTGTAAGTGAGCGCTGTCGAGTAACACAATTTCACAAAGATCTTTTGTGCCTTGAGAACAGTAAATAGGCCCATTAAACCCATTTTTGACTAATAGGGGTAAATACCCCGTGTGATCAATATGTGCATGCGTAAGCAGAACGGCTTGAAGCGTTTTTGGGTTGAATGGAAGGGGATCCCAATTACGCGCTCTTAATACTTTATCCCCTTGAAAAAGCCCACAATCCACCAAAATGCTGTGGCACTCATCAAAAGATAAAAGATATTTTGATCCTGTAACGATTTCAGTCGCACCTAAAAAGGTAAGTTGCATGTCTGTCGAACTCACATTATTTAAGGCTGTTTTTCACGCTCGGGGAAAATGCGACGCATAATTTTAATCTTTTCACCAAAGCGCTCGATGGCTTCTTCACGCAACTTGACGGCATGATCTTCAATATATCGATTTAAACAATCCATTGAACGCAACTCATAAACCACCACCACATTGCGCTTACCCGGCTTTAACGTCTTCTTTTCAGATAAGTTTGCACGCTGAAAACCAGGAATGGCCAAAATCTTTTGAACGTGCGCCTCCAACCATGGCAAATACTCATCGAATATTGCCTCGTCGACCTCAACATCCACTTCATAATATACGGTCGCCTTATCCATCTTGATCCCACAGTTGAAGAAAAAATAAACCCGTCATACAATAGGCACGCTTTTGCTGGCATAGCTCAGTTGGTAGAGCAGCTGATTTGTAATCAGCAGGTCGTGAGTTCGAGTCCCACTGCCAGCACCATTCCTTGTAAGCTTTCTTTTTTACCAAAAAAAACCGCTATTGGCTAGTCTTAAGAAAAGTGGTGGAATAGTCCTTCCTCCACCAGACAGGGACTCCCATGTCAGATTCCTACAAAAAAGCCGCTTTTACTTGTGCGATTGCAATTCTCTTTACGCTCTTGATTCACTATGGCCT
>OBEQ010751487.1_pt1 | contig 11115 bp, 11 predicted proteins | sample 1670901 | NCBI WGS metagenome assembly OBEQ01 (sample SAMEA104232315, study PRJEB22302) | groundwater metagenome | biome: forest; feature: aquifer; material: groundwater | place: USA | collected 2011-08-07 | depth 5.4 m | reverse complement strand
AGCGCGCGGGCGGCGCGGGCGGGCCTTCGCCCGCCGCCCGGAGCCGCTCCTCGAGAATCGCTTCCAGCTCCGCGACCGCCTCCAGGTCCTTGGGTCGGCCGCTCGCCCGCTTGGCGCGGACCAGCGCGGGAAGATCGAGGCAGCGGCACTCGAGGCCGAACACCTGGATCACGATCGTGTGCGGCAGGAGCGCCTCGTAAGTTCCGCCGCCGACGATCTCGCCGAGCAGGTCGAGATCGCCGACGTCCGTGGTCAGCGTGAAGTTCAGGCCGCGCTCCACGGTCGCCGTGTCCCAGCGAAACGGCAACCCGGGCGGGGCGCCGCGCAGATAGGGCCGGGACGGCGTGAGCGCGAGGACGAGCCGATCGATGTTCTGGCGAGACCGGCGGTAGACGACGTCGACGTCGAGGGTCAGGCGGGTGGCGCCGTGCACCGTCGCCGCCACGCCCCCGACCAGGATGAACTCGACCCCGCGCTCCGCGAGCACGCGGAGGAGCGACTTGAAATCGGTCATCGACCGGCGCGACGGCCGGCCCGGCGCAGCTCCTCCGCGAGCCGCTGCATCTGCGTGAGGGCCTCGAGCCGCTCCTCCACGGAGCGCTTGAGGTTCTCGCGGATGAGCGACCGGTCGATGTCGCGCTTGTACGCCTCGATGACGGGATCCGGCGGCGGCAGGCGCAGAGGAGAGGTCATGTCAGGATCAGGCCACCTCGAACAGGCCCGCCGCCCCCATGCCGCCGCCGATGCACATGGTGCAGACCACGTGCTTCGCGCCGCGCCGCTTGCCCTCGATGAGGGCGTGGCCGACCATGCGGGCGCCGCTCATGCCGTAGGGGTGGCCGATGGAGACGGCGCCGCCGTCGATGTTGAGCTTCTCCATGGGGATGCCGAGCCGGTCCCGGCAGTACACGACCTGGACGGCGAAGGCCTCGTTCAGCTCCCAGAGGTCGACGTCGTCCATCTTGAGGCCGACGCGCTCGAGCAGGCGCGGCACCGCGAACACGGGACCGATCCCCATCTCGTCGGGCTCGCAGGCGGCCACCGCGAAGCCGCGGAAGAGGCCGAGGGGCTGGAGGCCCCGCCGCTCGGCGAGCTTGGCGTCCATCACGACGCAGGCGGAGGCGCCGTCGGAGAGCTGGCTCGCGTTGCCCGCGGTGATGTGGCCCTTCTCGCCCGTGACGGGCTTCAGCGCGGCCAGGCCCTCGGCGGTGGTGTCGGGCCGGTTGCCCTCGTCCTTCGCCAGCGTGACCTCCTCTTCGCGGATCTCGCCGGTCGCCTTGTCCGGCACGAGCTTCCGGGTGGTGAGCGGCACGATCTCGGTGTCGAAGCGGCCGGCGCGCTGCCCCGCCGCCGTCCGCTGCTGGCTCGCCAGCGCGTACTCGTCCTGCTTCTCGCGGGTGATGTAGTAGCGCGTGGCCACCACCTCGGCCGTCTCGATCATCGACATGTAGATCTCGGGCTTGTGCTCCTCGATCCACGCCTCGCGCAGGCGGTGGAGGTTCATGTGCTCGTTCTGGACGAGGCTGATCGACTCCAGGCCGCCCGCCACGATGATCGGCACCCGGTCGACCATGACCCGGTGGGCCGCCATCGCGATCGCCTGCATGCCGGAGGAGCAGAACCGGTTCACGGTGACGCCCGCCGTCGTCACCGGCAGCCCCGCCCGGATCGCCGACTGCCGCGCGATGTTCTGGCCCGTGGCCCCTTCCGGCAGCGCACAGCCGAGGATCACGTCCTCGACCTCGCCCGGCTCGATGCCGGCCCGCGTGACGGCGTGACTGATGACATGGCCGCCGAGCGTGGCGCCGTGGGTGTTGTTGAAGGCCCCCCGGTAGGCCCTGCCGATGGGGGTGCGGGCGGTGGAGACGATGACGGCATCTGCCATGGCGGCTCTCTCCTTCGAGCGTGAAGCCTCGTATCCCGATGATACATCTGAGGGCGCCTCGACGGCCCCCTCCGACACCTCCCCCAGAGTTCGGAAGGGGGGCAAAGCCCCCCTCCGAGCGCCTAGATCGCGGCGATGACCGTGATCTCGACCAGGTACTTCGGGGCCGCCAGCCTGGCCTCCACGGTGGCCCGGGCGGGAGAGTTGGCCGGGTCCACCCAGGCGTCCCACACCGCGTTCATCTGCTCGTAGGTCTTGATGTCGGCGAGGTAGACGGTGGCGGAGAGGAGCTTGGACTTGCTGCTCCCCGCGGCGGCCAGGAGGCTTTCGATCTTCTTCAGGATGAGCTCGGTCTGTCCCTTCACGTCCTGCGCGTCGGCCGAGACCTGGCCCGCGACGTACACGGTGTTGTCGTGGAGGACGGCGGCGCTCATCCGCGAACCGGGGTTGATGCGCTTGATCATGGCTCGATCCTTTCCGGTCTCACGACCATTGCACGAGGGCGGCGCCCCAGGTGAAGCCGCCGCCGAACGACGCCAGGAGGACGAGGTCGCCCGGCCGGACACGCCCCTGCGACCAGGCCTCCTCGAGGGCGAGGTACACCGAGGCCGACGCCGTGTTGCCGTACCGGTCCACGTCGACGACCACGCGGTCCATGGGGACGCCGAGCCGCTTGGCCACGGCCTCGATGATCCGGACGTTGGCCTGGTGGGGGATGAACAGGTCGACCTGCTCGGGCGCGTAGCCGTTCTTCTCGAGGATCGCGAGGGAGGACTCCGCCAGCATGCGCACCGCCGCCTTGAACACCTCGTCGCCACGCATACGCAGGTAGTGCAGGCGGCCGTCGACCGTCTCGTGAGAGGTGGGGTGCTTCGAGCCGCCGCCCGGCACGTAGAGCCACTCCCAGTGGCGCCCGTCGGAGTAGAGGTCGGCGTCGAGGATGCCGGAGCCGTCGGTGGCGGGACGGAGCACCGTGGCCGCGGCGCCGTCGCCGAAGAGGATGCAGGTGGCGCGGTCGTTCCAGTCGACCAGCCGCGAGTAGAGCTCCGCGCCGATCGTGAGCACGGTGCGGTACTTGCCGGTCTGGATGTACTGGGCGCCGATCGAGAGGCTGTAGACCGAGCCCGCGCAGGCGGCGAACACGTCCATCGCGCCCGCCCGCCGCGCGCCGAGCTTGTGCTGGACGAAGTTGGCCGTGGACGGGAAGGGCATGTCGCCACGCGAGGTGCCGACGATGATCAGCTCCACGTCCTCGGGCGCGAGGCCGGCCCGCGCCAGCGCCTGGCGGGCGGCGGCGACGGCGAGGTCCGAGGTCGCCTCGGTCTCGTCGGCGATGTGGCGCTCGCGGATCCCGGTGCGCTGGACGATCCACTCGTCGGTGGTGTCGACGCGCGCGGCCAGCTCGGCGTTGGTGAGGACGCGCGGGGGGACGTAGGCCCCGACGCCGGCGATGCGCGCGCGCGTCACGCGCCGGCGCCCTTGAAGTCGCGGAAGCTCTGGTCCTGCTCCGCCAGCGTCCGGAGGAGCGGCGCCGGCTGCCAGTGACGGCCGTGCGCTCGGTGGTAGGCCGCGATCTCCTCGTACACGCGCTTGACCCCGAGCGTGTCGGCCCAGAACATCGGGCCGCCCCGGTAGCGCGGGAACCCGTACCCGTGCAGGTAGATGACGTCGATGTCGCTCGGCCGGAGGGCGATCCCTTCCTCCAGGATCCGGGCCCCCTCGTTGACGAGCGGGTAGAGGCACCGCGCGAGGATCTCCTCGTCGCCGACCGCCCGCCGCGTGAGGCCCTGCTCCTTCGCGCTGGCGGCGACGAGGGCCTCCACCGCGGGATCGGGGATCGGCGTCCGGCTGCCCTTCTCGTACCGGTACCAGCCCGCGCCGGTCTTCTGGCCGAAGCGGCCCTGCTCGCAGAGCCGGTCGGCCACGGGCGAGTAGCGCAGGTCCTTCGGCCGCAGGTGGGCCTTGCCCTTCCGGATCCGCCAGCCGACATCGAGACCCGCGAGGTCGCCCATCGCGAAGGGGCCCATCGGGAACCCGAAGTCGTAGATGACGCGGTCGACCTGCGGCGGCGTCGCGCCCTCCTCCAGGAGGAACTCGGCCTCGCGGAGGTACCCCGCGAGCATCCGGTTGCCGATGAAGCCGTCGCCGTTGCCGGCGAGCACCCACACCTTGCCGATGCGTCGCGCCAGCTCGGCGGCGGTGGCGATCGTCTCCTTCGCCGTCCTGGCGCCCCGCACGATCTCCAGCAGGCGCATCACGTTGGCGGGGCTGAAGAAGTGGGTCCCGATGACGCTGCCCGGCCGCGCGGTGGCCGAGGCGATCTCGTCGACGTCGAGGGTGGAGGTGTTGGTGGCGAGGATCGCCCCCGCCTTGCAAATCCGGTCGAGCTTCGCGAACACGTCCTTCTTGACGCCCATCTCCTCGAACACCGCCTCGACGACGATGTCGGCGTCCGCCACCGCCTGGAAGTCGAGCGTGCCCCGGATCAGCGCCGTGCGGCGCTCCATCTCCGCCGGGCTGAGCCGCCCTTTCTCCACGGTGGCCGCGTAGTTCTTCCGCACGACGGCGAGGCCGCGGTCGAGCGCCTCCGCCGTGGCCTCCACCACCGTCACCGGGATGCCCGCGTTGGCGAAGTTCATCGCGATGCCGCCGCCCATGGTGCCGGCGCCGATCACCGCCGCGGTCTTGATGAGCCGCACCGGGGTGTCCTTCGGCACGTCGGGGATCTTGGTCGCCTCGCGCTCGGCGAAGAAGGCGTGGATCTGCGCCCGGGACTGCGGCGACAGCAGGCACTCGACGAACAGCTCGCGCTCGCGCCGGAGCCCCGCGTCGAAGGGCAGGGTGACGGCGGCCTGCACGGCCTCGATGCACTTGAACGGCGCGAGGTAGCCGCGGGCCTGGCGCTCGATGCCCTGGCGGAAGGTCTCGAACACGGCGGGGTTGCTCCGCGCGGCCAGGAGCTTCTCGTCGCTCGCGCCGATCTTCCGCAGCGGCCGCTTCTCGGCCGCCACGCGCCCCGCGAACTCGACGGCGCCCGCGCGGAGGTCGCCGGGCACGATCTCGTCCACGATGCCGAGGGCGTGGGCCTTGGGGGCCGGCACCGGGTCGCCGCTCACGATGATCTCGAGCGCGGGCTCGACCCCGATCAGCCGGGGCAGGCGCTGGGTGCCGCCGGCGCCGGGCAGGAGGCCGAGCTTGACCTCGGGGAAGCCGACCTGGGCCGACGCGACGGCGCAGCGGTAGTGGCAGCCGAGCGCGACCTCGAGGCCGCCGCCGAGGGCGGTGCCGTGGAGCGCGGCGATCACGGGCTTGGGGCTCGCCTCGATGCGGCCGATCACCTCGTTCAGGTCCGGCGGGGTCAGGGGCTTGCCGAACTCGCGGATGTCGGCGCCGGCGATGAAGGTCCGACCCGCGCCCAGGATCACGAGCGCGGCGGCGCCGGCGTCGGCGAGGCCGCGGGCCAGCGCGCCGACGAGGCCCGCGCGGACCTCCACGCTCAGGGCGTTGACCGGCGGGTTGTCGACGGTGATGACGCCGACCGCGCCGTCCCGCTCGTAGTGCACCACGTCAGCCATGTCGGGGCTCCTATCGCGGCCCGTAGTCGCGGCGCCAGAGCTCCACGTACTCGCGGGCGTTGCGCTTGATGTCCTCCAGCTCCTCCGGGCTCATCTGCCGCACGGGCTTCGCCGGCACGCCCATGACGAGCCAGCCGGCCGGCACGATCTTCCCCGGCGGCACCAGGGCGCCCGCGCCGACCTGGGCGCCCTCCTCCACCACGGCGCCGTTCAGGACCACGGCGCCGATGCCGATCCGCGCGTTGTCCATGATCGTGCACGCGTGGACGACGGCGCGGTGGCCGATCGTCACGTTGGCGCCGACGACGCAGGGGTACCGCGGCGTGACGTGGAGGACGGAGTTGTCCTGGACGTTCGAGTTGCGGCCGAGCTTCACGTAGTTGTCCTGGTCGCCCCGCAGCACGGGGCACGGCCAGACGCTGGCCCCTTCCTCGATGATGACGTCGCCGATCACCTGGGCCGAGGGGTCGATCCAGGTGTCGGGGTGGATGCGCGGGGTGCGGCCGGGGACGTCGCGGATCATGACTCCCGACACCTTAGGGGATCGCGCGGGGAATGTCGAGCCGCTGTCGCGGACGCCGGGCGGTCGGGGACCACGTGGGCCTTCAGGCGCCCGTGCCCTGGTGACATCCGCGCGACATTCTCGCGCCGCCCCTCCGTGTGCTAGCGTTGATTATCGTGGCCCAGGCTCCGGGATCGGCCCCCCCTGACCCCATCCTGATCGTCGAAGACGATCCCGACGTCGCCTTCGTCCTGTCCGAGTTCCTCGCTCGCCATGGCCGCCCGGCGATCGTGGCCCGGACGGGCGGCGAGGCCCTCCGGCTGCTTCGCAGCATGGCGGTGCCGCTCGTGCTCGTGGATCTGCGCCTCCCCGACATGGACGGGACCGACGTGATGCGGGCGGCGCGCGAGCACGAGCCGGCGCCCGACCTGGTCGTGCTCACCGGGCACGCGTCATTCGAGTCCGCGATCGTCGCGGTGGAGGCGGGGGCGGCCGCGTACCTCACCAAGCCGTGCGACTTCGACCGGCTCCGCGGGATCATCGACCAGGTCTTCGAGCGCCGCCGCCTGGGCCAGGAGAACGCGCGACTCCACGCCCAGCTCTCGGCCCGGCTCGCGGAGACGGAGACGCTGCTGGCCATCTCGGCCACCATCAGCGCGACGCTCGACGTCCGGGAGGCGTTCCGGCGCATCTGCCGGGAGCTGGCGCGGCTGACCGGCGCCGACACCGCGTCCGTCTACGGGCACGACGCCGCCGGCGACCTGCTCGTCCCCTACGCGGCCTACCACGTGCCCAAGGAGATCATCGGCGAGCTGGCCACGCTCACCCTGCCGCTCCGCGAGCAGGGCTTTCACCTCCCGCTCTGGAAGGATCGGCGCGCCGTCTTCTCCGACGACGTCGGCCGCGACCCGCGGTTCACCCACGAGGCCTTCCGGCGGATGCCGCACCAGTCGGGGCTCCTCCTGCCGCTCGTGCTCGACGGGCAGGTGACGGGGGCGTTCTACCTCGTCTGGTGGACGGCGCGCCGGCGATTCTCGGACCAGGAGCTGGCGCCGCTCGAGGCCGTCTGCCAGCAGGTCGCCCTGTTCCTCCGGAACGCCCGCCTCTACGAGCAGGGGACGCAGGACCGGCGGCGCCTGGAAACGCTCAACGAGGTGTCGCGCCGCCTGGCGTCCGTGCACGACACGGACCAGATCCTCTCGCTCATCGTCGGCGAGACGAGCCGGCTGGTGAACGCGGAGGCGGTCGCCCTCCGGCTGCTGGAAGGAGACGAGTTCGTGCTCAGCGCGCGCACCGAGGCGGCGGCGCCGCTCACCCGGCGGGAGCGCGTCACCGCCGCCGGGAGCCTGTCCGGTCTCATCGTGCGGGAGAGGACCCCGATCGTCATCGAGGACCTGCGCGCGGAGAGCCGGTACGAGGCCGCCCACACGCGGGGCGCGGCCGAGCTCGGGTTCCGCGGCTTCCTGGGCGTGCCGCTGAACGTGCGCGGGCGGGCCATCGGCACCCTCAACGTGTACACGCGGAGCGCGCGTCGGTTCCTGCCCGACGAGGTCTCCCTCGTCTCCGCGCTGGCGGACCAGGCCTCGCTGGCCATCGAGAAGGGGCGGCTCTTGCGGGAGGCGGAGGCCGGCCGGCAGCTCCTCGACCGGCTGTACCGGGTCGCGATCGCGATGCAGACGCCGTCCGGGCGCGAGGAGCGGCTGCGCGCGTTCATCCGCGGCGCCCACGACGTCGTGGGCTTCGACCGGATCTACGTGCTGCTCGCCACCGAGGCCGGGGCCGGGCTCGAGCTGGCCACGACGCACGGCGAGCCCGGGATTCCCGCGGTGCGCCTGCCGCTCACGCCCGCGGCCGGCGCCTTCTACCAGGTCTACGAGAGCCGCCGCCCGCTCGCGGTCCTCTCCGACGAGGACCTGCCGCGCGTGCTCCCGATCGACCCCGGCTACGCGCGGCATCCCTACTTCCGCACGAACCGCTTCGTCATCGCCCCGCTCGTCGTCGGCGACCGCGTGATCGGCGTCGCCTGCGCCGACAACAAGCGCTCGAAGCGCCCGATCCCCCTCGCCAGCGTGGAGCCGTTCACGCTGCTCTGCCAGCACCTCGCCACCGCGCTCGAGAACACGGCGCTGCTCGAGGAGACGGAGCACCAGGCGCGCCAGCTCGAGCAGGTCTTCGCCGCGATCTCCGACGGGATCCTCGTGCTCGACCTGAACGGGCGCATCACGGCGCTGAACCAGCGGGGCAGCGAGCTGCTCGGCGTCCCCGCCGCCGCGGTCACGGGCCGCCCGTTCTCCGCGCTCCTCGACGCGCTGGGCGAAGTGGCGCCCGAGCCGTTCGCCGGGCTCGGGAGCGGCGGCCTGGCCCCTGCGCGCGGGGACCTCGAGCTGGCGTCCCCGGTGCCCCGGAGCCTGCAGTGGCAGGCCACGCCCACCCACGACGCGCAGGGGAGCACCGTCGGGCTCACCATCACGTTCCAGGACGTCACCCAGGAGCGCGAGGTCAGCCGGATGAAGTCCGACTTCGTGTCGTTCGTGACGCACCAGCTGCGCACGCCGCTGTCGGGCATCAAGTGGATGCTGGAGCTGACGGCGCAGGACGGCGAGATCCCGGAGGAGAGCCGCTCGTACGTCCAGGACGCGCGCGAGGCGGCGGACCGGCTCATCGGCCTCGTCAACGACATGCTGGACATCTCGCGGCTCGAGAGCGGCAAGCTGACGGTCGCGCTCAAGCCGACGTCGCTGGAGGCGGTCACCGGCAGCGTGCTCGACGAGCTTGCGCCCTTGATCGCCGGCAAGGCGCACCGCCTCTTCATCGACGGCGCCGGGGGAACCCCGCCCGCCCTCGTCGATCCCCAGCTCATGCGGCAGGTCGTCCTGAACCTCGTGTCCAACGCGATCAAGTACACGCCGGCCAAGGGCGAGATCACCATCCACATGGGGCTCGAGGGCGACGAGCTCCGCTGGGCCGTCCGCGACAGCGGGATCGGGATTCCCCGGGACGCGCAGCGCCGCCTCTTCGAGAAGTTCTTCCGAGCGGACAACGCGGTCACCCTCGAGACGGAGGGCACGGGGCTCGGGCTCTACCTGGTGCGGCTGATCATCGAGCGGTTCGGCGGCCGGATCTGGTGCGAGTCCGAGGAAGGCGAGGGCTCGACCTTCGTCGTCGCGCTGCCGCGCGCGGAGGCCGACCGGTGAGCGCGGCCAAGCGGGTCCTCCTGGCCGAAGACGACCGCTTCCTCCGGCGGGCCTGCGAGCAGAGCCTGCGGCAGCGCGGGTACACGGTGATCTCGGCCCCGGACGGTGAGGCGGCGCTGCAGCTGGCGCGGAGCGAGCGCCCGGACCTGATCCTGCTCGACATGCTGATGCCGAGGATGACGGGTCTCGACGTGCTGCGGGCCTTGAAGGCCGACGCGCAGACCCGGGAAATTCCCGTCCTGGTCCTGTCCAACTCGTCCCGCGAGCAGGACGTCCAGGAGGTGACCCGGCTCGGGGTCGTGGCGTACCTGGTCAAGGCCAACCTGTCGCTGCAGGAGCTGGGCGAGCGCGTCGCCGGCATCCTGAGCGGCACGGGAGCGTAGAGTGCCCACCCGGGTCCTGCTCGCGGAGGACGACCGGTTCCTGAGGAGGGCCGCGGAGGCCATGCTGCGCAAGCAGGGCTTCACGGTGCTGCCCGCGACGGACGGCGAGGAGGCGCTCCGGCTGGCGCGGAGCGAGCGCCCGGACCTGATCCTCCTCGACATGGTCATGCCGAAGCTCGACGGCCTGGCCGTCCTCCGCGCCCTGAAGGGGGACGCCGCCACCCGGCACGTGCCCGTCGTCCTGCTGAGCAACCTGGGGCAGGAGGAGGACGTCCGCCGGTGCCTCGAGGCGGGCGCCATCGCGTACTTCATCAAGGCCAATCTCTCGCTCGACGATCTCGTCGCGCGGGTGCGCGCGATCGTCAACGGCGCCGCGCCGGAGAAGGGCCCCCTCGGCGCCGCGGCGCCACCGGCGGAGCCCGGCGCGCCGCCCATGGACTTCGCGGTCGCGCGCCGCTACACGGGCGGTGATCGCGACCTGCTCGCCGAGCTGCTGGCGAGCTTCACCGAGGAGTGCCCCCGGCGCATCCGCGCGATGCGCGCGGCGGTGGCGTCCAGGAACACCGAGGAGCTGCTGCGCGAGGCGCACAACCTCAAGGGCACGCTGCGCGTGCTGGGCGCGGCGGCGGGCGCCGCGCTGAGCGAGCAGCTCGAGCGGATCGGCACCGAGGGCCGGCTCGACGGCGCGGCCGACATCCTCGCCGCCCTCGAGGGGCAGCTCGCGGCCGTCCTCCGCTGCATCGCCGACTCCGACCCCTCCTGACGCTCCCGGCGCGGCATAATGGTCGGCCGGGGGGTGACCCATGAACTCGTCCGATCTGGATTACATGCCCGCCGTCGAGGCGGCGCGCGCGATCCGGCGCAAGGAGCTGTCGCCCGTGGAGCTCGGCCAGTTCGTCGCCGACGGACACGGCAACTTGTCGGGAGACCGGGTGTTCAGCTTCGGTGGCGTGAGCGTGCCGCAGACGTTCACGCGCACCTATTCGACGAATCCGAACGGCACGGGCACGGCGACGTGCACGATCCTGCCCGCCGCCCCACCGGAAGCTTCGCCTTCGTGATCGTCGACAGGGGCAAGGCCGCCGAGTTCATCGCGACCGCCCCGGCCGGCGTCGTCCTGCGCGCCACCAGGCAGTAAGCGGGCAACCGTCAGGGCTGGCTCCCCGCAGCCACCCCTGAAGGACGAAACAGCCCCCGAGCCCCTCGTCCAGCACCCGCGGTAGGATGTGGGGCGGAGGGGACAGGCGATGAGCGAGCGACGGGTGCGACTCTACGAACCCACCGCCGAGCCGAGGACGGTCGCGATCGGGCTGGCGCGCCGCCCGCCGGGGCTGGCGCGCCGGCGCGCGGGCATTCTCGACAACGGCAAGGCCAACGCGGGCACGCTGATGCTCGCGGTGGGGGAGCGGCTCCGGCAGGGCCACGGCGTGGCGGAGGTCCTCAAGCGCGAGAAGCCGGTGGCGGGGCCCCCCGCGGACGGGATCCTCGCCGACCTCGCGACGTGCGACTTCGTGCTGGTCGGGAGCGCCGACTGAGGGTCCTGCACGTCGTGGAGTATCCACGGCGCCATCATGCT
>OBEQ012306111.1_pt1 | contig 11118 bp, 6 predicted proteins | sample 1670901 | NCBI WGS metagenome assembly OBEQ01 (sample SAMEA104232315, study PRJEB22302) | groundwater metagenome | biome: forest; feature: aquifer; material: groundwater | place: USA | collected 2011-08-07 | depth 5.4 m | reverse complement strand
TTGCGCAGATCGCGCTCGGTCACCTCTGGCTTGGTTTTGACGGCGGTTTTGCCCACGCGCCGATTAAACCAGAACCCACCAAAAAGTACAGTTACAATCCGGTTACAACCCCGGGGCTTTTCCGTGACGAACCGATAAACCGCCTCAAGCAATATCTCTGCCGAACACTACTGGGCTCAGGGCCTTGAGCTGGCCGAAAGGCTGCGCCCTTCGAGGGCGGACCATCAGCCGTCGCCAAGCCTATGGCCGACAGGAGGTCCGCCCCTACAGTTATCCTGAAATTTGTCTCACACCCCTCAACGCGCAGGGTGGATTCATTCTAAACCCAAGGTTTGGTGAGGAGGGCAATGGCGAGGTGAGGCTTGGCGGCGAGGCGGCGGTGCATTTGCGGGAGGGTGCGGTCGCGCAGGCGCTGGCAGCGCCCCGCCAGGTGTTTTCGGGCCGCGATGGCGAGGTTGCGCAAACTCGCCATGACGTGCGCGGTGCCGCGTTGGACGAGCTGATGGCGGTCTTCGTCATAGGTGCGGTCGCGCCGGTAATGCAGCGCGTTCTCGATGCCCCAGTGCGCACGCAGCGCTGCGCCCAGCGCGGCCGCGTCAAGTTGCTCGACGGCGCGGCTGCTCAGCGCAAACACCGTCTCCTCTTCGAGGCGGCCGTCCGGGAACTCGCGCCGGCGCTCGATGCGCGCGACCTGCGCGACGTGGGGGAAGGGCAGATCGCCCGGCGCGAGCGCGCGCGTCACCACCGCGCGCGTCTCGATGCGACCGTGGCCTTTGGCCCACTCGTCCCGCTCAGGGGGAAAAAGACGGCTCCGGCAGGAGTCGTTCGCAGGCTTCGCGCCGCGTGGGTTGGTTGTTTTTGACCGTCAGCAGGTAATCCGCGCCGCGTTCCTGCACTAGGTGGCGCGCGGTGTCGCCTTGGGTGTGCAGCGCGTCCGCGCTGACCAGCGTCCCCTCCACCGGCACCTCCCTCAACCGTTCGGACAGCATCGGGATCTCGTTGGTTTTTTCCGGGATCGCGATTTGCGCGAGCACGCATTCGCGCTCGACGTCGAAGGCGCTGAACGGGTGCAGGCCGGTGGTGCCGCGCAGCGCTTTGCCATCCACCGCGAGGTGCTGGAGTGGCGCGCCGGCCGCGCCGAGCCAGGCGCCGAGCAGGCGGTCCAGCCGTGCGGCGTCCACCTGGCTGAGCGCGCGCTGGAAGGTGGTCTCGCTGGGCGCTTCGCGCCGGCCGGTGCGCTTGTTCTGCCAGGCCCGTAGCGCGCGCAGGTGGGTTTGCGGCAGCGCGGCGGCGATGGTCGCGAGGTCCGCGAGGGTGCGGCCGCCGGCCAAGGCGCCGAGCGCCGCGCAGGCCAGGACGGTGTCGAGGCGGTGGCGCGTGCCGGCGCGGCGGCGCGCGTCGGGCAGTTGCGCGAAGACGTCGATGAGCGTCGTCAGCGCCGGCACCGGCAGGCGGTTGCGCGGCGGGGGCTCGCGTTCGCCGCTGGCCAGGGGCTCGGGCAGGGTTTCCGCCTGGAGCCACGCGCGGGCTTGCGGGTGCAGCGGCTGCACCCACAGCTCTTTCGGCCGGTCGTGTTTTTGGTAGTAGTCTTTGCCCGCGCGCGCCCAGCCGGCGGTGCGGCCGAGCGCCTGCCAGCCGGCCGCCTGATAGCAGGCTCCGCGATACAGCTCCGGATCGACGAAGCTCTCGACCAACACGACCGGGTGGCCGTGGACGCTGGGAAAATCGACTTCCAGTCGCTGCCCGCCGAGCTTGAGCAGGCGGCTGGCCAGATTCGGACAGGCTACTCCGGGCAGGATCAGAAAGCGGCTGTTTTGCGTGACCAGGCGCAGGCGGCGCGCTCGTTGCTCCGGCGTCCAGCCCAGCCACTCGTCGCGCACCTTCAGGTGCAGGCTCGCACTGCTGTAGCCGAGCAACGCCACCCAGACTCCCGCCTCGTCGCGCGCCACGTAACGCAGCACCTCGCCCACCAGGGTCGCGTTGTGCAGGTAATGGTGGCGCTCGATCAACTCGTTCCAGCGCCCGATCTCGTCGGGCCCGGCCAGTTCCAAGCGCACCGTTTTGAGCAGGTGCTGTTGCGCGGTTGTCGGGAAAGTGCGGTGGTTCATCGCCCGCCAGCCAAACGCTCCGCGCGCCGCTTGGTCAGCCTATTCAGTCAAGACCCTCCCCCTCAGTCTCTTCCTGCCGGAGACGAATCAGCCCTGGGTTGCGCACGCCTCACCCGAATAGGGGAGTGCGCACGAAGGATGGATTTGCTAGGATGTTCGGACTCCGGTGCCGTGGTGTGACATGGCCTACCCTCAATCCTATTCCATGCCCCCAGCCAGCCTTCCTTCCCCCTATCCCGGCACGCGCCGTCACCGGTGCCTGGCAGATCGCCGGCGATCCGGGCGCTGACTTTACTTCTAGTTTTACCCCCAATCCCAGCGCGCCTATTTCAGACTCTTCTTGGAATGAGATGAGAGAAGGCCGCTGCGGAATTTTTCCCTCTCACATTCTTCTGGCGACAGCGTGTTTCCGCTGCGCCTGAGCCGTTTCTTTCCCCACCCATCTCAACCAACCGGACCCCGCCTGACCATGACCGATGCCCGCTCCTTCACCTTTCGCGCCGCCTGGCTGCTCGGCGCCTTCGCCACGTTCGCCGCCACCACTCTGGCTTGGGAGCCCGTACCCGGGCGGATGTTAAGTCCATGGGGCGAGAAAGTGACCACCGAGAATGCCTGGCGCGAATATCCGCGCCCGGCCTTCGTGCGCGGCAGTTGGGAGAACCTCAACGGCCTCTGGCGCTACGCCGTCACGCCCGTGCTCCAGACCACCGCCCCCGAGGCCTGGACGGGCGAAATCCTCGTCCCCTTTCCGCTCGAGTCCGCGCTCTCCGGTGTCGGCAAGGCGCTGACCGCCGACGATGCGCTCTGGTATCAGCGTGAGTTCAATGCCGCCGCTCTCGTGGCAGGCAGTCGGACTTTGCTGAACTTCGAGGCCGTGGATTACCAAGCCACCGTCTGGGTGAACGGCTGCCCGGTCGGCGCGCATACCGGCGGCAGCCTGCCGTTTTCCTTCGACATCACCGATGCCCTCCAGGCCGGCCGCAACACGGTCACGGTGCGCGTGTTCGACGCCACCGACTCCCCCGACCACTCTCAGACTCACGGCAAGCAGGTCGCAAAGCCCGGTGGCATCTGGTATACCTCCGTCAGCGGCATCTGGCAGACCGTCTGGCTGGAGGAAGTCCCCGCCGCCTACCTCGCGGCGATCAAGCTCACCCCGAAGATGAATGGTGAGGTCGCGATCGAGCTCACCCCTGGCGGCGGCGCCGCCGCCGACACCCCGGTCAGGGTGGTCGCCTCGCTCCGGGGCAAGGAGGTTGCCTCGGTGAAGGGCACGGGGCGGCGGTTGAAGCTGACCATTCCCGACGCGCGGCTCTGGTCGCCGGATTCGCCGACCCTGTATGACCTCGAGATCAGCTACGGGCAGGACAAGGTGCGGTCCTATGTCGGTCTGCGCGAAACCTCCATCATCAAGGATGCGGATGGGCACTTGCGCTTCGCCCTGAACGGAAAGGAAGTTTTCCACTTCGGCACGCTCGACCAGGGTTGGTGGCCGGATGGATTGCTCGCTCCGCCCTCCGAGGAGGCGATGCGCTCCGACCTTGAGTTCCTCAAGGCCGCTGGCTTCAACACGGTGCGCAAGCACATCAAGGTCGAGCCCCGCCGTTACTACACGGATTGCGACCGGATCGGTCTGCTGGTCTGGCAGGATCAGGTATCCAGCGGCACGGGCCAGGACGGAGGAACGGGCGGAGCAAGCCCCAAGTGGACGCGCCTGGAGCCGAATCCGCAAGAGGCGGGGTGGCCCGAGGCGGCGCACCGCCAGTTCATGACCGAGCTCAAGGGCATGCTGGACGCCTTGCACAACCACCCCAGCATCGTGCAATGGGTCCCGTTCAACGAGGCCTGGGGCCAGCACCGCACGGTCGAGGTGACGGATTGGACTGTCGCCTACGATCCGACGCGGCAGGTGAACTCGGCCACGGGCGGGAACTTTTTTCCGACCGGCCACATCGTGGACGAGCACCGCTATCCGCATCCCGGGTTCCCCTTCCATCTGGGTGAGGGCGGACGCTTCGACGGCTTCGTGAAAGTTGTCGGCGAGTATGGCGGCCACGGCTTCCCGGTCGAGAACCACCTCTGGAGCACCAAGGCCGGGAACTGGGGTTACGGGGGCCTGCCCAAGGACAAGGACGAGTGGATCGAACGTTATCGCACCTCGATGAGCGAGCTCGCGGCGTTGCGCAAGCAGGGCATCGCGGCCGGCATCTACACCCAGACGACTGACGTCGAGGGGGAAATCAACGGCCTCATCACCTATGACCGCAAGGTGCGGAAACTCACGCCCGAGCAGTTCGCCGCCATTCACCGCGAAACCGGCTTCACCCGATAGGCCGGAATCTTTCCAGGTTTTTTGTGCCCGTCTGGTTGATTGCGCAACGCCTCCCCCGCCGACCACCTGAATACTAAATAAATATGAAAACAAAAGAGTTTGAATTCGTTCCGACGGCCTTGCTGGAGTCGCGAACGGTCGCCCCATTGCAGGCAAGATCAAAGCCGGCTTCACTTCGGGTGTTGCCCGTGCTCCTTTTATTGGCCGGCCTGGTTGCTTTTCAGCCCGCCGCGATAGCCCAAACTTTCGTGAATCCGATCGTGAACGAGGCGGCCGACCCATGGATAGTATTTAAGGATGGATCTTACTACATGATGGCAACGACCGGAGTTGATCTCCGTGTGCGCAAATCATCGACCTTGGCCGGTTTAGGCAGCGCGACCGCGGTCGTAGTCTGGACCCCGCCACAAACAGGTCCGAATGGGGCGCATATCTGGGCTCCCGAACTGCACTATTTGAATAACAAATGGTATATCTATTACACGGCGACGAGCGAGGACCAGAGTGATGAAAACCGGCGCTGCTTCGTGCTCGAAGCAAAGACCTCCGACCCTCAAGGGGGTTACAATGACATCGGGAAAATCGCTGATCCTAACGCCGACTTTTATGCCATCGATGGCCATGTGTATGTCCGGGAGAGCGACGGGGCCATGTTCTTCCTTTGGTCCGGTCGCCAAGGTTCCGGCCCGGGCTATCAGAACATCTATATCGCCTCCATGAGCGCCCCTAACGAGTTGAGCAGTGGCCGGGTTTTGCTTTCGTCGCCCACTTACAACTGGGAGAGAGTAGGGTGGGGCGTCAATGAAGGGCCGATCGTCCTCGTTCGCGGAGGGAAAACGTTCATCTTCTATTCCGGCAGCGGCGGCACATCCCCGGATTACTGCCTGGGACTGCTCACCAATACGGATGGAAACCTCCTCAACCCATCGTCCTGGACAAAAACGCCCGCCCCGGTCCTCCACAAATACGAGGGGCCGGATGGCGTCTGTTATGCGCCGGGGCACAACGGTTTCTTTCTCTCTCCCGACGCCAGTGAAGTCTGGATTGTTTACCACGGCAAAGAAAACAGGGATGAGACCTGGGGAGGACGCCATGCGCGCGCGCAAAAAGTATACTGGGACAGCGACGGCACGCCCAATCTGGGACACCCCATCGTCAAAGGCGTCACTTTGGCGGTCCCGTCGGGTGAATACACCGGACCCAAACCCCCTAACGCTGATGGCACTGGGCTCAAGGGTGAGTATTTCGATAATAGGGACTTCACTGCCTGGGTGAAAACCCAGGCCGACCCAACGATCAATTATGACTGGTATGATGGGGCGCCTCCCGGTTTGCAGCGAGACTCCTTCTCGATTCGGTGGACTGGTTCCGTTCTGCCGCGGTTTTCCGAGACCTATACTTTTCAGACCTACTCGAGTGACGGGGTGCGGCTCTGGGTGAACGGCAGCTTGATTATTGATAACTGGACCAATCATTCCGACACGGCCAATCAAGGAACGATTACCCTGGCTGGCGGCGTCCAGCACAGCATCGAACTGCAGTATTATCAGCATGAACTGACTGCGCGCATCATGCTGGAATGGAAAAGTCCGAGCCAGCCGTTTGAAGTCGTGCCTCAAACCCAGCTTTATCCGGCGGACAATTGGGCGCCCGGGGCCGGCTGGAGCTTGGTTTGGGGGGATGAGTTCAATGGCAACACAGTGAACCCGGACAAGTGGACCTACGACCTCGGTGGAGGCGGCTGGGGGAACAGCGAGCTCGAGACTTACACCGCGCAAAACGCCACCGTGCAGGACGGCGCGCTGCGCATCACCGCCGAGAAAAACGCCGACGGCGCTTACACCTCCGCGCGGCTCAAGACGCAGGGCCTGCAATCCTGGACCTACGGGAAGATCGCCGCCCGGTTGCGACTACCCCAGGGCCAGGGCATCTGGCCCGCTTTCTGGATGCTCGGCGACAGCATCACCACGGTCGGCTGGCCGCAATGCGGCGAGATCGACATCATGGAGATGATCGGCGGCGGGGAAGACCGGGACGACTCCATCTATGGCTCGCTCCACTGGGACGCCAACGGCCACGCCTCGACCGGCAGCGGCCGGCTGGAGCTGCCCGACCCGGAAATCTTCAACGCCGACTACCATGTCTTCGAGATCGAATGGAGCCCCACCAGCGTGGCTTGGAAAGTCGATGGCGAGGAATTCGCTCGTTCCAGCATCGACCTCGCCTTGTGGCCCGCCATGACCGCGTTTCATCAGCCCTTCTTTATCGTGCTGAATGTGGGGGTGGGCGGCGATTGGCCCGGCTCACCCGATGCCACCACCCCTTTCCCCCAAACCATGGCGGTTGACTGGGTGCGTGTCTACAGCAGCGAGGCGGTCGCCACGTTGCCGGCGTTCAGCACCCATCCCGCCGGCCTGACCGTCAACGCCGGACAGGCCGCCACCTTCAGCGTCGTCGTCAGCGGCAATCCGGCCCCTGCCATCCAATGGCAGAAAAACGGGACGGACATCCCCGGCGCGACGGGCGACACCTTCCGCATCGCCAGCGCGACGACGTCCGATGCGGCCAACTATCGCGCTGTCGCCACCAACGCCCAGGGCGGCACCACGAGCAATGCCGCGACGTTGACGGTCACGGTGCCCCCGCCGCCGCCCACGCCACCCAGCTCCGGAGGCGGCGGGGGCGGTGGAGGGGCCCTGAGTTATTGGTTTGCCGGCGCCTTGATGCTGCTGGCCATCCTGCGCCAACTTAAGCCGGTAAGAGCCGCGCCAAATTGAAGTAGCGGGAGCTTCCAGCTCCCTTCCGCCACCTTGGGAGCAGGATGCTCCCACTACTTTCTCGCCACCCGGCCGGCGATCCGGGCGCTGACTTCACTTCCAGTTGCACCCCCCACCCATGTCCACCCCGAAAACCAAGTCCACCGCCCCACGCTCGCTCTTCCTCGCCGGGATTTTGGGACTCCTGACAGTGATGTCAGCCAGTCCTTCTTCCGTCACCGTTACGCCCTTTGGCAAGCTCGCCGATGGTCGTGAAGCGACGCTTTACTCTCTCGTTAACGCGCACGGAGTTCGCGCCGACATCACCGATTATGGGGCGATCATCGTTCGATTGTTCACCCCGGACCGGCGCGGCCGGTTGGACGACATCGTGCTCGGTCACAATTCCCTTGAGGAATACCGTCAGGGCAGCCCCTATTTCGGAGCGATCGTCGGTCGCTACGGCAACCGCATCGCCAATGGGCGTTTTGCCCTGGATGGCCGGGTCTATCTCCTCGCGAAGAACAACACGCCCGGTGGCATGCCGTGCCACCTGCACGGAGGCGACATCGGTTTCGACAAAGTGCTCTGGTCGGCCCTGCCCGCCGTCGCGGGCGACACGCCCAGTCTCATGCTGCGGCACCGCAGCAAGGACGGCGACGAGGGCTACCCTGGCACGCTCGACGTCACGGTCACTTACACGCTGCGCAATGACAACTCGCTCCACATCGAGTATCGGGCGACGACCGACAAGGCCACCCCCGTCAACCTGACGCAGCACTCTTACTTTAACCTCAAGGGCGAGGGCAGAGGAGACATCCTCGATCATGTGGTGCGGATCAAGGCTGGTCGTTTCACCCCGGTGACCGCGGGCCTGATTCCCACGGGGAAGCTCGAGTCGGTCGTCGGCACGCCCTTCGATTTCACGACGCCGTATCCTATCGGTGAACGCGTGAACGCCACAAGCGAACAGCTCAAGCATGGCGGCGGCTACGATCACAACTGGGTGTTGGACGGGCCAACCGGCGAGCTTGCGCTTGCGGCCACGGTGTTCGAGGCCGGTTCGGGCCGGGTGCTGGAAGTATGGACCGAGGAGCCGGGCCTGCAGTTTTACTGCGGCAACTTCCTCGATGGTTCGAATATCGGCAAGAGCGGCCGACCCTATAACTACCGCGGCGGTTTTTGCCTGGAGACCCAGCATTATCCCGACTCCCCCAATCAACCGGATTTCCCATCCACGATCCTGCGTCCCGGCGAGGTTCATCAAACGACCACCCTGTATAAGTTCTCCAGCCGGTGACGCGTGCGGGAGAATTTCCCCCTGCCACAATCCGCATTCGCCAGTTCGGCGCGTGTGCTTCTACTGCGGAATTCAGCTTGAATGTTCCGTATTCTGACGTCCAAGTCTTTATAATCGCGGGCTTCGCCGGAGAATTCACACCGATAACATGACAAAGCGATTGATCGTTCGATGTGTGGCCGCGGCCGGCGGGGCTGTTCACGCGGTCGCACGCCTTCCCTCTCGTTCAATGAGCATCGCCCCTCGGACCTGGTCTAGCCGCCGCCGCGTCGTCGTCGCCGTGTCGGTCGGCCTTGTGCTGGGCACGCCGCGTCTGGCCGCCGCTGCGCCGGAGCTGCTGACCACGGCCGACCAGGTGCGCACCCTGACCGAGGAGGAGGCGCGGCGCGCCGTGCCGGTCCGTCTCCGGGGCGTTTTCATGGGCGAGGCGGACCCCGAGGGCATCGCTTTCGTCGTTCAGGACGGGACCGAGGGGATCTATGTCCAGGGACGGGCCGAGCAGGTGGCCGGGTTGGAGCGTGGCGATCTCCTCGAAATCGACGGGGTCAGCGACCCGGGCGGTTTCGCGCCTTTTGTCGTGGCCCAGGCCGTGCGCAAGGTCGGGCGCGGACCCATCCCCGAGGCGATCAGCGTTTCCCTCGCCGACCTGAACACGGGTCAGATGGACGCCCGGTGGGTCGAGTTCACCGGCATCGTGCGCAGCGTCGAGCCGAAGGAGCCGGCCGATCTCCCCCCACCGCCTCCGGGCACGCGTTATGCGGCCCCGGCCTCCGGCTCCGCCCGCTCCGGCGGGCAGAAGTTCAAGATGAAGCTCGCCGCCGGCGGGGCGCACGTGATCGTGCAGATCGACCGCGAGGTGTCGCCCGACGACCACGTCGGCGCCGAGGTGCGCGTGCGCGGGCTGTGCTTCAACCTGCACAACTCCAACCGCCAGTTCCTGGGCCCCTTCGTCCAGATCCCCCGGGGCGTCGGCATGGTGGTGGAGAAGCCGCCGCTCGGACGGGCTTTCGAGGGGCCACCCCAACCGGTCGCCAGCCTCCTGCAGTTTGCGCAGCTCACCGGCGAGCGCGGGCAGCGCGTGCACGTGCGCGGCCTCGTGGTTCATCACCAGCCTGGCGAGGCCCTCTGGATCCGCGATCGCGACCGCGGCCTGCGCGTGGAGACCACGCAACGCGAGCCGCTGCGCCCCGGCGACGAGGTGGATGTGGTGGGTTTCCCAGCGCCCGGCAAGTATAGCGTCGTCCTCCAGGATGCGGTGTTCCGGCCGCGCGCGTCGGGCGGGGCGCCGGCTCCGCGGGTGCTCGACGAGGCCGTCGGCGTGCTGCAGCACGACGCCGACCTCGTCCAGTTGCAGGCCCGGCTGACCGACGTGCGCCGTTTCGCCGATGGTGTGGCGCTCACCCTGGACTGGCGGCGAACCTCCGTGCGGGCGCGGATGCATCTGGCTGAGGAGGACCCGGTCCCCGCGGCGTGGCAGCCCGGCAGCATCGTCCGAGTCTCCGGCATCTGTTCGGTCGTGACCAAGGACGGCGGCCCGCTGGGGGGGTTGTGGGAGCCGAGTTCGTTCCAGCTCCTGCTGCGGTCGTCGGCGGACCTCGCCGTGGTCCAGCCACCCCCCTGGTGGAGCGCGGAACGGATCGTCTACGTGCTTTCCGGCTTCCTCGCGCTGGCCGTCGGCGCGGCGGCCACCGTCATGCTCGTGTCCCGGCGGCGGCTGCGCGACCAGGAGCACCGCCGCGCGATGGCCGAGACCGAGTTCACCGCGATCCTCAGCGAGCGCAACCGCCTCGCGCGCGAGATCCACGACACGCTCTCGCAGAGCCTGGGCGCCATCTCGGTGCAGCTCGAGCTGGCCCGGGTGCATGCCGGCGAGATCAGCGCGGCCGCCCGCTCGCATCTGGCCTCCGCGCACAAGCTCACCCGCGCCGCGCTGGCCGAGGCGCGCGAATCCATCTGGAACATGCGCTCCCATGTGCTCGAGAAGGGCGACCTCGTCGAGGCGCTAGAGGGCATCTTGCAACAACTGACGGAGGGCACGGGCGGGGTCCCCCGCCTCCAGGTCGAGGGCGCCCGTCGCCGCCTCCCGCCCGTGATCGAGAACAACCTCCTGCGCATCGGCCAGGAGGCGATCACGAACGCCTGCAAGCATGCCCGCCCCACCCGCATCGGCGTCACGTTGGCGTTCGAGGGCCGCGGCGCCCGCCTGACGGTGGAGGATGACGGCGTGGGCTTCGTGCCCGGGGCGCCTCCGGGCGGGGGGCACCGCAGTTTCGGCCTCGTGGGCCTCGTGGAGCGGGCCGATTTGCTCGGCGGGACGGCCACCATCACGAGCGCTCCCGGTCAGGGAACGCGCATCGTCGTGAGCGTCCCGACGTAGCCGGCTGTCTGCCGTAGCGCAGCGCTTCGGGCCGCGTCGGAGTTCTGGCCCGGATAGGTATCCCTCGAACGGGTGAGAGGCGGAGCCACCCCGACCTGCTAGATTGAGGGACGGAAACGGCGCCTGCCCGCCGGGCTTGATTCCCGCCTGTCCCCCGTCACGATGAGTTTCCCCCCTGACTTCCCCCCCCCGACCATGGGAGACACCCCCTTCGGAACGACTCTTCGCATCCTCGTCGTGGACGA
>OBEQ010083887.1_pt1 | contig 11119 bp, 11 predicted proteins | sample 1670901 | NCBI WGS metagenome assembly OBEQ01 (sample SAMEA104232315, study PRJEB22302) | groundwater metagenome | biome: forest; feature: aquifer; material: groundwater | place: USA | collected 2011-08-07 | depth 5.4 m | reverse complement strand
TGAAGGAAGTCTACTGAACTAGAATAGGCAACACTTTTAATATATGCTTTTTAACAATATGTCCTTTTCAGAAAGAGGCAAATTGGTTTTACGAAAGAAGTGCACAACTAAATCAATTAAGTAGTCATATCTATAATTTAAGTGTTAATTTAGGTGAAACAGCTAATAACTTAGAAGTCAATGCCAAAGATACGGAATCTCTGAGTAAAAATTTGTTAGAAATGTCAAAACAATTAGAAGATGTCTCTAAGAAGTTTAATAATTTGTTTGACTTCAATCCGTTGATTATAAAACTTAAACAATTTGCAAAATTATTTGTGTTATTGGTGATAATTCTGCACTTCATTATTTTTTTAATTGGGCTTGTTTTCTTATTGAATATTGATGAATAATCTCTTTTCACAAACCTTTAAATACCATCAAAAAATACTTCTTGATATGATAGTCGGCTTTGGGTTTACAAAACTAAGCGCTGAAAAGCATGAAGCGCCAAAAGGGAAGATTGACATAAACAACAATGTAAGCATTAAGGACATACAGGAAGACAATTTTTCTTTGGGCAAGGACAAGCAGCAAAATGTTCTGAGGTTCATTTTTGAATTTACATCAAAATACGAGCCGAATATAGGAACTATTCTTTTTGAAGGCGAGCTTTTGTATATGGAAGAGCCAAAAATAGTCAAGGAAATCCTAGGCTCCTGGAAAAAGGACAAGAAAATACAAAAAGAGATAATGGCAGGCATGCTAAATACAATTCTAACAAAGTGCAATGTTCAGGCATTAATATTAAGCCAGGAAGTCAATTTGCCTCCGCCAATTCCAATGCCAAAAGTGCAGATAGCAGCTCCTGACAAGAATTATATAGGCTGATTCTAGTGTTAAGTTTAAACAAAAGATTTATAAAACATGTGTACTTATTTCCAGGCATCAGAAAATGACAGACAAGGAACTAAAACTAAAGGTTGCGGAAGCTATCCAAGACGATGTCAACAAAGGCATAGTCAGGATTGACTCTGGGTACTTGGCTGAAGTAGACATAAAGCCAGGCGACATAGTTGAGATTGAAGGAGAGAGAAAGACAGTTGCAATAGCAGACCGCTCATACCCTGGCGACATTGGATTGAACATCATAAGAATGGATGGCATTATAAGAAAGAACGCCAAGACGGGAATTGGGGAAATAGCAAAAATCAGAAAAGCGCTTGTCAAGGAAGCAAAAAAGGTTATTATAGCGCCTGCAAGAAAAGGAATTGTGATAAGGGCTTCTCCTGAGATTTTCAAGCAGGGATTGCTTGGAAGGGCTGTTGTCAGAGGCGACATTGTTTCTTTGGGAGGGGCAAGAAGAAGAAAAACAACAATGATGAACAACCCTTTCTTTGATGAGGATATTTTCAGCATCTTGGATGAAAGCATGATGGGGATTGGATTTGGCGACATAAAGTTTGTTGTTGTTGACACAAACCCAAAACAAGCAGTTATCATTCTTGACCAGTCGGAAATTGAGTTTAGGTCAGAGGCTGTTGAGATTGAGGAAGAAAGGGTTCCGGATATAACTTATGAAGATGTTGGCGGCTTGGAAGACGAGATAAAAAAAGTAAGGGAAATGGTTGAGCTGCCATTGAAGCATCCTGAAATATTTGAAAGATTAGGCATAGAAGCGCCAAAAAGAGTTTTATTGCATGGGCCGCCTGGAACCGGAAAAACATTATTGGCAAAGGCTGTTGCAAACGAAACAAACTCGCATTTCATATTGATAAATGGGCCTGAAATCATGTCGAAATATTATGGCCAAAGCGAGGAAAATTTAAGAAAGAAGTTTGAAGAAGCTGAAAAAAATGCGCCTTCCATCATATTTATAGATGAAATTGATGCAATTGCCTCAAAAAGGGAAGAGACAAGAGGAGAAGTGGAGAGGAGGGTTGTTGCGCAATTGCTTGCCTTGATGGATGGCTTGCAGTCAAGAGGAAAGGTTGTTGTGATTGCAGCTACAAACGTTCCAAATATTCTAGACCCTGCTTTGAGAAGGCCGGGAAGGTTTGACAGGGAAATTGAAATAGGAGTGCCTGGCAAGGAAGGAAGATTAAACATTTTAAAAATTCACACTAGAAACATGCCTATGTACACAAGAGAGAACATTGTCAAAGACAGCGACTTTGAGCCAGAGTACAAAGAAGCAATCTTGAACCTGCTAAGATACAAGGATACAAATTCAAGAAGCATTGAGAGGACAATAAACAAATATCTTGTTGAGAATACTGAAAAAAATGAATTGTTCAAAAAGATTGAAGTATCCAAATTAAAGAAATACATGGAAAAGATAAACTATGATACCAAAGTTGTCATCTTAAAAGAATTGGCAGAAATAACGCATGGGTTTGTTGGCGCTGACTTGGCGTCATTGGCAAAGGAAGCTGCAATGATTGTGCTTAGAAGAGTGCTTCCAGACATAAAGCTGAAGGAAGACGACCCTTTGCCAAAAGAACTGCTTGAAAGGTTAATAATAACACAGCAGGATTTCAAAGAGTCCTTGAAAGTTGTAAGGCCAAGCGCATTGAGAGAGGTGCTTGTTGAAATCCCAAATGTGAAATGGAATGATATAGGTGGCTTGCTTGAGGTAAAGCAAGAATTAATTGAAGCAGTTGAATGGCCTTTAAAGTATCCAGAATCATTTAAAAGACTCGGAGTTAGACCGCCAAAAGGTATTTTGCTTTTTGGGGCGCCTGGAACTGGCAAGACATTATTAGCAAAGGCTGTTGCAAATGAAAGCGAAGCAAATTTCATATTGGTAAAAGGCCCTGAATTGTTGAGCAAGTGGGTTGGCGAAAGCGAAAAAGCTGTTAGAGAAGTTTTCAAGAAAGCCAGGCAAGTAAGCCCGTGCATTATCTTCTTTGATGAAGTCGATGCATTAGCACCAAGAAGAGGGCTGAGTTCTGACAGCCATGTAAGTGAACGAGTTGTGAATCAATTATTAACAGAAATTGATGGATTAGAGGATTTGCATGATGTTGTTGTTATTGCGGCCACAAACAGGCCAGATATTGTCGACACTGCCTTGCTAAGGCCAGGGAGGTTTGACAGGATGATTTTAACCCATATTCCAGATGAAAACACAAGACTTGAGATTTTCAAAGTTCATGCAAAAGGAATGCCTATAAGCGTTGAAGAGCAGCCAATAAAAAGGAAAATGGTTGCTGTAAAGTCTATAAGTGGTTCTGATAGTGAATTTGAATATGATAGGCAATCAAAATCAAAAATTTCAAATAAAATTAAAAGCAGGATGATTGGTGGCGAACCAGTAAACGAATCAGACATTGAAAGTCTGGAAAGAAATGAAAGAAGTTCTTTGGATGAAAATGGCGACATAAAGTCAAGGGAAGAATTATTAAAATACCTTGCAAAGAAAACAGAAGGCTATGTTGGGGCTGATATTGAAGCAGTATGCAGGGAAGCTGCAATCCTTGCTTTGAGGGAGGATATAAACGCAAGGGAAATCTACAAGAAGCATTTTGAGAAAGCTCTTGACAAGGTAAGGCCAAGCGTTACTAAAGATGTTGAAAAGGCATATGAAGAATTGCAGGAGCACTTCACTGCTGCAAGGGCAAAGCAGATGATTGATGAAAAGCCGGGTTATATGGGGTAAAAAATGGCAAAATTAAAACCTTCATCAGTTGGATTGGCGCTTGGTTTGTTTTTGGCGCTGATTCAGATATTGCGAAGCATTGTCGCATGGCTGTTTCCGAATTTTGTTGCTTATATTATCAAAAACTTGACATTTAATGCGATTTCTATACAGCCTCCAGTCGTAACTGTGAGCTCTTTTATTATCGGATTAGTTGCTTTATTTGCTGGCGGATTGATAGGTGGCATTATATTTGCTCGGGTTTATAATTGGGCTGTCAAATAAACTATTCAAAACATTTAAATAAACTTATTCTAACTTTTTGTTTATGATACCGGAGTATGGAGACATAGTCAAAGTGCACACAAAAGAGCAAATCTATGAAGGTATAATGCTGCCCCGCCCGGAAATTTTTGATGAAAATTACACAATAATAAAGCTTGACAACGGCTACAATATAGGAATTGACAACAAAAAAATTGAAAAAATTGAAGTCATAAAAAAATATGAGAAGAAAAAAGAGGAGAGGCATAAGATGGAGCATAAAAAAGGGCTGCCTTTAGTACCGATATTATCTTTCGGCGGCACTATTTCTTCAAAAGTTGATTATAAAACGGGAGGAGTTTATGCTGACTACACTGCAGAGGATTTTGTTGCAATGCTGCCTGAGCTTAAGGATGTTGCAAATTTGAAGGCGGAAAAGGTGATGGGGATAATGAGCGAGGACATGTCCCCAGAGGACTGGCAAATGATGGCAAGAAGAATTGCAAAAGAGCTTAACGATGACGAAGCTGCCGGAGTTGTTGTGACTCAAGGAACTGACACTTTGCATTTCTCGACAAGCGCGATGTCGTTTTTTTTAAAGCACCTTAACAAGCCAGTTATTTTTACAGCCAGCCAGAGAAGCATTGACAGGGGCAGCTCAGATGCTTTCACAAATTTATTGTGCGCTGTAAATGCTGCATCAAAGTTTGACGGCGCTGCTGTCGTTACTTGCTTGCACGGGACAACTGATGACAATTACTGCATTCTGAACAGGGGGACAAAAGTAAGAAAAATGCACACAAGCAGAAGGGATGCTTTTCGCCCGATAAATGAGCTTCCTCTTGCAAAAGTTTATGAAAACGGAAAAATCGAAGTTTTAAATAAAAATTATGAAAAAAGAAATGACAAAAAAGTTATTGTTGACGACAAATTTGAGCACAAAACTGCCTTGGTTTATGTTTACCCAGGCATGAACCCTGATATTTTTGATTATTATTCTGAAAAAAAGTATAAAGGAATTGTGATTGCCGCAACTGCGCTTGGGCATGTTGCAACAATCAATGAAAAATATTCTTTGCTTAAACAATTTAAAAAATTGGTTGAGGAAAATATTGCTGTCATTATTTCAACCCAAACAATTTATGGAAGAGTCCATCCTTATGTTTATACAAATTTGAGAAAATTATCAGTTGAATTAAACTGCATTTTTGTTGAGGACATGCTGCCGGAAACCGCTTATGTAAAGCTTGGGTGGGTTTTGGGGCACACGCACAAAATTGAAGAAGTAAAAAAAATGATGCTTACAAATTACGCAGGAGAGATAAGCGAAAGGACTGATGAAAAAGCTTTTTTATATTAGATGATTCCGATTCACGATTTGCTCAACAAGATAAAATGGGACAAAAGAGAGAATCCAGAAGAATATTTTATTTTTTATTATGACAGAGTATTGGATAACTTATTGAAAATTCCATACACAAAAATTAAAAGAATTGAAGGAAGCTTTATGGTTTTGAACAATGAGGAAGAAAGCAACATTCCATTGCACAGAATTAAAAAAATTATGAAGAATAATGTTGTTGTTTGGGAAAGAAAATAAAAATTTAATAACGAAAAAATGCATTAAATAAAAAATTATTAGAAATAGAATTAATAAAAATTAAAAAATAATCAAAATAAGATGGAAATCAATTACCAAGAACTTGGCTTTAGATGCGGGCTTGAAATCCACCAGCAGCTTGAAGGCAAAAAATTGTTTTGTAGCTGTCCGACTTTGAATAGTCCAAAGGAAGCAAACATAAAACTTGAAAGAAAATTAAAAGCAGTTGCTGGCGAAACAGGCGACATAGACATTGCAGCAGAATTCGAGATGATGAAAAAAAAGAAAATAATTTATGAAGCCAATTCTGAAGATGTATGTTTGGTTGAAACTGATGAAGAGCCGCCGCATGAGCTGAACAAAGAAGCGCTTGAGACAACAATCAAGATTGCATTGCTTCTAAACGCAAAAATCGTTGATGAAATCCAAGTGATGAGAAAAACTGTTGTTGATGGCAGCAATGTAAGCGGATTTCAGAGAACTGCGCTAGTTGCAATGGACGGCTTTATTGATAGTTCTCTTGGAAGAATAAGAATCCCGACTATTTGCTTGGAGGAGGAAGCAGCGCAAAAATTAGAAGAAAGCAAGGATTTTGTAAGGTACAGGCTGGACAGATTAGGAATTCCATTGATAGAGATTGCAACAAGCGCTGACATCAAAAGCCCAGAGCATGCAAAAGAAGTTGCAGCACATATAGGCATGATTCTAAGAAGCGTTGAAGGGGTTAAAAGAGGGCTTGGCACAATAAGGCAGGATGTTAATATTTCCATAAAAGAAGGCGCAAGGACAGAGATAAAGGGCTTTCAGGACTTGAAAAGCATTCCTAAAGCTGTTGAATACGAAGTTAAAAGGCAAATTGAAGCGATAAAGCACGGCAAAAAGCTTGAAAAAGAAGTCAGAAAGGCAGAGCAGGATTTTACAACATCTTTTTTGAGGCCGTTGCCAGGAGCTGCTCGCCTTTACCCGGAAACAGACGTTCTGCCGGCCAGAGTTGACAAAAATTATATTGAAAGGGCAAAAAAAGAACTTCCAAAATTATTAGTACACAAGATTGATGAATTTTCAAAAAAATATAACATTAATAAGGAAATTGCAAAAGAACTAGTTGAAAATGAAATTTTTGAGTCATTGGTCGGCAAATTCAATAAAATAGGGCCCTTAATAATTGCAAACACATTGGTAAACATCCCCAAAGAAATCAAGACAAGATTTAATCTTGATGCTTCTCAATTAAAAAATGAGGATTTCGAAGAAATTATTAATTACCTGAATGAAGGCAAAATCACAAAGGAAGCAATAATAGATTTGTTGGTCAAAAAGATAAAAAATGAGAAAATAGATATTGCTGAATTTGAATCTGTTTCTGAAGAAGGGCTGGAAAAAGAAATAAAAAAAATAATTGAGGAGAAGCCAGGCTTGAGCCAAAGCGCCTATATGGGGCTGGTGATGGCAAAGTACAGAGGCAAAGTTGATGGGAAGAAAGTGATGGAGACTGTCAAGAAATTTGTTAAGTAACATTTATATTGAAACGCTTATTTCTTATTTTTGGTGATTTCATGGCATTTGGAAAATTTGACAAAAATCTTGACAAGGAAATATTTTCAGAAACAATAAACTTTGAGACAACAAGAATAACTGTCGGCGTTTTCTCATACAATGACGGCGAGAAGAAACTGCAGATTTCAAGGGAAAATATGAATCAGGATGGTGAATGGAGTTTTGCAAAACTCGGAAGGATGTTCAAGGATGAGGCAGAGAAAGTAATTCCAATAATGGAAAAAGCGCTGAAGCATATGTGATATTCTGAAATTCCAGACAAAAAATAAAAACGCGCCGGGGAGGATTCGAATTCGGGATGAAAGAGCATGTGCTCAATCATGCCCCCGGCCTAAAGGTTAGGAACCTTTCGCTCTATTTGCACGAAGCCCAAAGCAAGTGCTCGCGAGCTTCTCCAAGCTGAGCTACCGGCGCATAATAAAGAGTTATTTAAGCAGGTTTAAAAACTTAATTCTAACGACATATTTATAAAGTATTTAAAAAATACTTTCTACACATTACCAATAATATTTATATATAACCCTTATGAAGCGTTTGCAAAAATGGAAGCTGAAATATTAGGTGAAATCAGGGATTCTGAAAGGAAAGCAGATGATATTATAGAAAGGGCTAAAAGGGAAAAAGAAGCCATACTGCAGGAATCAGCTAGGAATTCTTCAAAGTTTTTGTCTGCAAAGGAAGAGGAAATAAGAAAAGCGCAGGAAAGGAAGATAATGGACTTCAGGGAAAAAGCCAGGCTGATGAGGGAAGAAAAGCTTGCAGACGGCAAAAACACAGCAAAGCAGGTAAAGCTAAAATCTGAAAAAAACGCTGCAAAAGCGGTTGAGATTGTTATGAAGAAATTTGAGGAAATGATATAAAATGCTAAGGCCATACCAGATGAGCAGCGTCATAGTTACAGGGCCAAAAAATATTCAGGAGGATGTCATCAAAGAGATCCACAAGCAAAAGGTGCTGCACATTGTTGAGCATTCAAAGAACGAGCTGGCAGATATTGGCATGCCTTTGGAGAGCGCAAGCAGGCTTTCCGAAATATTGGTCAAGGCAAGGGCGCTGATTGCGTCTTTAAATATAAAAAAGGAAGAGAACAAATTCGAGCTTAAAAGGGGCTTATTGGAAGTTGAGTCAACCACAAAAAAACTGGGCGAAGAGGTAAGTGCTAACCTTGACGAGTTAAAAAAGACAGAAGCTTTAATAGCAAAAAATGAATCTATAAAGCAGGAACTTGAAATATTAAAAAATATTGATATTCCTCTTGAATACTTTACATCTTACAAGTCTTTAGCATATTTTACAGGATATGCCAAAGATAAAGGCAGGATAGCAACTTTAAAGGAGGAATTATCAAAAATAACAGAAAAATTCATGCTTCTTGACAGCACAGTTAAAAAAAGAAGTTTCATAGCTTTGTTTATTGATGCAAAACTCAAGGAAAATGCAAGCGATGTTCTGCGCAAGGCAGGATTCACTCCTGCAAACTTTGTGAACATAGGAAGCCTGAAAGGAAATGCGTCAAGCAATCTGAAAAAAATAGATGAAGAAATCAAAAAGCTCAGGAAGAAGGCAGAAGAAACTAAGAAAAGGCTTGGGAGCATTGGGCAGGAGTATAAGCCATTTTTAATAGCTGCTGAAGAGTTCCTGCGCGAGCAACTGGAAAAGGCAGAAGCTCCTTTGAAGTTTGCAGCAACTCAAAGCAGTTTTCTTATAAAGGGATGGATTCCGATTGAGCAATTGCAAAGCTCGATAGAAAGGCTAAACAAAGCCGGCAAGAACAAAATTTTTGTGCATTTCGAGCCTGCAAAAAAAGAAGACAAGGTGCCTGTAAAGCTTAAAAACCTGAAATATGCAAAGCCATTCGAGTTTTTCATGGATTTGTACACTATGCCAAATTACAAGGAGATTGACCCAACTTCTATCATGTTTCTGACTTTTCCGCTGCTGTTCGGCTTTATGCTCGGCGATTTTGGATATGGCTTGACAACTCTTATCCTGTTTATGGCACTTAAGAAATTAATGCCAAAAGCAAGGAATTTTTTCAACGTGCTTATTCTTGCATCCTTGGCAACAATATTTTTTGGGTTGCTGTTTGGGGAGTTCTTTGGGTTTGAAGAAATAGCAGGCTTTCATTTGCCGCACATACTTTCAAGAGCAGAGGATATAAATGGATTGATGTATTTAGCAGTTGGAGTAGGAGTTTTACACATAAATCTTGGTTTGTTGCTAGGTTTTTTCAATGAAATGAATTCGCATGGCTTTATGACAGCTTTGTATGCAAAAGGCAGCTGGTTTATTTTGGAAACTGGAATTGTGCTGCTGGCGCTGTCTGCATTGAAGATCATAATTTTGCCTATTTATATTGGAATTTTGATGATATTGCTTGCGGCAGCAATGCTGTTTAAAGCTGAAGGCATAAGAGGGCCTATTGAAATTCCAAGTCTGTTCAGCAATACATTGTCGTATGCACGACTCATGGCAATCGGCTTGTCTTCAGTAGTCTTAGCTCTTATAATAAATGATTCAGCAAAAGAATTTTTCCATAAAGGCGGATTTTTTATTTTAGCTGGAATTTTGATTTTGGTTATAGGGCATACTATTAACATAGGCCTTGGGCTGCTTGGCTCATTTTTGCACTCGTTAAGGCTTCATTATGTTGAGTTTTTTACAAAATTTTTCCACGGCGGCGCTGAAAAGTACAAGCCGTTTGGGCTAAAAGAATAATCAAAGTAAGGAGGTAAAGAAAATGGTAGTGGAATTGTCAACAGGTTTGGTGGCGATAGCATCTGGTTTGGCTATTGGAGCGAGTGCAATTGCAGCTGCTTGGGCTGAGAAAGAGATTGGAGTTGCAGCAATAGGCGCAATGGCTGAAAAGGAAGAACTGTTTGGAAAGGGATTGATTCTTACAGTTATTCCCGAAACAATAGTCATATTCGGCTTGGTTATTGCATACCTGATTCTGGGGCTTGCAAAATAAGAAAAAAAATTTTCAAGAAAAATGGGACTTGAAGCAGTGAAGGAGGAGATACTAAATAGTGCGAAGGAGCAGTCGAACTCTTTGCTTGCAGAAGCAAGGAAAGAAGCAAATAAAATAATGAGGGAAGCAGAGAATAAAATTGAGGAAATGAAAGAAAAAAATGATTTGGAGACTAAAAAAATTCTTGACATGATAAAAAGGCAGGAGCTTGCATCTGCAGAGCTTGAAAACAAAAAAATGATTCTTGAGGCAAAGAAGCAAGTCATAGAAAATGTTTTCAGCGAAGCAAAGAAAAAACTAGAAAGCTTGGACGACAAAAAAAGAGAGGCATATGTAAAAAAACTGCTTGAAAAAGCAAAAAGCGACATTGAGGTTGCACATGTTTACTGCAATAAAAGAGACATTAAGTTTCTGAAGGATTTTAATGCCGAAACTGCTGAAATAATCGGCGGCTTGATAGCAGAGAACAAGGAAAAAACGATAAGGGTTGATTACAGCTTTGAAACGCTGCTGCAAAGCATAAAGGAGAATGAGCTGCAAGACATAAACAAAATGTTGTTTGCTTGACACATAAAAATTCCATTACGGGTTTAATATGTCAATAATTAAATTAAAAATGACACATAACAAAAATAATGAAAATGGAATTTTGAATGTGCTCAAAAATCACTGGAATATTTTGCGACAAGCAATGTGCTCCAGTGACATAAAAGGTGATTTTTGACATGCTGAAACTCAAAGAGCCAAAAAAACTGAAGCTTGGATTTTATCCTTACACTTATGTAAGGACTGTTGTGATGAGATCCTTGCTTTTCAAGAAAGGGGACTATCACAAAATGCTCAAAATGGGCTTTAGCGAAATTGCGAAGTTTTTGCAGGAATCGCATTACAAAAAAGAAATAAACATTCTTGCAGCAGACTACTCTGGAGCAGACCTGCTCGAGTCTGCATTGAATAAAAATTTAGCCGAGTCATTTAAAAAACTGATGAGAATTTCCTCATATGAGATCGGTTTGCTGATCAGGGAGTATGCAAAAAGGAAGGACATTGACGATATAAAAACAATTTTAAGGGGAAAATTCACAAATACAGATGAAAAATTTATACT
>OBEQ011021107.1_pt1 | contig 11120 bp, 8 predicted proteins | sample 1670901 | NCBI WGS metagenome assembly OBEQ01 (sample SAMEA104232315, study PRJEB22302) | groundwater metagenome | biome: forest; feature: aquifer; material: groundwater | place: USA | collected 2011-08-07 | depth 5.4 m | reverse complement strand
GCCAATCCTTTCTGACATGCAACAAAGCGACAATCAATCCATGCAAAAATATGAAATCATGATGGACCTTAATACTTTCATCATCGGAACCCCTGAATATCTTAGCTAAACCGCTTTCTTCCGTTCTCAGTAAAGAAAGTACTTGGCATGATGTTTGCTGTACATGATGTTCAATGGGCAAACGTACTTCGCCAACCTTTTCTCCCCAAAATGGATTATCTAAAAAAACAGCCGCTACTGCTTGGAGCTTGTCTTGCTCTGGCGCATCATTCTCTGCATCCCGTATCGTTTTTGCTAACAGCACCAAACACTGACCGGCGTGGGTTTGCACTAAGCTTCGCTCAACTTCTCGCACGGGATTCAAAATTGAGTTTGCGGTTAGATTGGTGGGGAAAGCATTTTTCCCCTCTCGCAATAAATAAATTAAATATAAAAAGCTTTGTTCTACGAGATCATCGCAAACTTGTACAATATTGCTGAGATAGTCCCGTATGTAACGTCGAGACATTTCTAATTCAATCGTAACTTTTAATTTATTTTCAAAGATGGAACGTAATCGCAGCAAGGTATGATAAAAAGTAGGAGTTTCTGCGTCTATTCCTAAGCGGCTCGGACTTTCCAAACAGTTTTCAGGCAGCAAGCATTGCGCTTTACACAATAGATTAAAATAAGTAATCCACTGCTTTATCTTATCCATGGCTGCTTCATTACATTCTATATCTGCAAGCGCTTTAATTTCTTCTTTAATATGTTCGCAAGCCAGTTGAATGGGTTCATCTAAATAGCCATTATTAGTGGGTATTCTGTCGTGATAACGCGATTGCTGATAAGCGCAAATTAAACGGATGCATTCCGCAATTCTTGGTTTTAACTTCCCTGTACTCGCATCTAATTTCGTAGACCAAAGGTCGAAGGCAAACATACCAGGGTGGGGGTGAACCTTTGCTTCTTTCCTATTAGGTTCAAGCGTCAAATATAATGGCAATGCCTCACCTGGGAATGCCCCTTTAAACGCATCCTGAATGACTGGCATTTGCTTTCTTTCCATCTCGTTGTAGACGTGTTTTTTAAGCCGAAACCCTAGCATGCCAACCCCCCACTTTATTATTAGTAAAATATTAAGCATTCCATTGTATTGATTTTGATCGATATTACAACTTTTTTAAAAAGTAAAATTTTATAAAATAATTTTATGTTTTATAAATTAATGAGTTGTTGATAAATAAGGTGATTTTTTAAAAATTTTTAATATTTTTAATTAAAAATATTTTTTTATGGGAAATATTCGATAGTCAATCTCGATGAAAACCATGAATGAAACTGCAGAACCCCTCCCCTCCGCAGCTTTTCGCGCGGGATGACAACAGCGCAGTTTACGAGAGTCTTTTAATAAGATTGATCATAGCAAGCGCTGTTGCTGCTGCCTCTTTGCCTTTATGCCCTTCTTTTCCGCCTATTCTTTCTTGTGCTTGTTGCGTGTTTTCAGTGGTGAGGATGCCAAAAATAACGGGGATATCAAATGTTAACATCACTTGTTGGCAGCCCTGGCTGACTTGTTGGCAGACATAATCATAATGACTCGTTTCGCCGCGAATAACAGCGCCCAAACAAATGATGGCGTCATATTGCTGTTGCTTTGCAAATAATTTTGCGATCAAGGGGATTTCAATGGCGCCAGGCACGTGTGCCACGGTGCATTGTTTTTGTGAAATGCCTTGTGATGCTAAATGTGCAAGCGCGCCTTGAAGGAGCTCGTGCGTGATCTCATCATTAAATTGGCTGACAACCAGTGCGATGCGTATTTGAGTGTGCATTTGTTATAAATCCTTCATCAGATGGTTAAGTTTATTTTTTTTTACATTTAAATAATCAACATTGTGTTCATTGCAGAATGAAGGTAATGAAACGGGTTCTACAGCAAAATCACCATATTTTTTTAAATCATTTATTTTTTCTGGATTGTTTGTGAGTAAGCGAACATGTGTGACGCCTCGATTTTTTAAGACATGTGCAGCGATATAATAGTGTCTTGCATCGACAGGGAGCCCGAGTTGTTGGTTTGCCTCAATGGTATCAAAGCCAGTTTCTTGTAACGCATACGCTTTTATTTTATTAAATAAGCCGATGCCGCGACCTTCTTGGTTAAGATAAATGAGCATGCCACCTTCTTCGCTGATACGTTGTAATGAATGATGTAATTGCGCATGGCAATCACAACGTTTTGAATGAAATAAGTCTCCCGTCATACACGCAGAGTGAATACGCACAAGCGGCGTGTCTTGATAAGCTTTGGTTAAAATAACGTGTTCATGCTGCGTGTATTTTTCTTTGATGACCGTTATTTCAAAATGACCATAAGTATCTAGAGGGAGTGAGGCAGAGATTGCTTCTTCAATTAATGTTTCTGTGCGCAAACGATAGGTCACGAGTTCTTCAATAGACAAGGTGTTTAATCGATGTGTTTGTGCGAATAGTTTAAGTTGCTTACCGCGCGCCATGGTGCCATCTTCATTCATGATTTCGCAAATAACGGCAGCGGGTTTTAATCCAGCGAGTGTCATGAGATCCAATGCGCCTTCGGTATGTCCTGTGCGAGCGAGCACGCCGCCTTCTGCCGCTTGTAAAGGAAAAACATGGCCGGGTCTGGTTAAGTCTTGTGGTTGTGCGTTTTCTGCAATCGCAGTTTGAATGGTGATGACGCGATCACAGGCAGAAACGCCTGTTGTGATACCTACTTTTGCATCAATAGGGAGAGTGAATGGGGTGCCATGCAGCGTCGTGTTGTGTTGTGTCATCAAGGGTAAATCTAGTTTTTTTAAATGTGATTCCGGCAATGATAAACATACGATGCCTGTGCCGTGGCGAATCATAAAGTTCATCTTGTCTGTGTTGATGTGTTCTGCTGCACACACTAAATCGCCCTCATCTTCCCTGTCAGGGTGATCCGTCAAGATAATTATTTTACCTTGCTGCAAATCGGTCAGTGCTTGCAAAATTTTTTCATCAAATGCTTGCATGAGGTGCCTCTAATAAATGCGCGACATATTTTCCTAAAATATCGACTTCAATATTGATGTGTGAGCCAGGGCGATATTGATTGACGATGGTGATAGCTTGTGTGTGTGGAATAAACGTGACTTTAAACTGTGTGGCTTGCGTCTCAATGAGGGTGATGCTCATGCCATCTAAAGTGATATAACCTTTTTTAACAATATATTTCGACAACGTGTGCGGTATTTTGATGGTAGCAATAAGGGCCGCTTCGCCTTCTTTTTCTAGGCTTAATAACTCACCGATGCCATCTACATGACCTTGTACATAATGGCCGCCTAAACGACTGTTGAGTTGTAATGAGCGTTCTAGATTCACGGTGCTGCCCAACGTCAGTTGCGATAAGTTAGTCAGGCGCAATGTTTCAGGTACGGCAGTGACATGAAAATCAGCATCAGAAAAGTCGGTGACAGTCAGGCAAACGCCGTTGACTGCAATGCTATCGCCAAGGCGAATGTCATCGAAAGCGAGGTGTGGTGCAATGGTGAAATGTGAACAGTCTGCTGTGTGCAGACATTTTTTAAGCGTGCCTATGGTTTCAACAATGCCGCTAAACATATTCTTTCATCCTTACTGTAAAAACATAATCTTGTTCTAGCGTGGCGAGTTGCACTTGATCATACGTTTGTTTTTGAGTGTTTTTTCCGATAAAAACAGGTGCTAAATAAACCTGACATTGATTCACGAGATTTTGTTGGAAGAATTGTTCATGCAAGTGCATGCCACCTTCTACTAACAAACTGGTAATTTGTTTTTCGCCTAATGTGGTTAATAACAAAGGCAGCGGAATGTAACCGCTTGTATCGGGCGGCAAAATAATTTTTTCAATATGCGCAGGGAGCGGTTGTGTGCTGCCTTCCGGCGTGGTGATGATCCAGGTTTTGCCGTTTGTTTCTGAAAATAGATTGAGATTCGGCAAGCAACCACTGGCAGATAAAATGATGCGATGTGGCTGTTTTTTTGGTTTTTCTTCCGTAAATCTTGCGGTTAACAAAGGGTTATCAAGACGTGCTGTTTCAGCGCCAATTAAAATAGCATCGACTTGTTGGCGTAGATCGTGTGCGTGTTGATGTGAGGCGCTTCCTGAAATGTGTTTATTATCTTGTGGGTGTGTGACGGTTTTGCCGTCTAAAGACATGGCCCACTTTGAAATAACAAAAGGGCGTTGAGTTTGGATGTAATGGAAAAAAATAGCGTTTAATTGGGTGGCTTCTGATTCACACAACCCGATTTCAACAATAATGCCTGCATTTTTTAATGTGGTAAGGCCTTTACCTGATACCAAGGGGTTGGGGTCAAGGCAAGCAACCACTACTTTTTTGATGCCTGCTTGAATGAGGGCCTGTGTGCAAGGCGGTGTTTTGCCATAATGGCAACAAGGTTCTAGGGTGACATAGGCGGTGGCATCTTGTGCTGCATGGCCTGCAGCAAGCAGGGCATGCACTTCTGCATGATGAGCGCCTGCGTGATGATGAAAACCTTCGCCAACGATTTTTCCATTTTTGACAATGACGCATCCCACCATCGGATTAGGCGACACGGTATAACGTCCTTGGGCTGCCAAGGCGAGCGCCTGTGTCATATGGTCGTGTGGTGTGTGATGCATGGCAAGATGCCCCTAAAATAAAAATTTTTTCAGGGCATTGGCAACGAAAAAGCAAAGCGCATGAATAGGCGCTTTGTTTGTCAGAGTGCTCTTCTTTCATCCGGACTGTGACCGTCGGCTTTGGATTTTCACCAAATCATGCTGAAAAACGCCTACCAAGCTTTAAGATGAAGCGGGGCTTCTGCGGGTATTTTTCAGCTCGCGGGCTCTTTTGCTTTTGCAAAAATACCGCCGGTGAGGATTTTCGCCTCGCCCTGAAGAGCTTTGTAACGAGGGAGAAACTAAATTTAAAACTCCAAAAAGTCAAGGCTGATAAGCTATTTAAATATGCAAAGTAGAGGTGGATCACAAAAACAGGGTGGGTTTAAAGATGAATTTTAGTAGGAGATATACCCATCGTACTTGAAGATACTGTTTTTTTCATCTTGTAATCTAACATCAAGAGAAAAAATCTAGTATCTTCAGGTCCGAGGAGTCTATTAAACCGCAATAAAGGTAGGATAAGGATTTTATATGTTAATCAAACGGATTTTGTGGGGCTGTATTTTTTTGTGTTTCTTCAGTGTGGCGCATGCTGCGATGCAAACGAACACCGCCAATCAGCTGGCCAATTTAAATTATGCAACACCTGCATTTTCTGCACCGCCCAATGCGGTGTTTCATACGTCAAATGAAAAATCGAATTGGACCTTCGATGTGGTGCCTTACCTCTGGGCATTAAACATGAATGGTCGCGTGCAGGTAGCAAACCAAACATCGCATGTTGATCAAACCTTCAGTGACATCATGCAACAATTTGACAGTGGTGGCATGTTATGGCTCGACACATACTACAAAGAAAAAATAGGCGTATTCCTCAATAGTTTGTACGCCTCACTTTCTACCTCCGACACAGTGGATGGCGTTGAGATTATTTCACGTACGCGCTTTGGTCTTTTTACGTTGGGTGCGTTTTATAAGGCGTATACACATAGTTTTGGGCCGTCAGCGGATAAAAATAGAATAGAGTTAGAACCTTATGTCGGTGCGCGCTACACGCTAAACCATACCACGCTAGACGTAGGGACTTTACTGTCACTCAAAGATAACCAAGGTTGGACGGATCCTATTGTCGGTACACGATTAAATTATTTATTTAATCAATATTGGCTTGTGACTTTCGCCGCTGATGTGGGCGGCACGAATTTGCGTAGCGATGTAAGTTATAATTTAGTGGGCTTGTTAGGCTATAAGCCTGCTTCGTATGCCACTGTTTATCTGGGTTACCACGATTTATATCAACATTATGTAACAGGCCATGACAGTGATCATTTTGATTGGCAAATGAGATTGTTTGGACCGGTGTTAGGGTTGGCTTTTCGCTTTTAATCGCTCGCACGCTTACCGAATAGGTGCTGTAATGTGGCCGTCATTGCTACGCTAAGCGAAGCAATCCACCTTGAAATTGACGTGATTTTTTTAAAAAAAGCATAATAACCTATAAATTGCATTGAGTGGTGGTCTTACCCCGTGCTGCTAGACACCATTGATTGTTCACGGCGTGGAATTGAATGGAAGGAATTTTTATGTCTGAAAAATACCTTATCGTGTTAGGCTGCAGGAATGATTCAGCGCTTGATCTTAAGTTCAGGTAAACAACGACCAAGCTATATTAAGGAAAAATAATGAAGGCACTCACTTATGCCGTTTTACCTCCGAGAAATTTTCAATATCAACCCCGACTCGCTTTGTTCGCTCAAATCGTTGAGGCATTCAAAAAAAACGTACATCAACTCACTTTGGTTGGCACAATAGGGTCAGGCAAAACTGAGCTAGCCAAAAATTTTGTCTATGCGATGGCAGAAGATCAAAGCGATTCGGCGCCGTATGATGCCATTTTTTGGGTAGATTGCACTTCGCTGCAAACTTACCAAGCTTCCTGCAGTAGCATTCGTCAAGCGTTTCCTAAAAGCAGCAAACCCACGCGTCTTTTTGCTACTCCTGCAGCTGCTCTCGTAAGTATTCAAACGCTTTTAGCCACACACCCTGGACGCTGGCTTTTGGTTTTAGATGGCGCAATGCCAAAACAGCAAACTACTGCGGCAGCAGGGTATGATCTTTTATCTAGCCCGCCCGACACACGCAATGGTGACATCTTACTGACATCCACGTCACTTTTTTGGAAAAACTCTGTCATTCGAGTAGGGAATTTTGTACGTAATGAATCAAAAGAATTAACTGCGGTTATTTTTCATCAAGACGAAGCAAATCCAGCGTTTTCAAAACAGTCCATCGCGCTTGCCGATGCGGCTAATGATTTTCCTGCCACCGTCACAGAGGCAGCAGAAGAAGCCTCCCAAGCTAGAAACGTGCTTGCCTATGCAAATAGACTGAACCAACAAGAAGAAGCTTACCGTCCAAAATTGGGATTGCCGCGGTTTACTCGGCAGGTACAAGATCATTTAACGCGGCTTGCGCCAAGCAGCGACACCGAGAAATTATTAACCTTCATGGCACAATTAAGTGTTGTACGGATCCCAAGACCCTTGTTAATCGCTTGGGGACAACAACTGACGTCACCGCTAAATCAGCAGCAAGTCACAGAAGCACTCACACCGCTCATTGAACATGGACTGGTTGAATTACGCTATAAGCGTGATAACGCATTCTACCTTCCCTTAGACATCCAATTAGCTCTACGTGAGTATTATGCGGCACACTCCTCCCGACTTTATCCCTATCGTACCCAGCTTTCAGATGCCTTAATGGCTTTATGCCATGTTTTTCATTACCCACTCCCGGATGATTTAGAGGAAGCAATAAAGAAAGAAGAAGTCAGCGTCTACAGCGAACATCTTCGTTTTTTGTTGGAACGCATTATTTTATCCGATTTCAGAAACCAAAAAGCATTTACGCACACACGGGCTATCAACCCTGGACTCCTCGCCACGTTATTAAATTCACTGGCTGTCTTTTACAAAAGCAAAGATCTCGTACACAAAGCAATAGAATGTGGTGAAGCCGCGCTCGCCTTGCTTGAGCGAACACAACAACTTGACACCATAAAAGAATTATTTTTACCTGATTACATCATCGCTTTTCCCAAGGCTCAGACAGGACATCTCCACGATAAAAGCCAAAATCCTGGTTTACAAGCTTACTGCACAACCTATCCGGGTACAGTCGCTTTAATAAGTCTTTACACCGACATTATGAATAATCTATTGTCCGCCAACCTTCGTCTTTGTTTTGTTAATGCGGGCACAGCACAAGGTGCACCCCAAATTAATATTCAAAATATTATCCGAGAATATAATTTCATTATTACAATACAAATAAATTTAATTGCAGTATTGCCCCAGGCGACCGATCAAGAACGCCGCCTCCGTAATTCACTTATACGTAAAAAGTTTTATAGCGAAATGAACTTACTCCATGCGTGTTTACAAGGCCATGATGTTACCGTCGCTAACCAATCCGCGTTTACATACCTACGGGCACAAAGCATCCTGCCTGTTACCCCCGCTGATGAGCAGCAAGTGTGGCGGTATTATATGAAGTCTGTGTTGGAAGAACATCATGAGTCTTATAGGCGACATCGTAATCCCAGTTTGGCAAATCCTTACCAAACAGCCATTCTTGCCGCAAAAGAAATGTATACTCTTTCTTGTCAAAAGAAAGATAGAAAAACGCTGATTGCGTTAATTCAATTGGCTGATCTCTATTTTAAATGCTATCAAGCCCAGAGGGACGAGCCGTTTGATAATGCTAAAAAACGGGCATTAACCCAAGCAATTGACTATTATAAAAAGGCAGAAGTGCTTTACATCAGTTTGTATGATCATGCCCCGACGATTGATTTATTGGATATCTGCAATGGGTTGGCAGAATGCTATTATGAAAAAGGAACAAAAAAACGGGATGCTATTTTATATTATCTAGAAACTTGTCAGCGAATATGCGCACAACTTTCTACCGAAGACACCCATGATCTCACAAAAAATTTATTTTCATTTTACACAAACGTGGCTGCAAGATTCGATTTAAATATTCCGCCCAGTATTAACTCTTTTTTTAAAATCCGTTTTATGATTTCGCCGCAATACATGCAAATTAAACTTGACGAAATCAATGAAAAAATTCGCTTAACCCCCGAAAATACGTGGCTTTATTTGCAACGTGCACATACCCTGATGAGTCTGGCCGAATACGATGAAGCCATTAAAAATTATGAATACGTTTTAGATGCTTTTCCCTATTCAATGGAAGCCTTAATGTATCGTGCTGAAGCCTATCGTCGCTTAGGTCAATATATCGAAGCCATCGCAGATTTTAATTATGTGCAAGAGAAAGCCCCCAATGCTTTTGTTGCGCATTGTGCCACATTGGCAAATAACGCACTGGCTCAAACAGAGCGTGGTTTGACAGAAACCATTCCTCACAATACAGAATTGGGTTATTTCATTACCTGCTTTAAAGAAGCTTTTGCCATTAAGCTTGCGACTTATATGGAAAGGGCAGATGGTACTGACGATCGCATGCCGGGTTATGAAATTGCAGGACGCATCGTCAAATCATTAACTAAATTAATTCCTGCAACAGCCAAAGCAGCTGGGCTCGCCTTTGATCTGCCGCCGGTCGGCGAAGCCATCGACGCTCAAGTTGATTTGGCAACAGAAGTGATGAATAAAAAAAGAATGTATTCTGCAAAAAAAGTAGCACGTATTGTGCCGGATGATTTGAAAGTCTCTCTTGATAAGTCCGTGGATTTTTCTACCTTTGTGGCTGAAACTGCGCTTCGATTTCGTGATCAAATTCGCATTTTAACTTATGACTCCGTTAAACAATTTGCAGACTATCTTGCTAAAGCCACTTTGCACTATTTAGGATCCGATGAAGTCGTTCCTTTTCAAGCGATTGGCGTAAAATTGCGACGTGGCCTTTATTTCGATTATAAAAAACAAGCGGTCGTTTTAGAAAGAAAGGGGTGGCTTCTTACCGCTTCTCCCGCCAAACAAATAGGCCCCTTTACGGCTCACCAACTCGTTGTGCGCTCAGGCATTATCACGGAAGACGGCCAGCGTTTTGATCCTCCAGGAAAAGGAAACGCTGAAAAATACGGTTATCAGCATGGCAGTGTTGAATATACAAAAAATTATCGACCAGTAAGATCCTAGCTGTTCGTTCAACGCTCTTTCTTGAATTCAATTTGGCGGGTACGACATTTATTTTTAAGCGTTTTTAAGCGTTAATAGGTCCTTAAGGTCCCTTGGGTAATATGATTATTCAATAATAATATTTCTTAGACTGCCCCGGGGGAAATTTTATGCTGGACGCTGAAAAAACACCTGAAAGTAAATCTGAAAGTAAACCTCAGAATCTTCTTGAAAGACTCAGAACAGTGGCAAGGTTAACGTTTTTCAATGACCCCGCTGCCCCCCCAGTAGATTCAAGGTTTACCGCTTTTATTCAATCCCTCAAATCTGCAGGGGCGCAACCCCAAGAGTTGCAAGGCTTATGGCAGGCTTACGGACAAGTGCGTGCTGCAGGAGTCACTGGACGCTTTGCGCTACTTGCAACAGCGGTGGCTGGGGTAGGTTTATGGGGATATCAGCAAGCACTCAATCGGAAACAACAAGCGATCAATCGCCAGAAGGAAGAGCTCGAGGCGAAACGTGGCGCACTTGAAGATGAAAAAGCAGTGGTTGATCAACAAAGACGCTTGATGGAGGAACAACAAGAAGAGTGTAGACGCGCAGTGAAAGCGGCCGCTGTGCGTGAAAGGCAGTTTGCCGCTGCCAATGAAAAAGTGCTAGCGGCTTGCAAGGGAGATCCAGCGTGTCTGGATGGCTATCATGCGATTTTGGCAGCTGCGGAAAAAGAGGCTCAGGCTGTGGCAGAAAAATTACCTCGACCAACAGGGCACTGATAAAGAGATAAAAAATAGTCTTCAGAGTGTGTGAATTTGCTTAACTTGTTGTACCATACCCCTTGCCGTCTTCTGCCGACAAGAGGTGAGGGTAGTCGTTCAGGGCTTTTTCTTGAACTCAAGTGACACGATAGTATTGTATACATCTAATTTTAGTAGGGGGAATGTCCATGTTTAGAACATTTGGTGAACAAAGTGGCCCTGGCACTCCCCAGGATGGTGTGACGAGCTCGCCAGTGCTGCCTGTTAGCGAGCTGCTAGGAAGGTATAGGGCATCATGGGCATCATGGCAACGAAATGTCCGTCAACATCCTTCTTCTTCCTCCCCTCCCATTGAAAATAGCAACCCAGAAAGTGCAACATTTCTACCGCCGCCCACCCCCCCCCCCACCACTGCAGAATTAGTTGAGCGCTTTAACGACCTGCATTGTCGGAGGGAAGCATTAAATGCAAGGTCGGATGAAATGAGAAGAGCAAGAGAAGAAGAAGAAAAAAGAAATCGACCACCCATAAAACCGTAAAACTAACGTAGTAAGCAACGCAAGTTTATCCCTC
>OBEQ012303673.1_pt1 | contig 11122 bp, 13 predicted proteins | sample 1670901 | NCBI WGS metagenome assembly OBEQ01 (sample SAMEA104232315, study PRJEB22302) | groundwater metagenome | biome: forest; feature: aquifer; material: groundwater | place: USA | collected 2011-08-07 | depth 5.4 m | reverse complement strand
TCCGCGCTTATTTTCCAGCCTGTGAGGTTTAGTTTGTCTAATTCTTTCTGCAAATACAGCAGTGGCAAGCCTGCATCTAGGAAACTTCCAATTGTCATGTCGCCGCTGATGCCGCTAGCGCAGTCAAAATAAGCGATTTTCATAGTATATTTTAAAGCATTCTTGTATAAATTGTAGTGGATATTATGGCAACTGATATGCTTCATAGGCGTGCTGCGCATGATTTTGCCGCAATTGTACTTGGCCGTGCTGGTTACCGCGAGCATTTCAAAAGGCCAACTTTATACACTGAGGGAACAAAAGCAGTTGTTTCACTGCAAAAGCGCGAACCTCAAAGGGCAGTTCCAAAGCGTTTGCTTGAAGGAATAGAGAGATTAGCGAGAAAATATTCTTCTCAACGCGGCATAGTTTTTGGAAAAGAAATCCAAGTAGAAAAAGGAACGCATTCAATTGTGTTCCGCGCACTTGCATAACTAGCTTTTTATTTGTTTTTGTAAGAACTTAGCCGATATTTTTGTTATAATCAGCAATTGAAGTGTGGTTAGTATTATTGCAAGAGGTATCCAAATCCATTGCGGTTGAACGTAAATTGAGCCCAGATAAATAGGAGTTATTAATGGGATTATAGCTGCAGTTGCTAAAACTGGCAGCATTATCGGGAGGAGCAACGTTTGCCATACCGCTTTTAATGTTTTGCAATATTCTGGCGGCTTGGTTGTAGGCACGTTATTTTCTAGAAAGTGCAGCATTCCAGGGCATATGGCTTGCGACTGAAAGATTAACATAAATCCGCTGAATGAAGAGATTATTGCCACTAGCGACAGAATAATAAATATTTTTTGTTCTAGTTTGAAAACCATTCACTCACCCAAAAATACTTCCAAACCCACTTGCAGCTGAATCTAATTCTTTTTCAATCGCGGCAATGACTTTTTCCTTTTCTTCGCTGCTCGCTTCTTTCAGCGTTGGGACATTTGCGATTTGGGCTTTTAGCTTTTCCGCGCGGTTTGCATCCTCGCATTTAAAGTATAACGCTATAAATCCGCCTTTGAGGCCAACTGTTTGGCTTTCTTTCAGCGTATAACCTAACCGCGCGAAGGAGTCTTCTGCGTATGGATCTATAGCTAACGCTGCTTCTAGTTCTTTTTTGTGCTTGAGTTCAACTAAGTAAACGTAGTGCATGGTAAGTTGAGAAAAAGGGGGAAATAAAAAACCTCGTAATCCTATACTTTTAGAGATTTTTATGGACTTTGTGCTGATTTTCCTCACTATTATAGGCCTGGCGTTTTTCGAAGTTATTACCGGCATTGACAACGCGATTATCAACGCCGAGATACTTTCAAAAATGTCTGAAAAGGCAAAGCGCTGGTTCTTGGTTTGGGGAATTTTCATAGCTGTTTTTGTTGTCCGTGGTTTACTCCCATGGATAATGGTTTGGCTAGCTAATCCCGCGCTTGGGCCAATAGGTGCGTTTACTGCCACGCTAAGCAGTGACCCAGCAGTTGTAGCGGCTGTAGAAGCTTCTGCGCCTGTCCTGCAAATTGGCGGTGGGCTTTTCTTAATTTTCTTATTCTTCCACTGGCTTTTCCTTGAAACAAAACACTTTGGCCTACACGGAGAAAAATTTATCCAAGCTAATGGAGTTTGGTTCTTTGCAGTTGCCTCGATAATTTTAACCGTTGTAACTTGGTTTGCCATTAACAAAAATCCATTTATGGCATTTGGCGCAGTTATAGGTTCAACTGCGTTTTTCATTGTCCATGGGTTCAAGCAAAACGCGGAACAAACAGAAAAACAACTAATGCAATCTAGCGGCAGTAGCGCAATGCACCTCAGCGATTTGAGCAAGTTACTTTACCTGGAAATAATCGACGCTACGTTTTCAGTTGACGGCGTTATTGGTGCATTTGCCTTTACGCTAGCCGTTCCGCTGATTTTAATTGGAAACGGCATAGGCGCATTCGTTGTCCGTGAACTTACAATCCGTAACATTGAAAATGTCAAAAAGTACGTTTTTCTTAAAAATGGGGCAATGTACTCTATCCTTTTTCTTGGCGGTATAATGATATCCGACGCTTTTGGCTTCTACATTCCAGCTTGGGTTTCGCCGGTAGTTACATTTGGAGTTGTAGGCTACTTTTTATGGCGCTCTCACCTGCACTTGAAAGCCAACGGCAACCTCGTTTAAGAAATCTAATCAATAGCTTTAAAAATTTTCCCGCTTAAATGAATGGAATTTTGTTTCGTTTATTTTTTTGAAAAGGTGGTGTTACGGTGGATAAGGGAAAAATTACAGAGCTAGTGCAAGAGAACGGCGCGGAACTATTAGACGTAAAGTTTGTAGACTTGCCCGGCACATGGCAGCACTTTACTCTCCCGTTGGATCAAGTTTCCCTTACGTCCAGCGACCAGCTTCCTTTTGATGGTTCTTCAATCCGCGGTTTCCAGGAAATTCACGAAAGCGATATGACTTTGCTTCCAGATTACTCTACAACTTTTGTAGATCCGTTTTCTTCGCATAGCTTATCGGTGATTTGCGACGTTTTCGACCCGGTAAAAAAAGAGAATTTCTCCCGCGACCCGCGCTGGGTTGCGAAAAAAGCTGAAACTTATTTGAAGCAAACTGGCATTGGTGACACTGGTTATTTTGGCCCAGAAGCAGAGTTTTTCATTTTCGATAGCGTTCGCTTTGGCCAAAACGAGCACAGTGGCTTTTACTATGTAGACTCTGAAGAAGCAGCTTGGAATTCAGGTGTAGAAAGCAATGGAAGCATTGCCGGAGACGCTGCCAATAGAAACACTGCAAACCTTGGCTACAAAATCCGCCACAAGGAAGGCTACTTCCCTGTTCCGCCTCATGATTCGCTGCAAGAAATTCGTAATGAAATTATTCGCGAAATGAAAAAATGCGGCTTAACGGTGGAAAGGCACCATCATGAAGTTGCCACTGCTGGACAATGTGAAATCGCAGTGAAATATTCTTCGCTAACCCGTGCAGCTGACAATTTAATGATTTATAAGTATCTTGTCAAAAACGTTGCTCGAAAATTCAACAAAACCGCAACTTTCATGCCTAAACCCCTGTTCAACGACAATGGCTCCGGCATGCACACGCACCAGAGCATTTGGAAAGGCGGCCAGAATTTATTTGCTGGTAATGGCTACGGTGATCTAAGTGAAACTGCGCTTTATTACGTTGGCGGCCTTCTGGCGCATGCTAAAGCACTTGCAGCAATTCTTTCTCCAACTACGAATTCTTACAAGCGGCTTGTCCCGGGTTTTGAAGCGCCTGTTAACCTTGCTTATAGTTTCCGTAACCGTAGCGCTGCTGTGAGGATTCCAGTTGTTGAAGGTGCAGCTGGCAAACGCATTGAATATCGCCCTCCAGACCCAAGTTGCAACCCTTACTTGGGTTTTGCAGCTATGCTTATGGCTGGACTAGATGGAGTAAAGAAGAAAATCCACCCTGGCGAGCCAGTGAACTACAATATTTATGAACACACGGGCGAAAGAAAAATTGAGCAACTACCGGGTTCGCTACAAGAGGCTATTACTTGCCTAGAAAGTGATAATGCTTTTCTCCGCGAGGGCAATGTGTTTACCTCTGACCTCTTGGATATGTATATTGAAATGAAGAAGAAAAAGGAAATTGACCCAGTGCGCTTAAGGCCGCACCCGTGGGAGTTCCACCTTTACTATGACGTGTAAAGTTCCCGGGGCACCTCAAGACCTGAACTGAGAGCGCAACCCTCGCACAAAAAAGCCCTTTTCCACTACCATTAACTCCACCTGAAACACTTCGGTTATTTAAAGACTGCTCTTTTTTATTGTCCTGTAGAAAAACAGAAAAGCTTATAAATCGCCCTGTAGCAAAACAATATATGGCCCAGTTTGATGTGTTTGAGGAATGGACAATATACGCTAAAAAGAAGAGGCTACTGGCACGAAGTGTTAACTTTGAATCCCTTATAGCCAACGCAGATTCTAAGATAGTGGCGGTTACGGGCGTAAGGCGGTGTGGCAAGTCAAGCGTTTTAATGTTGCTAGCGCAGAAGCTAACCAGCCAAGGGAAAAAAGTTGGCTACATAAATGTGGAGGATAGTAGAATAAAGGATAAGGCAAATATACTTGATGAAGCTTTGAAGTGGTTTGGAGATGACGGTTTCCTTTTGCTTGACGAAGTTACCAGTGCCAGCGACTGGCAAGGCTGGCTAGCTAGAACGCATGAGTTGCTAAAAGGCAAACTGCGGCTAATTGTCAGTTCTTCACGCAAGAGCTTAGTGCTGCCTAGCAAGCCGCTGCGTGGAAGGATTTTGCCATTTGAATTGTTCCCCTTGTCTTTCAAGGAATTTTTAACGTTCAAAGGAATAGAAGTGGAAACAACAACCGCTGGAAAAGGGAGGGTTGAAAAGGCATTTGCAGAGTACTTGAAATACGGCGGGTTTCCCGAAGTGGCACTAGCAAAAGAAGAGGTTGACAAAATACAGATATTGAATTCTTATTTCAAAGATATTGTTGGGCTTGACGTTGCCGAAGTTTCCAGGGAAGATGTCACTACGGTTGAAGCGTTTGGCAAGTATGTTGTTCAAAGCCCTTATTTTTCAGCGTCTAAGTGCCTTAACTTTTTCAAAACTTTAGGCTACAAGATTGGCAAGGATAAAATTTTACAGCTGGAAAAATATTCAGAAGCGGGTTACTTGTTTTTCTTTACGCCAATATTCTCTTTTAATATTAAGGATAAATCCCAGTACCCGCGCAAAGCTTACTGCGGGGATGTTGGTTTTCACTATAGCTCCACTGGGAGGATGGACTACGGCAGGTTGTTTGAAAATTTAGCTTTTCTTGAATTGAAGCGCAGGACACAAGAACAACGGGAAATTTGCTACTGGAAGAACAAAGCTGGGCTGGAAGTGGATTTCATTGTAAAGCAAGGTACAAACGTGAATGAAGCTATTCAAGTTGTATATGAGTTTAATGAGCAGACAAAGAAGCGGGAAGTAAATGCATTGTTGGAATGTGTAAAGGAACTAAAACCTGCAAAGTTAATGGTTTTAACAAAAAACCTCGCCGAAACAAAGACAATTCAAGGAGTCAAAATAAAATTTGTGCCGCTAATGGACTGGCTACTAGAATAGAAAAGACTGCTATAAACAAGAAGCATTTCGTTCATCAACAAAGAAAAAAAGAAATAGTAAAATTCGGCATAATGGCGCTAAATGTGGTAAAAACTTGCCAAAAGGAAGATATCAAACATAAACTACTCCGCCTTTAAAGAACTCGTCAGATATTATTTTTGTAACATTACTTATTTGCTTAGGTGGCACAACTGCAAATTTATCACCGAGCACATCATAAGCAGTTTTTTTGTATATCTTTGTTAATATTAGTAGAATCTAAGAATAGTTAGTTGCTTCGATAGGCGTAATTGATGTCAATCCACTTGGGAAGTTTAGGTTCAAAAAGTTTCCAGTTACACTTAAGTTGTTTGTTGTCAACAAAACTCCAAAGACGATTATAAAACCCATTACAACGGGCAAAATATTAGACAAAGCGCTTTTTCTTTTCATATTGAAACTGTGACACCTACGCGCCCTGTTCCTTGAGTTTTTTGTAATTATTGTAAGTATAGTATTGATATACGGTAATTATTATTGCGAGTGTAACTGGATACAGCCAGTTATCTAGCAGTGGCTTGTTTAATAGTACATTGGTAATTCCGAATAAGGCAAAAGTGACAACTAGCCAAATTATTCCATTCAGAACAACGCCAGTGGCGCCTTCTTTGAATAGTGAACCTGGAAATTGAGCGTACGGATCTGCCTTTGCCTTGGCTTGCTTTTCTGCCAGGTGCCTCACCATTGTTCCAAAGCTGAATATCGCTATCAGAATTATCAGAACAAAAGCGCCAAGCATTATGGGGTACTGTTTTAGAAAACCAGCACCAAATGCCACAATCATTAAAAAAGCTACAAATAACCCAATTGCAGTTGCTTTATCCATACTTATAATCCTTAATAGTTAACCGGGACCCTTTAAATAGTTGCCTTTAGCTCTCTAAACCTAAACCAAAAGCATTTCGTCCATCACCAAAGGGAAAGAAAAACGGTAAAATTCGACAATAGAGAATATAATCTAGTAAACCCGTGCAAAAAAGAGCAAAAAATACGTAACTATTTAAGTCCCACCAATGCCTAACAATAATATGAAATTAATTATGCTCATTGGAACAATAATCTTGCTGTCCATTGTAGTTAGCGGGTGCCTATACCCTAATAGCATGGGCGATGTTCCATCGAAATACGAAAAATCTACCACCCGACAACAAATAACGCCGGATCAACAACAAGAAACTGCACTAACTCAAGAACCTTCAAGCGTCACCTCGGTACAAGATGCCGCCGTTCCTCCTGTGGTTGATGTAAAAGTCAATAATTCTGACCGCCCTATAAATATTCAAATTGATGGAACCGTACTTTTACAATGGAGTACAACCGGCAATCCCGTGCAGTGTTTCGCTGGTGGCGACTGGGCTGGAAACAGAAATCCACAAGGCGGAGTAGAACAAACCCCGCCGTTGTTTGGCCCGCGAACATTTACCTATACTTTGACTTGCAGCAATTCAGGTGGCTCATCATCTGACAGCGTAGTTGTTAACGTTGGTGGCCCTCAACAGCAAAGCAGTGAGCCAACCACGAATCAAAGCATTGCATCATCAACCCCCTTAGAAGTGCATGATATAGTGAAATGCCCAGGAAAACAAAAGGCAGTTTCATTACTAATCGATGGGCGTTTAACCAACAGCATAAGAAGTAACCTTGACATTTTTGAAAACGACTTATGCAATGATGGCTACACTGTATTTGAAAAAAGCGGTTCGTTTTCATCCCCTGTAGAAGTGCGCGGCTATTTGACAAATCTATACCGTCAGAATAGTGTCTTAGAAGGGGCAATTTTAATCGGGAATATGCCTCATGCATATCAATGGGTAACTTTGCACTCTACTAACCCTGCGTACCCAGACACTAGTGAAAAAACTATAAGTTTTCAGTATTACAGCGATTTAGATGGAGTTTTTTCAACCTCTCCAGGTTTTTCAATTGAGGGCCAAGACACTACCTACGTGTTCAATACACACCAAGGTGAGATAAACTCCGAAATCTGGATTGGAGTTCTACCCATGTACCGCGGAGAAGCTACTGCTACAATTGAAGCATTGAAAGATTATTTTGTAAAAAACCATAACTATAGAACACGTGCTTCTATACTACCGCATAAAGTGCTTGAAGTAGACGAGTTACTTACAGCCAACAATAGAGCACAGCATGAAGAAATTCTAGGCGGACTTATAAATGGAAGTTATTCTTGGACTCCCTGGAGCAACTCTACAAACTATTATCCCTATTTTAACAGTGTAACTGGTTTATCTGTTGACGCCGGCTATAGCGCTCTTGCAAATGGAGCTGCCGATATTGCCTTGCTACACTCGCATGGAACGGCATATGCACATGGAAGATTAGATGCAGGATGGATTGAAACAAACAGCATAAAAACTTTCTTTTTCTGGAGTGACAGCTGTGCAACCGGAAACCTAGACGTGACGCGAAATTTTCTAAGTGAAGTAATATACAACAAAAAGAGCAAAGTAGTTGTTGCGCGTGGCACTACAAATGATTCTGGCGGTATGGGAAATAATAGAAATGGATTTTTTGGCCATAACATTGCAACTGCTATGCAAAATGGAATGAATTTTGGAAAAGCACTTCTATATCATACAAATGTACCGTTTGTATGGCCATGGAGCGAAAGTAGAGAATATCACATTGCAACTTCAGTTGTCTTAGGAGACCCAACTCTCAAGTTGCAGCCATACTGACGGTTCCTAAGAATTAATTTTTTAGTACCTTAGCTCCCTGCATGGTTAAAAATAATCGTGCCACATTCAACACTGAAATGCTAAATGTGGCAATCTTAAGCCCCCGGAGCAACATGAGGTTGAAGCTCAGCTTCGCTTTTTGCAATGCACAGTTATACCCAATTGTGCACAGCGATACGCAGTTTAGCCCTAACTTAAAATTTAGCTTTGACCGAAATAAAAAGTTCCTGGTTTAGACTGGAATTGGGCGAATTGAATTTGCGTAAATTGGCCTAAATCTTTGAATTGGAACTTTTACCGCTTCAAATAACCTTTTGACATTAGCAGGCATGTTAGCCTCGGTTATTTGTTTTTTGCTAATTTCCTTTCTAGTAGTATACTGATGGGCAAATGACATAGTTATAGAAGAAATTCCCTTAAAGTCTATTTTAACAGTACTTTCAGGCGTTTTTTCAATAGCATCAAACAGATTATCCGCTGAATCTCTAAGTACCAAGTCTTCTGACAGCAATTTGCTTAATTTAATTACCTTCATTTCGCTCACAATAGACCTTGGATTGTTTGTTTTAATATGCTTTGCTTAGACAAATTTAGTGTAGTCTATTACTTTTGTTGAAAAGGGTATTCTGATGCTTATAATTGTGCCTCTGAACGGTGGTTCTTTTACAAATTCAAAGGTTAAATCCGCACCAATTGGGCGCATGTTTGGTGACTTGTACAAAGCGGCTTTTCCAGATGCAATTAGGATTTCTCCGCCAAGGCCTCGAGTAACTACCCCAATTGCATATGGCAATCCTCGCCCTCTGTCTTCTCCTTTAGTTGAAAACCCCCTGCTTGCTTGCATAATAGCTTCGGGGTCTTTAAACTCAAAACCTTGTTTCTTGTAGCTGCCTGGGATTGATATTCCATTGTCAAAAAAGCATAGCTCTACAAAGCGTTTTTCTTGGTATTTTTGCCCCATTACAAAGGCATTGGTAAATTCCGAGTGCTGGTAAATATTATCTACTAGTTCTCCGACTAATAGTTTAAAGGTATTTTCTCCCCCGCATTCGCATTCTTTGTCCCTTAATTTATACAAAGTATCCAAAGATTCTATTGACTCTTTTTTTCGCGTTAATTTAACGGCATAGGTGCCTTCGTTTGGCAACTCTAGTTTTTCCTCTTTTTGGAATTTCGAACTTACTTGGGCCATTATTGTATTTTGGGAGTGTATGCACTTGGCTTGTTTTTTGTTCTCTTGTATAAAATTTAAAAGTGGCAGCAATGTAGTTGGGTAAAGTAAAGATTGATCGCATAAATCAACTTCATTAGATGACTGAAACTTGTCTGAAGCCCGTAATTGCGATGCATACTCTGAGAACTTCAATAAACCCTGCAATAACTCTGGAATGTCCGCCATAATTCAGTTAGTGCCCCTTGCAATAAAAAAGTGAGCCAATACGCCTAAACCGCGCTGTTCCGTAACCTTCGCCGGCAACGCACAAGCGAATTGCTGATAGAGGAAGAACTCACCATAAAGTATGGGTTTTTTATATACTTTCAATACTTGGCAGGGAACTCAAGGGGCTACTAAGGGGAAATAAGGTAAGGCTGGTTAATTTTAGACATTTAGTTTAAGTGTCATCTGTAGTTTCAATTATTATCGGCTATTTTTTGCTTTTTATATGTCTATTGGGTATAGTGTGTAGTTTGGCTTAGTTACAGCAAATTTCCCACTTTTTTGTGCCTAGTTACAGTAAATTCTCCACTAATTTGTATTGTTTCGTTAGTCGGGTGCTCTCTTCCTGGCGTAACTGTGCCGTTTGGCAAAACCACTGATCTTTCGAAACGCATTTTTACCAAAGTTCCTGCAAAAGTTCCAGTGATTTTTCCGCCTATAGCTGGCCAGTTTGTAATGGTCAAGCTAAAATCGCCTATCTCTGAATCTAAAACCCAATAATTTGAAGCACGGTAAATAGTGGTATTTCCAGCTGGCGGTAGGAATAGGCTTGCTGTCAGAACTTTATCAGATGCATAACCAAGTCCAGCTGTTGAATAAGCGCGCGTTGTAAACTCAGCTGGCGATGGGGAGTTATCAGAATAAACTATGAAGAAGCAAGGCTTTTCATAAGCATATGCGGGGAGGTTAGGCCCAAAACACGGGCTGAATAGACTTCCTTCGTCAAGTCTAAATTCAAACCCCTTTGTAATCGTTGCTTCGCTAGTATTGAATGTGTAAGTTGTGCCATCAATTGAAAGGGTTAGATGGTCGTTTTCTGCTTGTATTGGTGGAGTTGAATAATTGCCCTGCGCAGATTTGTTGCTAGTAGAGGGTGGGTTAGTATTTACACAGCCAAATAACAATAGGCTAGCAAAAAGTATGAGTACAAGAGTTTGTTTCATACTTCCTTAAAAACATGGACTTATTTAAATCTATTTAAATTCTTAGCCTTCAGCCTCTAGTTCCCTTCTTGCCTTTCCTATTTTAGATTTAAGTTTACTTACTAGCGCTACCGTTCGTAGCTCTTTCAAAAATCACACCATTAGCCTAGATTATTCCTCTTTAATTGTAATCTGGTTTGGTTTTTTCAGCGTGGTAATTAAATTCTACTGGAGTTAGAAGGAACGTTGGGTGGTTAATAGTGGTTTCGTCGTATGGCCTTATCTTGAGACTTTTAGAATCAATTCCACAAGAGAACACTACTATGCACCAAGTGGTTTGCCAAACGGGCATGAACCAACGCACAGTCAAAAAATACATAAACCTAATAACACAAATCCAAAACGACAAAAAAATAATACAAATCCGAGACGGCTTCAGAATACTAATAAGAAAAGAAAAATAAAAGGTAATACCATTGCCTAAACTAATATCCAAAACAGCAATGCGCCTATTCCTAAAGCAAAAAGGCAAAAGAACAGCTATAGAAACCTTTGAACAAGCAGAACAAACCATGCAAAATATTTTACTTAAAGCTATTGCTAGAGCAGAGAAAAATAAGCGTAATACCGTAATGACGCAAGACATCTAGTTCATTTTCTTGGTAAGAATTGATTAGCTATGCGTTCGAGGCGTTCATTAAGCTCGTTGGTAGTTGGGGTATTATCAAACTTAAGCTCAGCTATTCCAACCCTTGGGATGTTTTTAAGAGAATAAGGCGGACCGCGTAAGTCGATTACCAGCCCACTTGCCAAAATAGCCAGATTCTTGTAATCGATTTCAGCACGTTTCGAAAATTCTTTTGCATTTCGTATCTTTTCCGCTACATC
>OBEQ011657375.1_pt1 | contig 11127 bp, 8 predicted proteins | sample 1670901 | NCBI WGS metagenome assembly OBEQ01 (sample SAMEA104232315, study PRJEB22302) | groundwater metagenome | biome: forest; feature: aquifer; material: groundwater | place: USA | collected 2011-08-07 | depth 5.4 m | reverse complement strand
GTTGATGCGCTCCTTCGCCATGGCCTCGAAGGTTTTCGACGCCACACCCGAGTGGCTGCGCATGCCGATGCCGACGATCGAGACTTTCGCGATGTCCTCGTCGGTCGTCACTTCCCCGGCACCGATGCGCTGGCCGACGGTGCGCGCGATGCGCAGCGTGCCCGTGAGGTCGCTCTTCGGGACGGTGAACGACAAGTCGGTCGAGCCTTCGCGGCTGACGTTCTGCACGATCATGTCGACGTTGATGTCCTGCGCCGCGAGCTCGCGGAAAATTTCGGCGGCCATGCCCGGCTTGTCGGGGACGTCGCGGATCGTGACCTTCGATTCGTCCTTCTGCAGCGTGACACCGCTGACGACGATTTCTTCCATCGCCTTGACCGCTTTCGTGATCATCGTCCCCTCCCGGGATGAGAAGCTGGACCGGACATGGATCGGCACGTCGAACCGCTTGGCCACGAAGATCGACCGCGCCTGCATGACCTGCGCGCCCAGCGAGGCCATCTCGAGCATTTCGTCGTAGCTGATCGACGCGAGCTTGCGCGCGTTGGGCACGATGCGCGGGTCGGCCGTGAAGACGCCTTCGACGTCGGTGTAGATTTCGCACATCGGCGCGGACAAGGCTTTCGCGAGTGCCACCGCGGTGAGGTCCGAGCCGCCGCGGCCGAGGGTCGTGATCTCTTGGCTCATCGAAATACCTTGGAAGCCCGCGACGATCACAATGCGACTCTTGCGCAGCTGCTCGAAGATGCGCTTGGCGTCGATGTCGATGAGCTTCGCTTTGGTGTGCGCGCCGTCGGTGAGGATGCCCACCTGCGCGCCGGTGAACGAGATCGCCGCTTCGCCCAACTCTTCGATGGCCATCGCGAGCAGCGCGACCGACACCTGTTCGCCCGTCGCCATGAGCATATCGAGCTCGCGCTCCGGCGGATCGTGGCTGATCTGCCGTGCGAGGTCGAGCAGCTCGTCCGTCGTGTCACCGAGCGCGGAGACGACCACCACGAGGTCGTGGCCTCGACGCTTCGTCTCGACGACGCGCTGCGCGACGCGCTTGATGCGCTCCGGATTCGCGACCGAGCTGCCGCCGTACTTCTGCACGATCAACGACCGACTCATCGCCCCCCTCGTTGCGCCGGGCCGCGGCGCCGTCTCGCGATCGTTCGCGGGCGCCCGCTCAGCGACAGCCCCTTCATCCATGAAGCCTGTTCCTCGTGGAGTGTAGCGCCGGACGACGCGGGTCGTCGCCGACGACATGGGAAACGTCATTATATCGCGGAATCGGAAGGATTGTCATGCGCGGTGCGGAAGAGCGTCGGCGATCAGCGCAGTCCGACCGCTTTCGTGACGGCTTTGAGGTCGGGCGGCACCGGGCGCGGCTCGCGGATGCTCGCGATCGCGCGCTCCGGGTCCTTGAGCCCGTGGCCCGTGAGGATGCAGACAACGTGGATCGGACTCTTGCGGCGCTCGCGGCCTTGCGCACGCAGCCATCGCTTAAATTGTCCGCGTCGCGCGGTCATCAAGAGGCCCGCGACCGACGCCGCGGACGCCGGCTCGACGAATACGCCGTCGCGCTGCGCGAGCAAGCGATAGGCTTCCAATATCTGGCTGTCACGCACGGCTTCGATGCGGCCGTTGGATTCGTCGCGCGCGGCGATCGCGCTGTCCCAGCTCGCGGGGTTGCCGATCTTGATCGCGGTCGCGATCGTCGCCGGCTTCTTGACCACGCGGCCGAGCACGAGTGGTGCCGCACCCTTCGCTTGGAATCCCAACATCACCGGCAAATGGCCGATGCGCTGGTGCCGATGGTATTCGCGGTAGCCTTTCCAATGCGCGCTGATGTTGCCCGCGTTGCCGACGGGCATGCACTGGAAATCCGGCGCACGGCCGAGCGCATCGCAGATCTCGAACGCGCCCGTCTTCTGCCCCTCGATGCGGAACGGGTTGATCGAGTTGACGACGGTGATCGGAAACTTCGCGGCGATCTGCTTAACGAGCTCGAGGCACGCGTCGAAGTTGCCGTCGACGGCCGCGATGCGCGCGCCGTGGATGAGCGCCTGCGAGAGCTTGCCCATCGCGATCTGGCCTTTGGGCAGCAGCACAATGCATCGCAGCCCGGCGCGGGCCGCGTAGGCCGCGGCGGACGCCGACGTGTTGCCCGTTGACGCGCACAGTACTGCTTCCGAGCCGGACTCGGCGGCCTTCGAAATCGCGACGGTCATGCCGCGGTCTTTGAACGAGCCGGTCGGGTTCATCCCGTCGTACTTGAGGTAGACCTGGAACGGCTCGCCGAGCTGCTCGCTGAGGAACTTGCTGTAGAGCAGCGGCGTGTTGCCTTCGAAGAGTGTCACGACCGGCGTCTGCGGTGTCACGGGCAGGAACGCTCGGTACGCGTCGATCAGGCCGCGCCACACGGCGGGCCGTGCCGAGACGCGGCTCGTGGTCATCATCGAGGCGTGAGCGTTGAGATGAGGGCGACGTGGTGCGCCATCGGCGCGCGGACACAACAGGCCATCAGCAGGTTCACTGCGCACGAGGAGCTTCGGTGCGGATCGCGACGGTCGACTTCACGACGGGCAGACTCTCGATGGTGTGCAAGGCGCGGCGCACGTCGCCTTCCTTCGCCTCGTGGGTCATCATGACCACCGGCACGACCCGCGCGGCGCGCCGCTCTTTCTGGCCGACGCTCGCGATGGAAATGTGATGGCGGCCCAAGATGCCCGCGATCGTCGCGAGCACGCCAGGCCGGTCGATGAGCATGCAGCGGATGTAGTAGCGCGTCTCGATTTCATCCATGCTGCGCACCGCGAGCGGGCGGCGCTCCGGCGGCCACATGCCCGGCACGCGGCGCACGACGCCGGCCGCTAAGTTGCGCGCCACATCGACGAGGTCCGACACGACCGCGCTGCTCGTGGGGTTTTGCCCCGCCCCGCGGCCGTAGAAGAGCTGCGCGCCCACGAGGTCGCCGTGCACGTAGATGGCGTTGTACACGCCGTCGACGTTCGCGAGCAAGTGGGACTCAGAGAGCAGTGCTGGATGCACGCGCACGTCGAGTTCTTGCCCGACGCGCTTCGCGATCGCCAGCAGCTTGATGCAGTAGCCGAGCTCTTGCGCGTACTGGATGTCCGCGAGGGAAATATGCCGGATACCTTCGGTGTGGATCGCCGATGATTCGATGCGCGCGCCAAACCCCAGCCATGCGAGGATCGCGAGCTTGTGCGCCGCGTCGTGGCCGTCGACATCGAGCGACGAGTTGCGCTCGGCGTAGCCGTGTTTCTGCGCCTCTTGCAGGGCCTCGTGGAAGCTTTGCTGCTTCTCGCGCATTTGCGTGAGGATGTAGTTCGACGTGCCGTTGACGATGCCGAGGATCGCGCTGAGTTCGTTGGCGACGAGCCCTTCGCGGAGCGCCTTGATGATCGGAATGCCGCCACCGACGGATGCTTCAAAGTAGAGGTCGCGGGCCGCGCGCTCCGCCTCGTCGAACAGCTCAGGCCCGTGCTCCGCCAGCAGCGCTTTGTTCGCGGTGACCACGTGCTTGCCCCCACGCAGCGCATCGATGATGAAGCTTCGCGCGGGCTCGAGGCCACCGATCAGCTCGACCACGACGTCGATTTCCGGATCGCGAAGCACATCGTCCGCGTTTGCCGTCAACAGATGAGCCGGCATGCGCAGCCTGCGCGCGGCCCTCTTCGGGTCGCGGTCGCAGGCGCGCCGCAACAATAATCGGCAGCCGACCCGCTGCTCGAGCAAGTGGCCCTTGGTCAGCAGCACGTGCGCCACGCCACTTCCGACCGTGCCGAGCCCGATGATGCCGACGCGGATCGTCTGCCTCGCGGCCGCCCGGCCCGGCGCCTGGACAGCCTGCGCGCGCATCTCGCCGTCCCCGCCGTCAGCCGCCACCGGCGCCTCCGGTCGCGGACTGCGTCCATCTCGCGCAACCCGCGACGCCCGGGTCAGGCGCGGGCTGCGTCGGCCCGCTCGTTGCTTCGATGGCCACATGCGCTATTCCACTCCACGTTCTGCCCAAAGTGACAATGACCGACCACCGCACATCCCGTCATCGTTCAGGCTGCGGAAAAAGTGGTCGGGGCGGGGAGATTCGAACTCCCGACCCCCTGAACCCCATTCAGGTGCTCTACCAAGCTGAGCCCCGCCCCGATAGTGTACAGCCTAACGAACAAGTGCCGGCCGCCGACATTGAGCGATGCACGGCTCCGATCGTCTTTAGGATGGTTCGGCTCGAGAATCTGGATCGAAAACGCACGATGTTCGACGACAGAGCCGATTGCGCGCCGCCGTCGCTACAGCCTAACAGCCGCTCACAGGTCTGTCAACAGCACGAAGCCACGCCACGACTGAGAGTTACAGGAAGCTTGGTCGCGTCGCTACGCGGCGGCTTCGGGCTTATGCGGCCGTCGCATCAAGCTCTGGAGCGCGTGCTGCGGCGACCGCCGCCGAAAGAGTACCGCGTACACTTGCTCGATGATCGGCAGTTCGACGCCGTGCGCCTTTCCGAGGGCAACCGCCGCCTTCGACGTCTCGACGCCCTCAATCACCATCGCGCTGCCGGCCAAGATCTGACGAAGCGACTTGCCCGCCCCCAGCTGCTCACCAAGGCCGCGGTTGCGGCCGCCCATGCAGGTGGTAATCAGATCACCGAGCCCGCTGAGCCCGGAGAACGTCTCCCGCCGCGCGCCGAGGACGACACCGAGCCGCGCCATTTCCACAACGCCGCGCGTAATCAACGCGGCTTTCGCATTGGAGCCCAAACCCAACCCGTCGCCGATGCCGGCCGCGATCGCGATCGGATTTTTCAGCGCACCACCCAGCTCGACACCGACGATGTCGCTGGACGTGTACACGCGCAGCCGGTCATCGGAAAACGCGCTCTGCACCCGGGTCGCGTCCGCCTCCCGGCTCGAGGCCGCCACCGAGCTCGCCGGCTGTCCGTGCGCGATCTCGGAGGCAATGTTCGGACCGGAGAGCGCCACGACGCGCGCGCCGGGCAGCTCTTCGCAGATCACCTCCGACATGCGCTTGAGGCTCGTCGTCTCCAGTCCTTTGGCCACGCTCACGAGCAGCTGATCGCTCGGTCGCGCGGTCACGCGCCGAACCACGTTGCGAAGGAACTGCGACGGCACGGCGACGACGACGAGCGCGGCCTCGCCCGTCGCTTCCGCCAAATCGGATGTCACGCGAATGCGGCGCGGAATGTTCACGCCAGGCAGATACCGGGGGTTCTCGCGGCGCCGTGCCAATTGCACGGCGTATTCAGGCGACGCGCTCCACCACGTGACCCGGTGGCCGCGGCGATCGAGGTGCATGGCGAGCGTCGTGCCCCAGCCGCCATCGCCGAGCACAGAGACAGAGAGACTCGAGACGCGACTCATGGCGGCACTGTAGCAAGGGTTTCCGGGGTCGTCAACCGGCTGAGGCCGGCCGCGGCGCTATTCGTCGAAGGGTTCGACGGGCGCCTGCACCGTCATCGAGAGGATATGGCGGTACCCAATGCAGAAGATATCGCGGTCCAGCACGACGTAGAAGTGGCCGAGGATCTTATAGGTGATCTGCTCGCACCCCGTCTCCGGGTTGAGGCCTTTCGTCACGAACACCTGGCGCGGCGGGTACGGGTCGACACTGTGCGCCCACCGGATGGAATCGACCGTCGAGGGCACCGTGACCCGCGACTCGACATGGTAGGTGCAGCGCCGCATGACGGTGCTCACGGAATCCGGCTGGCGCATCACTTCAACGACGCGGCAGTCCCGCTGCAGCCAGTTTTCGGACGTCAGGCTGCGGACCGTGATGTCGCGCATCAATGGCCTTAGTCGCTGAAGGCGAGGTTAAATTCGAAGTCGGGATCCATGCGGTGCAGCTCGAAGGCGAGCATCACCACGCGGATCTTGAGCCACGGCTCGTGGGTCTTGAGCCAGGCTGAGTAGAGGTCAAGGAAGGTGTTGAGGGTTTCTTCGAACGCTTGCTTGCGCTCGTAGGTGTCGAGCTCGCGCAGGAAGCGCCGGAACCGCGCTTCGGATAGTTCCACCTGGTTGATGGGCTTGCGTGCTGGACGTTGAAACATTACTGGTCTCCGTAGCCATGGCCCTCGTCGCGAAACATTGATGTTAGATTGTAGATTCATTTAAAACTAACCATATAAGTAGGAACGGTGTCAAGGGTGTCCGTAAACATTAACGATATATGGTGTTACGTACTACGGAGCCGTTACTTGGATGGGGCTATACGACCGATGCCGGGCAGATCGCTTGGTAGGCACACCACTTGCAGCTGATTTCTTGAGGTCGTGGGCCGAATTCGAGCGCCCGAATGCCGGCAGCCGTCTCGCGCAGTCGCTCGATCGTTCGCTCAAGATCGGTATTCGTCAACGTCGCTCGACCCGTCAGACCGGTTTCCAGAAATCGCAGTTCGACATGGTGCGGCAATTGACCATGCAGCTGGTACCAGGCCAGCGCGTAGACGCCCATCTGCAGCGAGTCGCGCGTGCGGCGGTCGGCTTGCGCCTGGTCCGAGACGTCGGCGGATTTGTAGTCGATGATTACTGCGCCATCGGCCGATATATCCACGCGATCCCACCGTCCCGTGACGATAAAATCGTCGAGCGGAAACGTGAACTTCTCTTCGATCATCGACGGCCGCTCGGGATGCTCCTGCTGCTCGCGCCAGAACCGCCGAATCACCTCGCGACCCTGCGCGAGCCGGCGCTGCTCGTGCTCGTGGCTCAGAAACCCCTCGGAGCTCCAGGCTTCCTCAAAGACGTGGACGAGCTCGTCCTCTTCGATGGGCTGGCCCGCGAGCTGCCGCGTATAGAACGCCTCGACGGCCTTGTGCAGCGCCGAACCGTAGATGACCAAGTGGTGCCGCATGATCGGCAGGCGCAGCGCGTGCGAATAGCGGAATTTCAACGGGCATGTGAGGTAGTCGTCGACGCCGTGCGCGTCGAGTCGCAGCGGCTCTGGCAGCGGGCTCGGGCGGACCTCCAGCTGCAGCGGTTGCGGCGGACGCGAGCGCTCGATGCGCTCGCGCAGCGGCAGGCTGACGATCGGCGGCGCCGTCGACAAGCTCAGCGCCTCGACGACGAACTGGCTGATTTTGCGCACCGATCGGCCGCCATAGTCGTACGCCGCGGTGAGATACAGCTGCTCCTTCGCGCGGGTCATGCCCACGTAGAACAGCCGCCGCTCTTCCTGCAAGTGGTAGTCGCCGGCGGGCAGAATGTCTTTGATGAGGTCCTCGGGCAGCTCGATCGGATCGCGGCGGTTCGTCGTCGGGAATCGGCCTTGCACGAGGCTGACCATGAACACCACCGGGAACTCGAGGCCCTTGGCCTTGTGGATCGTGAGCACGTTGACGCGATCCGCGGACAACGCTTCGGGCTCGCCGCCCGGCGCGTCGGCAACCGCCTGGAAAAATGGGAGCGCGTCCATCAGCTCGGGCAGTCGATTGCCGACGAGCTGCTCGAACCGTCGCAGCTGGTCGAAGAACTGTGCCACAGTTTGCAGGCGTTCGACGCCATGCGCTTGCTCGAACGCGGTCTGGCGCTTGAGCCATCCGGTGTCGCTGAGCCAGCGGTACAGCAGCTGCCCCGGCGAGTGGCCGCGCGAGAGCTCCACGAGGTGCGCGACGTCGCGCAAGAACGCCTCGACCATCGCGCGGAACTCGTCACTCACCGGCGGCGCCTGCGGCGACGACGCGCCGACGGCTTCGAGCACACTGCGCAAGCTGCGATTGTTCCGCCGCGCCTCCGCCAGGCAGCGCACGAGATCATCCATCGTCGACTGATAGAGGCTCGAGCTGATCACGTGGTACGCGCTGAGGCTGTCCTCGGGGTCGGAGAGCGTCTTGAGGCACGACAATAGCAGCTTCCCTTCCTCCGTCGAGAAGAGCCCCGTCGCGCCGCTGAATGTCCAGGGAATCGCGCACACGTTGAGCGCGCGAAGGAACAGGTCGGCCTCGCGGTTGGTGCGCACGAGGATCGCGAAGTCGCCGGGCCGCCGCGAGCCCGCTTCGAGCTGCGCGCGGATCTGGTGCGCGACCCAGTCGGCCTCGCTCGAGGCCGTGTCGAGCATCGCCAGCGTCGGCTCGACGGGCGGGAGCGTGCGCATCGCCGTGAGCCGCTTGTCGATGTGCTCCTTCACCTCGAGCCGGTCCGGGTCGTTGCAGCGGATCAAGCGGTACGCGGAATCGAGGATCGCTTGGTTCGATCGGAAATTTTCCGTCAGCACCAGGCGGCGCACATCTTGGTAGCGCTCGAGAAACTTGAGCACGTTGCTGATCGCGGCCCCGCGCCACTTGTAGATGCTCTGGTCGTCATCGGCGACGACGGTGACGTTGCTCGTGGGCTCCGCGAGCAGCTCCAGCAAGCGGAACTGCGCGAAGTTGGTGTCCTGGAATTCATCGACGAGGATGTAGCGGAACCGGCTGCGATACGCCGCGAGCAGCGACGGGTGTTCGGTGAACAGCTGGATCGCCAGCAGCATCTGGTCGCCGAAGTCGAGCAGCTGCTCTTGGCGAAGAATGCGTTGGTACGCGGCATAGAACTCGGCGAGTTCCTCAACAACCGCCTGGTCGGTCGCAGCGCCGGCGCGCTGCGACACTTCCTCGGCAGCAGCGATAGTGCCGCCTCGGTCGCCGTCGCGGCTCGGCGCCTGGCGTCGACGCTGTGCGACGTCGAGAAATTCCTCTGGCGTCACCGCTTCATCCTTCGCGCGCCCGATAATCGTCGCGAGCGCCTCAACATACCGCGCGGGGTCTCGCAGCGGCCGAAAGCGGTCCAGCGGCAGCTCGAAAAGATGCTGCCGCAGAAAGACGAGCTGCTCGGCGCGGGAGAGTACGCGCAACTGCGGTGCCAGGCCTGCCTCAACCGCGTGTTCACGCAGCAGCCGGTCGCCGAAGGCGTGAAACGTCGAAATCGCGACGTCCGTGTAGCCGTACGGCAGCAGGATATCGACGCGTTCCTGCATGTCCATCGCCGCCTTCTCCGTGAAGGTCAGCGCCAGAATTTCGCTGGGCTTGGCGAGCTGGCGGCCGATGAGCCACGCGATCCGCCGAGTGATGACGGTCGTTTTTCCCGTCCCGGCGCCCGCGATGATCAGCAACGGGCCGCGCTCATGGATGACGGCCAGCCGCTGCCGATCGGTCAAGCCGTCGAGCAGCAGCTGCTCTTCAAGCTGCGGAGTCGGCAATGTTGGGGCTGGGGCGATTGTCATGGCATGACGATGGGATCGACGGGTTCGATTGAAGCAGCGATGGTCGCGTCGCGCGATATGATCCAGATGTCTACTGCCATCTTACAGCAGCCGAAGGTGACCCACCAGCGCGGCCGCAAAAACAGAACGCCCGGTTCCGGCGGCTGGTTCCGCCGAAACCGGGCGTCGTCGAGCAAGCAATCACTTGGTCCGTTGAAATTCGAACGCGATATCGATCGACTTGCGCGCCAGCCCGTCGGGCGCATAGTCGGTTCGCATATCTGGAAGCAGCAACCGAAAGTGCTGGGCATCTTCGTGCGGGCTCCAGAATGTCACCAGGCCGTCGTAGACCACGCCTTCGTAGAGGTCGCCCGGCTGCATCATCGCCATTTTCAGCAGCGCGAATCGGCGCTGGTCTTTGCCGAGGATTTTCCCGACGGGCACGCCGATGCCGAAGTACCCAGGCCGCGCGTCATCGAGGACGCCGCGCGCCAGCGTCATGATGGTCGCTTTTCGCTCCGCGAGCGCGTTGGTGTAGTCCGGGCTGATCATCGGGTATTGATTGCCTTTATCATCGAGGAGGATGAAGAGCGCCGGATCGATGTGCACCTTGTGCTCGTTGTGGTTCGTGACTTTGACGTAGAAGACCACCTGCTCAGGGAAGAACGGGTTCAGACCGGCGAAGCTGCCGAAGATGCGTTGGTTGCGGAACAATTCGTTGAGGTACTCCCGCGATGCGTAGGTCGCCATGACTTCCAAGCCGTCTTGCGTCTTGGTCTGCGTGGCGGGATCGAGCATCCAATGATGCTGGTGGGCAATGCCGCTTTCTTCATCCATCGGCCCGCGAGCCTGGCGTTCGAGCAACAACGAACTTTCGTGGCGAGTGGCACAGCCGCACGCGACGAGTAAGATACTGACAATCGGACCCGCGACCCTCACCATCCGGCTAGCGTGTCGCATGCGGCGCTCCTCGTTGACTGGTTTTTTCCGGCCCCGCCACAAGCTTACCACACGAAAGCGCTTCCTATATCAGACGCGCTCGAACGGATCGAATAATTTTTTATATTCTTCCAAACAGTACCGGTCCGTCATGCCGGCGATGTAGTCGCAGACCACCCGCTCGATCGGTTCGCCGTGCTCGATGCGCAGGCGGGTGGTGTTCGGCAGCTGCTCAGGCTTCTGCACGTAGAGCTGAAACAGCTCACCGATGAACCGCTTCGCCTTGTCGGCCATGCGCACGACGCGGTAGTGCTGATAGAGCCGCGTCCAGAGGAACGCCTTGAGCGGTTTGCGGTGCTGGCGCATCTCGTCACTGAAGGCGATCAGCCGGTCGGGGCATGCGCGCACATCCTGCACCGACTCGATGCGATGGTCCACGATGCGTTTGGCCGAGGTTTCAACGAGATCGGTGATCTGGCGGTTGATGAGCGAGCGGATGATCTGCTACTTGCGCACCTCCGCCGTCATCTCGTGGCCCTCGGCCTCGACGGCATCGCACGCGTGGTCCCACAGCGCCAGGCCGCGCAAATCGTCTTCCTTAATAAGGCCCGAGGTGAGGCCGTCGTCGAGGTCGTGGTTGTCGTAGGCGATTTCGTCGCCGATGTCGGCCACTTGGCTTTCGAGCAGCGGCGACACCGCGGGGTCGAGCGCCGCTTGGAAGCCCGGCTCGTCGTGCGGCGTGCGGTGCTTGTTGATGCTTTCCCTGACCTCCCACGTGAGGTTCAGCCCATGGAAGCCGGCGTAGCGCTCCTCGAGCACATCAACGATGCGCAGACCCTGGATGTTATGCTCGAACCCGCCGCAGCCCTTCATCAGATCGCGCAGCGCGTCCTCGCCCGCGTGGCCGAACGGCGGGTGGCCCAGGTCGTGGGCGAGTGCCACCGTCTCGACGAGGTCTTGGTTCAGGCGCAGCGCCCGCGCGATCGCGACG
>OBEQ010436548.1_pt1 | contig 11127 bp, 11 predicted proteins | sample 1670901 | NCBI WGS metagenome assembly OBEQ01 (sample SAMEA104232315, study PRJEB22302) | groundwater metagenome | biome: forest; feature: aquifer; material: groundwater | place: USA | collected 2011-08-07 | depth 5.4 m | reverse complement strand
TATTACCTGTTGTTGTTCTTTTTGACTTAGTCCAGAATCTATCTTTTTAGCTTGACCAACAAAAGCCTTTGCTTTAACGTTTTCAATTCTGTTTAATTCATTACATATTTTAACCACAGTATCTCTATATTGTGAGAAAACAATAATCTTATTTTTTTTATCTTTTTTCATAAATTCTTTAACTATTTTTTTTAATTCTTCTAATTTAGGATGTTCTAAATTTTTTGTAGCAAGCTCTGTAAGTTTTATGTAAGCGGCGTTAAATTCTGGAGTTTTGATTATTTGTTTTACAGCCTTCGATTTGTTTTGTTCAGCTTGTTCAAATATAGATTTAATATAATTCAAACTTGATTGAATAGTCTGGGTTTCAATTAATTCTATTAAATAAGATAGTTTTATTGCTTGGGCACAGACCGTTGCTCCAGCCAGATAATTAAAATGTTTATTTCCAGAAGTTATTGAAGCCATTATTCTACCTTGCAGTTTTAATATATTAGTTTTTGTAGGAGGTTCAAAAAGCAATTTTCTGTTTTTTAATTCTTCTATTTTTTTATTGTAAATTTTTCTTATCAAATCGGTTGCAGATTTCATTTCTTCCGGAAAATCTAACTTTACTGTTTTAAAATCAAGTTCTTGAATGTATTCTTTTACATCTTCACTTTCTCTTGTTCTAATTTCAATTGATTCTATTCCTAAATTTTTTGCTATAATCTCTATCGTTTTCTTTTCAGTTCCAGGACTAGCAGTCAATCCTAAAATTCTTTGATTTTTTGATTGTTCTTTATATTTCTCTGCTACGTAGGTATAAGCATAGTTTTTTAGACAGCGATGGCATTCATCTTCTATCAATAAAGAGACTTCTGATAGATCATATAATTTATTTTTTATATCATTTGATATACATTGAGGGGTTGAAAATATTATATCTGCTCTTTCCCAAAGTTCTCTCCTCTCCTTTGCAGGTATTTTTCCAGTGAATAAAGTTAATTCGGCAAATAATTCTGGAAGATTTTTTTGGAAATAAGAAAGATGCTGTTCTGTTAATGGACGAGTTGGAGCTAGAAATAAAGCTTTTGATCCTGGAACTGCTTTCTGTCTGTTAATAGCTAGCATTAATGCTATTAAAGTTTTTCCTATACCTGTAGGAAGAACTACTAAACAGTTCTTGTCTTTACAATTTTCATATATTTCTTGCTGATATTTTCTGGGCTTTATATTTTTTAGAACTTTATCTGGCATGTTACATTAATAGTTATAAATGAGTATTATATAAGATTTTATGAGAATTATAGTAGGATCTAAAAATCCTGTTAAGGTTGAAGCGGTTAGAGAAGTTTTGAGGGATTACAATATTTTTAAAGATTATCAATTAATATCTTTTGAGGCTAGTTCGGGGATTTCTGAACAACCTAAGAGTTTAGAGGAAACTATCAATGGAGCTATAAATAGAGCTAATAATTCTTTTAATGATTGCAGATACAGTTTTGGTATAGAGAGTGGGTTAATGGAATTTCCTAGATCAAAAACTGGAAAGATGGATATTTGCGTGTGCGCAATTTATGACGGAGATCAAATTTGTTTGGGAATTTCAAGAGGGTTTGAGTTTCCATTAATAGTTAATAAGAAAATTCATGAAGAAGGAATAGATGCAAATGAAGCTTTTTATTTAGCAGGAATTACTAATAAAATAAAAATAGGGAATGAAGAGGGCGCAATAGGATTATTAACTAAAGGAAGAGTAAGCAGAAAAGATTATACAAAAGATGCAATTCAAATGGCTTTAATTCAAATTGAAAATCCAGAACTTTATTAAAAGACTATAGCAATTATTGAAGCTACATATATTATTAAGATTAATACCCATGCTATAAAACTTCCGAAAAACAATTTACTTCCATCTAATTGACTTATTGGAAGAAGATTCCAGAATCCGTATAAAACTGAATAAATAGTTAGCATTTTGAAATTTATAAAATAACCAATTAGGGCAAGTAGAAGTAAGGCTGCAAAGCCCCAAGCAGCTGTAAAAGCTAGATCTGATTCATTTATTTCTGTTTTTCTTCTATTTCTTTCTCCAGATTGTTTTAAAATTCTTCTCGTATATAGGTTTTCGGCATCAAATTGAAGTATAGGAAATATTTTTATTATGCCATTAGATAAAAATGCCAGAAAGAAGGGCAGTATTAATCCCATTGGAAATTGATTTTTGGTTTTATCCATTTCCCTAAAACCAAATTGTTGCATGCCCCATATAGTGTGCTCTATTTTTATATTATAATATGTCGAAGAAAGTTTTTTTGCAAAAACATTTGTGAGTATTACTAATGCAGAAACTATCAATGCAAGGAATAAGGTTATTATTGTTGAAGATGATAAAGGGAATGCTATTATGAACGTAGAGATCATTATTGCAATAATGATCCAGATCAACTCTTTTTCAGTGAACATTATTTGAATTATATTAGGATTTATATAAATTTATTGGAATATGTTTTTAATCATAGAAAAGTATTTAAACTTCTTGCTATTTTGTTCAGGATGTTAAGAATAAAGAAGTTGACTGAGGTGATCGGAAAGAAGGTGTATACCGATATTGGCGATTATTTTGGAGAAGTTGAAGAGTGTAACTTAATTGATAATAAGGTAGATAGTTGGAGAATAAGACTGGTGGGTTCTATGGGTAACTTTCTTGGAGGTGTTAGAGGAGTTATAATCCCGCATCAGTTTGTTAAAGCGGTCGGAGATATAGTTATTGTAAATAGAGCAAATCTTCCTTTAGATGAAGGGGAAGAAAATGTTGAAGATACAGTAGATCTTTCTGATGAAGGAGCTAGAGAAGCACATAACACTCAAATGATGTAAATGGCCGAGCCTTTTCTTATAAGTCCTTTTTTTGTTAATTATATATTACCGTTTGTTTTGGTTTTTACTTTAATATTTGCTATTTTACAAAAAACTAAAATATTAGGAGAAGGAAAGAAGCAAATTGATGCGATTGTTGCAGCAGTTATAGGTTTGATTTTGATTGCTTATCCAGATGCTAGAAATATAGTTGTTTTATTAATGCCCTTTTTAGCAGTTTCAATAACTATATTATTTGTTTTCCTTTTGTTTTATGCTTTTACAAATAATAAAGATGACGAGATTCTATCAAAAGGTTGGAAAATAGTTTTAAGTATAATCTTTGCTCTTGCTTTGTTGACCGCCTTTCTTATTATTACCGGATGGTGGGGTTTTGTAGTAGACCTTTTTGCACATAGAAATACCATACTGGTTAATGTGATTATGATTGTTATAATTGTCGGAGCAATCATTGCAGTTATTAGAGGAGATAGTAAAGGCAGTAAGTAATTTTAGTAATACTCTATAAACGAAATGTATTTAAATCGGATTTGTTTCTTAAATAAAAATAGGTGTTAAATGGTTTACGGAGTTTCGTCAATAGGAGATGTTTTGAATACTTGGGCAGATCTAGGAGTATTTGCTTACGCATTGCCCTTTTTATTAATATTTGCAATAGTTTTTGGAATATTAAATAAAAGTAAAATTTTAGGGGAGAATAAAGGGGTACAAGCGACTGTTGCTCTTGCTGTAGGTTTATTGGCTTTACAGTTTAATTATGTTACAACTTTCTATGAAATTATTTTCCCTTATGCTGGAGTAGGATTAGCTGTTTTATTGGTTGGAATAATATTTTTAGGATTTATTGTTAAAGAAGGAGAGAATACTTGGGTTACTAAAGTTTTATTTGGATTGGGAGTTATTGTATTTTTATATATAGTAATAGGGTCGTTATCTGATTTTGCTTGGTTTGGAGGATTGGGATACGGTTTTACCTATGCTTGGCCGACAATTTTAGCAGGATTGATTTTATTAGGAGTAATAGCTTTGATAGTTTTTGGAGATAGATTAGGGGGTAAGAAGAGTTAGAAAATGGCAAACATGATTGATATTAGTGGAATTAATTTTTTTATGCCCGTATTTAGTTTTGTATTTGTTGTTGTTATAGTTTATGCAATATTGATTAAAACTAAGTTATTGGGAGAGAGTAAGTTTATCATAGGAACTGTTTCTTTTATTATGGCTGTTGTCTATATGAGTTTGACTTCAGCTGAGTTATATGTTAAGACAATAATTCCTTGGTTTGTTATATTGTTTATAATGGTATTTTTAGTTTTGTTAGTTGCTGGTCTTTCTACTAAAGAATTAGATAAGATGATGACAACAAAATTTGCATGGGTTGTTGTTGCTATTTTAATAATAGTATTTGTCGTTGCTGCTATTAGAGTATTTAATCCCGTCTTCCATCCCGATTTAATTATAGCTGAAGGGGGAAATGGTCCAGGGGCAGTGTCCCAAATAAGAAACTTTTTTGATTATCCCGGAGGATCATCAGGAAGTATAGTATTGTTAATAGTAATGGGATTAGTTTTCTGGGTATTAACTCGGGGTAAGTAGCTAATTATTTTTATTCCAATATTTGTTTAGATTTTTGACCGTTAAGTTTTTCTTTAATTCTATTAAAAAATAGTTTAAGATTGATGTTGGAACTCTATTTTTCTGATGTTTAATATTTATTAATGGCTTCTTCTTTAGTCTTTTAGATATTTTATTTTTATCATCTGTTATTTCTAAAAAATCGAGTAATACTATTTTTCCTTTATGATAACCTAAGTTAGAAAGCTTTAGAGTTTTTTCATTTATTCCATATTTCCATAACTCTATGTAAAATAAAACAGCTTTTCTTATTATTTCATTGGTTTCCTCAACTTTGTCATTTTTGGCTAATTTACTCAATTTATCGATTAAAACTATAACTTTTTTTTGTTTAATTGTCCCATTTTTTAGAAATTCTGGATTTGCAAGAAGGTTTTTTGGAATTTTAGATTTTTTGATTATTTTAATACTTTTTTCTATATCACCATGGACTTTTTTTACTCTTTCTTTTAAATCTCTTATATCTCCGAATTTTTCAAGATGTTTTCTGATAATATCTGTAATTTCTCGTTTAGTTTTAGGAATTTTAATAACATAATCTTTATAGATTAGAACTTTGCATTGCCATCCTTCTTTTAACTCTGGTTTCATTATTAGAATTATCTTAAATAATTTTCAAAACTATCTCTTGGTTCCTTTGTTCTTCTAGGTTTAGTTTCAGATTTATCTTCTGGACTTTCATTCGTCTCATCAGTATTTTTTGTTTGAAATTTTCTTGCCTTATCCACTAAAGGATTTATTATTTTTGAGAAAGAGTCTTGAGTAGCTCTTAATTCATTCGAAACATTTCTAATATCTTCTCCATAATCTCCAACTTTTCTTAATATTGCGGATTGTAGGTCACTGAAATTATTCTCTATTTTTTCAATTCTTCTATTAAACATTTCGAGTTGATTCATTGTTTCGTCTTTGAATTTGTTGAAAGATGAAAGATCTTTTTTTACTTGACTTAGTTTTTCTTCCACTATTTGTTCTGAGATATCATTTATTGTTTCAACATCCATTGATTGTTGTGGTTGATATTCTTGATATTGATAAGAGTTTGGATCTTGCATTTGATTTTGATTCTGATCAGGCGAAGGCACGTATTGTGAGGTTGAAGGTTGATAATAGCCTTGCTGTTGAGTATAATCTTGTTGCTGATCATTACCAATGCTTGGTTGCATTTGATCAAAATCTGTTTTTTGATTATATCCTGGAGGTTGTGTAAGTTCAGATTTTATTTTAGATTGAGATAAAGAATCATTTATTTCTTTTGGAGAAATTCCCATTTCTCTTAATGTGTCTATTATTTGAGGATCTGAATAACCCTGCCTTCTCATTTCCATAACTTGATCTAAAGTTGACATTTATTTCTCCTTCTTTAAAATTTCTTTAATAATATCTTTAACATCTTCTATTCTTGCGAAGTTTAATGGTTCAAACATTTTCATTTGTCTTTCTAAAATTTCAAGTTCAGATTTTCTTGCAAAATTTTCTATTTCGTTAACTATTCTTTTATTTAACCTTTTTATTTCTTTAATTTCTAAATCTATCTGAAATATTTGTTTTTTTAATTCTGAAAATTGTTTTTCGTGTTCTTCTTTAGTTGAGATAAGGTTTTCTCCAATTAGCAAAGTTCTATCTTTTAATAACTTTTGTTTTTCCTCTGTTTCGTTAAGCCTTGTCCCAAATTCAATTAGCAAGGAATTAACAGGATCGTATGTTTGAGGTTCAGCCATCTTTTTTATAACATAGTTAAATGGGTTTAAAATTGTTATGTTAGATATAAATGTTTAAATATTATAATAGGTTTAAAATTTAATGTTAGAGACGATAGTTGATGTGAAGCAAATACCTGGAGGGATAAGTTTTAGATTTTCTGATGAGTTTCAAAGAAGCATGCAGGAAGGATTGATGGAAGATTTAGAGAAGGAAAAAATTGAATATGATGGAATGGTTGATGTTATAAGTGGAGGAGCTAGACAAATCTACAAAGTAATTGGGGACAGAGTTGTTAAGCCTTCATATGGAGGACAACCTCATCCTATAGGGTTTGTTAAAGATGGAATTGCTTACCAAAGTGTTTATGGTGGAGAACCTAAAAGATTGGGTAAGGTAAGTTATTTTAAAAAGGAATAAGTTTTACAGGAAAAACTTATTAATGAGTGTTTCTTTTAGATTAAATTAAAAGAGGTTATAATGTTATTTAAGCCAAATACCCCGCTTTATTCGTATGAGATTATTAGAGAATCTGGAAACCAGGTTCTATATGTAAATTATTTAGGAGCTAATTTTGTTCCATCTATAGTTGATAATCCTGATATTATGAGTAGGACTATTGATTTATTAATACAAACTGCAAATATTTCAAGATTGGTTTTTGTACAACAGAGAAATTATGTTTATACTTCTTCTCAAACTTTTTTATTACAGGAAATATCTAATCTTTATGTTTATTTAACTAAACAAGAAAAAATTTTATCTCCTACTAAGCTTTCTATAATGAATTCTTCTAATGTAGGACAAAGATATAATGATCTTAGTTATTTGCTTAGCTTATTGAAGAGAGACGTTATTAGCTGTTATTTCGAATTGAATAAAATATTAAGAGATGAGAGGATAAATTTACAGAGAATTTCACAGGAGTTTAAATTAGATCAACTTAGTTATATAAGAATTTTAGAAAAGTTTAACGGGTTGTTAAAAAATTTAAAAATTATAAAGCAAGCTGAAGAATATTTTCCAAATTATGTTTTTGGAACAAGAGAAATTTATAATAATTTCTTTCGTCCGGATATAATTCCTAATTTTACCTTTACAAGATTAGTTGCTAGTTTACCTAATGATGCAGATATGATAGACCAGTATAAAATAGGAAATGATTCTGATGAATCTATTGTAACTATTTTGAAAAGGGCAAAAGATGCCAAGTATATTTATCATTTAATGCCTCCAGAATATTCTCTTGATGAAGAGAAACAAGAATTGGTTAATCTTGCTAGAAATGTTTTAATTGAACATCAGCCTAAGGCTGAAGAGTTTACAGATCCTGAAAAAACAAGACAGGTATTTTTTAATGTTTCAAGAGATTTGTTAAGAGATTTGGCAGAGAGTAAGAAGGTTGCATTAAATTATAATGAATTAAATAAGTTAGCTTCGATTTTAGTTAGACATACTATAGGTTTTGGATTAGTAGAAGTTTTATTACAGGATAAGAAAATTCAAGATATTGTTATTAATGCTCCTATCTCATTAAATTCTATTTTTTTGAGGCATGAGGAATTTGATGAATGTATTACAAATATAATTCCTAGCAAAGAAGATTCTGATTCATGGGCTGCAAAGTTTAGAATGATTTCAGGAAGACCATTGGATGAAGCTAATCCTATTTTGGATACAGATATAGCTTTAGACAATGTGAGAGCCAGAGTAGCAGTAATACAAGAGCCTTTATCTCCAAATGGTTTAGCTTACGCATTGAGAAGACATAGAGAAGATCCGTGGACCCTGCCTTTGTTCATTAAAAATAGAATGATAAATAGTTTTTCTGCAGGATTAATGAGTTTTTTAGTTGATGGAAGTAGGACATTATTAGTTGCAGGAACTAGAAGTTCTGGAAAGACTAGCTTGCTTGGAAGTTTGATGTTAGAAATAATGGCTAAATATAGAATTATTGTTATTGAGGACAGTGTGACTGGAGATGCAAAAATGATTGTAAAAAGAAATGGAAAATTTGAAAGAACCACTATTGGCGAATTAATCGATAAGGATATTGAGGAAAATGGTTTTATAGATATTGATGGTAGAAATAAATCTTTAAATCCAGAAAATATTGAGATTTTTTCTGTTAATAAAGAAGGAAAAGTTGTTTTATCAAGGCCAAGTAAATTCATTAGACACAAAGTAAATAAACCAATTTACGAAATTCAGACAACTTCTGGAAAGAGGATTAAGGTTACAGAAGACCATTCATTATTTACATTAGACGAAAAGGAAATTTTCAGACCAATAAAATCAAAAGATCTGAAAGAAGGAAGCTTTTTAGCTATACCCTCACAAATGCCTTTTAATAATTCTATGGAGAGTATTAATTTATTAGATGGAGTGAACAAATTGGATAAGAAAGTTTTTGTTTTTGGAAATGGGGTTGATGAATACATATTAAATAATAGAAAAGAACTTTTTTCTATAGGATATTCTCACGGTTACACAAAGTCAGCGATTCAAAATTGGGCAGTTAAAAAAATACTTCCCGTAAAAATGTTTGAAATGGTTCAAAGTAGAATAAATAAAGACAATTTGTTTTTGAAGTCCTATGGTGCTTCAAGACATATTTCAACAAAAATTAACTTAGATAAAGATTTTTTGAATTTAGTAGGATTATGGTTGGCCGATGGATGCTATGATAAAAATTCAGTTATAATTTCTGTTCAGGAAGAAGAAAATCGTGAAGTTGTAAGAAACGTTGCAAAAAAACTCAATCTTTCTATAAAAATGCATAGTGATAATTTCTCTCTAATGTTAAATTTTGCTCTGTTTAAGGAAATAATGCAAAAAATTTTAGGGTTGAATGGAAATTCTTATACTAAAAATATTCCAAATTGGGTATATAACTTATCAGATGAGCAAGTTGGGTGGGTTTTGAAAGGATTTTTTAGCGGGGACGGATGTGCTTCAGATAAAGAAGTAGTTTTTTCAATATGTTCAAAGGATCTTGTTGATGATATAAGCACTCTGTTATTGAGGTTTAATATTGTTCTTAGGAACTCAAATATTGCTCGTGAAAGCGATAAGACAATTAGTTGTAGAATTGGAAATACAAAAATGTTAAATTCTTTTATGCAAAATATTGGATTTTTAGTTAGTTCAAAAAGAGAGAAATTAGAAAAATTATGCTCAAGAATATCAACGCATGATACTTCAGACATTATTCCTATTTCTACAGGGGTAAAAGAGGAGTTAAGCTTGATATTGGGAGGTAAATTTAGTAGAAGCGACTATATAACCAAAAATTTCAATATAGGTAGAAATCATCTGTCTAAAATTTTGCAATTGGCCCCACAAAATTTTATAAGTTCGATAAATCCATTAAAAAAAGTTGTCGAATCAGACATTTTCTGGGATAGAGTTAAAAGTATTAAAGTAATAACCGGAGAGGAGGTTGTCTATGACATCTCTGTTCCTGGAAACGAGAATTTTATTTGTGAGAATATAATTGCTCATAATACTTTAGAATTACCTGTCGATAGTTTAAGAAAATTAAGTTATGATATTTTAAGAATGAAAGTTAGAAGTAGTTTGTTGAAGACAAGTAATGAAATTGGAGCGGATGAAGGAATTAGAACTAGTTTAAGATTAGGAGATAGTAGTTTAATTGTTGGAGAGGTTAGAAGTTTAGAAGCCAAAGCATTATATGAAGCAATGAGAGTTGGAGCATTAGCAAATGTTGTTGCTGGAACAATTCATGGAGCCAGTCCATATGGAGTTTTTGATAGAGTTGTAAATGATTTAGGAGTTCCAGTTACAAGTTTTAAAGCAACTGATTGTATAATTATCGCGAATCCAATTAAAAGTTCTGACGGATTAAGAAGTGTTAAGAGAGTTGTTCAGCTTGCAGAAGTAAGAAAGCATTGGACTAAAGATCCTGAGGAGGAAAATGGATTTGTTGATTTATTGAAGTATAATGTTGAGAAAGATGAACTAGAACCTAGCGAAGATCTTATCAATGGAGATTCAGAAATAATAAAAGATATCGCGGCAGGAGTTAAAGGATGGGCTGGAAATTGGGATGCAGTTTATGATAATATTTTATTAAGAGGAAGAGTTAAACAGGAAATAGTTAATATGGCTGATAAGATGCAAATGCCCGAGCTTTTGGAAGCTAAATTTAATAGTCTAAGTAATAATATGTTTCATCAATTTTCAAAAAATGTTAAAGATGAGATAGGATTGCCAGTTTCAGAGAAAGTTTTTCCAATCTGGCAAGATTGGTTGAAGGAACAGATTAAAGGTAGGAAGATTTAGCTTTTAAGTAAGTTTTATTAATCACTTTTTCTTCTTTGATCGGAGGAAAAAGATGGATGTTAATGATGTTTTAAGAAAATATTCTGGACAGATTGAAAGTCAAATAGGTTCTTATAATCAGTTGAATGAGGTTGGTGATGTTTCTAGAGATTATATTACATTCAAATCGGATATGATGCCCGAACTTTCAAGATATGAAAGTTGGGTTAAGTCTCTTGGAGGAATTGTTAAAATTAAATTAGCTTTAAAAGATGACATTAAGATTAGGAAATATTTACAGACTGCCCATTTAAATGTTGAGCCAGGAGAAGTTGTTGGGCTTGCAGTTATCAGTTTTATTTTGTTGACTTTTTTAGGAATATTAGCAAGCGTCGGTATTTGGTTTATTAGCGGAGGTCCAGGACTTTCGGGTTTTCCATTTTTGTTTTTATTTATGATTTTAATAACTGCTAGTTTTATATTTTATTATTTTTATTCAACACCCTCAAGACTCGCAACTAAATGGAGATTAAAAGCCAGTAGTCAAATGGTTCCGGCCGTTCTATATACTGTAATTTATATGAAACATACAAGTAATTTAGAGAGAGCTATTAATTTTGTAGGTCAGCATATAGAAGCGCCATT
>OBEQ011103305.1_pt1 | contig 11128 bp, 9 predicted proteins | sample 1670901 | NCBI WGS metagenome assembly OBEQ01 (sample SAMEA104232315, study PRJEB22302) | groundwater metagenome | biome: forest; feature: aquifer; material: groundwater | place: USA | collected 2011-08-07 | depth 5.4 m | reverse complement strand
GATCACGTGCAGACGTAGAAACCGGCTTATTAACGATTGCGACGACCATGGGTACTTGCATAGAAAAAGGTTGTCACACGCCAGGCATTTTACCGGGTGGATTAGAGTTAAAACGGCGCGCACCGAATTTATATCAACAATTAAAAGCGCGCAGTAAACCCACAACATATGAGCATATGGATAGCATGGAGTGGTTGAATTTATATGCGATTGCAGTCAATGAAGAAAATGCGGCCGGTGGCCGTGTTGTCACTGCCCCCACCAATGGTGCGGCTGGCGTTATTCCTGCTGTTTTATATTATTATTTGAATTTTTATTTGCAAACGCATTCGTCTCCTGCAGCGACGCCAAAAATCATGGCATTTTTATTAACCGCAGGCGCAATTGGTATTCTCTATAAAAAAAATGCGTCTATTTCCGGAGCTGAAGTAGGCTGCCAAGGCGAAGTCGGCAGTGCGTGTTCGATGGCGGCTGGCGCACTCGCTGCGGTACTCGGTGGCAGCTTATATCAAATCGAAAATGCGGCAGAAATTGCCATGGAACATCACTTAGGTTTGACCTGCGATCCGATTAATGGCCTGGTACAAATTCCCTGTATTGAACGCAATGCCATGGGCGCAGTAAAAGCGGTGAATGCGACACGTTTAGCATTATTAGGAGATGGCCAGCATTATGTGTCATTAGATAAAGTGATCGCGACCATGCGACAAACGGGTAAAGACATGATGACGATTTATAAAGAAACATCATTGGGGGGATTAGCGGCGAATTTACCGGAATGTTAGTTAGTTGTTAATTGTCATCCCGGGCAGTAATATGCATGCTCTGGCATGACAGTGTTGACTGGCTAGCATCCAGCAGAATTTATTTTTTATTAATTATCTTATTATGATGTTCCAACCAACGTTGCTTGCGTACTTTGCGTAATTTCCACAATGTCACAATGGGTCCCGACAACATATAAATAAAGAAAACACCGAACAAGGTTTCTGACGGTTCCAACGCCACTGCTGCAATAATAAATACAGCAACTACCACTGTGATAAATGGCACGCGCCCCTTAAAATCAATGGTTTTAAAACTGTAATAACGAATCGTACTCACCATTAACGCGCCCACAAACACAGTTAATATTGCGACTGGAATAGCAACCGTCACCCCCGACACTTCATATGACGCACCAATCCACACCATGCTGGCAATCACACCCGCTGCCGATGGCGAAGGCAACCCTTGAAAATAATCTTTGTCACCGATTTGAGTATTGAATCGCGCTAAACGCAGCGCCGTCGCCGCCGTATATAAAAACGTCGCAAACCAGCCAAATTTTCCTACATAAAATAACGACCAGCTAAACACCACCAAGGCGGGCGCCAATCCAAATGCAACCATGTCTGACAAGCTATCGTATTGCGCACCAAAAGGCGTTTGTGTATTCGTCAAACGGGCGACGCGGCCATCTAAGCCATCGGCAATCATGGCAATAAAAATAGCAATCGCCGCCGTTTCAAAATGACCTTGCATGGCGGCGACAATAGAATAAAAACCAGCAAATAAAGCCGCTGTCGTCAATAAATTCGGTAATAAATAAATCCCGCGAGGTGAGATTTTTTCCCGCTGATCAGACGAGGGCGAGGAAGTATGTTCATGGTCGTGCTCGTGTGCGTGCTCATGAGCATGCATCTGCTCATTCGAGGTATGATTATTCGACGATTGTGATTTATCTTTATCAAATTCAGAATTATTCATGTCATCATTCCTATCCTGAAAATGCCTTAATGGCCGCTATCAAAGGCGGATCTAATGGGGCTGTTACTGTAATACGTTCGCCGGTAGAAGGCAAAACAAAATCCACTGAATGCGCATGCAAAAACATCCGTTTCAACCCCTTTTGCCGTACCAACTTATTAAATTCTACATCACCATATCTATCATCCCCAGCGATTGGGTGGCCACGATAAGCTGCATGCACACGAATTTGATGGGTGCGCCCGGTAAGTAAGCGCGCTTCTACTAACATGGCATCAGCAAATATTTGTAGCGGTTTAAAAATAGTTAATGCTGTTTTACCTTCTTGATTCACTTCGACGACATGCTTACCGCCATCTTGATAATCTTTATGTAAAGGCGCATCGACACGCAATTCACTCGGCTGCCACTGCCCTTTCGTTAATGCCCAATAAATTTTCGTCACACTGCCTTCGCGCAATAATGCATGCAATTCACGCAATACGCGCTTCTTTTTCCCCAAAATTAAACAGCCGGATGTTTCTGAATCTAAACGGTGTGCTAATTCCAATTGTTTTAATTTAGGGTGTAGATGACGCATGGCTTCTATCACCCCCACTCGCACGGTGCTACCCGCATGGACTGACATGCCGCAAGGTTTATTGAGAATAATGATTTCGTCATTCTCAAATATAATGCGCTCAGCCAATTGCTCTATCGTCTGCAGACTAGGCGGGATTTGTTTTGCTGGTTCGGCCAAATAAACCGGTGGCACCCTGACGCTATCTCCCGCTAAAATCTTATAAAATGGTGAAACTCTCTTCTTATTGACGCGAACTTCGCCTTTTCTCAATATTCGATATAAACGCGATCTAGGCAACCCCTTCAGGATATTGATCAAATAGTTATCAATTCGCTGACCCTCTTCATCGCGAGAAATGATAATGTAACGGACTTTTTCTTTATGCTCTGATTTGATCGTCATTGAATTACCTGTGGTTTTAATTGATATAAAAACAAGATGTTGATAATATCTTTCACGACCTTAATATGAAAGTGTCAGTTTTGGCTTAAGATTTAAAAGCCATCTTATTGAAAGTTACCCCATTTAAACAAATGAAGATGAATAAACGTGCCATTGGGCACCCTGGTGACGAGAAGGTTTAAGTTTGAGAAGTTACCTCCCCTCATCCAACAATAAAAGATGACGGAATAACTCCTACAGTGAAAGTGAAGACGAATTTAGCTTGCAAGAAAAAATTGTTTTGCGAGTAAAAAATATAGGTTGGGCGCCATTATTAACCCAAGCCTGATTGTTATGCTAAGCAGCACACATTGCGTGCTCACTAAACCGACTCTCATCCCGGTGCTCTGCACTTAAAGTGGATGATGAAATATGAATAGAATGTTGATTAACGCAACTCACAAAGATGAAGAGTTGCGGATTGCCCTGGCCACCGGCCAGTATCTGTACGATTTAATTATTGAATCTACTTCCCGCGAACAAAAACAATCCAATATCTATAAAGGTGCGATCACTCGCATCGAGCCCAGCTTGGAAGCCGCCTTTGTTGATTATGGAGAAGGCCGGCACGGATTTTTGCCACTCAAAGAAATTGCCCGCTCTTGTTTCAAAAGAAGTTATCAAGACACTGGTCGACGACCAGCTATTAATGACGTCTTAGAAGAAGGTCAAGAATTAATCGTCCAAGTTGAAAAAGAAGAACGTGGCAATAAAGGCGCCGCACTCACAACGTTTATCACTTTGCCGGGTTGTTATTTAGTATTAATGCCTAATAATCCGCGCGCAGGTGGCGTTTCACGTCGCATTGAAGGCGATGAACGCGATGAATTACACGGTATTTTAGGTTCATTACAGGTACCCGATGGTATGGGCTTAATTATTCGCACTGCGGGTGGCGGCCGTTCACAAGAAGAATTGCAATGGGATTTAGAAATTTTATTACGCTTATGGGGCGTCATTCAAAAAGCAGCGGATGAAGAAGGTGACACAACAAGTGATGGCGCCACAAACATACATCACCGTCCCGCGCCTTTTTTAATTTACCAAGAAGGTAATGCCGTCATTCGCGCATTACGTGATTATTTACGTAAAGATATCGATGAAATTTTAATTGATCATCAAGATATATTTGAAGATGTCGTGAATCATTTGAAATTAATTCGCCCAGATTTTATTAGTCGCGTTAAATTATACAAAGATCCGACACCGCTCTTCACCCGTTTCCAAATTGAAAGCCAAATTGAATCTGCCTTTCAACGCGATGTACGTTTACCTTCCGGCGGTTCCATCATCATTGATCACACGGAAGCATTAGTATCGGTTGATATTAATTCTGCAAAATCCACCAAAGGTGGCGACATTGAAGAAACTGCATTGATGACAAACTTAGAAGCGGCTGATGAAATTGCGCGCCAATTACGTTTGCGTGATATTGGTGGCTTAATCGTCATTGATTTTATTGATATGACACCGATACGCAATCAACGTGAAGTGGAAGATCGCTTGCGCAAAGCATTATCGATGGACAGAGCGCGTGTACAAATCGGTCGCATTTCGCGTTTTGGTTTATTGGAAATGTCCAGACAACGTTTGCGTCCTTCATTAGGCGAATCCAGTCGCATCACTTGCCCACGTTGTTTAGGTCAAGGCACTATTCGTGGCATTGAATCACTGGGTTTATCTGTCATTCGTATTATTGAAGAAGAAGCATTAAAAGATAATACCGCGCAAGTTCGTGCCATTTTACCGACAGAAATTGCGGCTTATTTATTGAATGAAAAACGTCAAGCCATTATTGATATTGAAAAACGTCAACATGTCGCCGTCATTGTCGTGCCTACTTCACATTTATTAACACCGCAATATGAAGTCGAACGTATTCGTTTATCAGATATGTCAGAAAAAGATGAAAAAATGGCGAGTTACAAATTAGCATTGAAAACAGAACCAACAGGTTATACTTCTTCTACACAACCGTCGCAAAAACTGCATCAAGAACCTGCAATTAAAAATATTTCGATGGAAGAAGCGCCTGCGCCTACAACACCAGCAGCATCTGCAACCAGTGAATATACTAAATCAGGTGGTGAGCCCGGATTAATCAAAAAATTATTCACTTTTTTATTTGAAAAGAAAGAACAAGCAGCCAGCACAACGCCAGAAACAACAAGACCCTCAACCCAACGCTATAATCAGCAACGACCGCGATATAATCAGCGCCCTAAAGGTCGTCATCATGCACGTAATGTTGGCAGTGGACGACGTGATCGGCATCGTAGCGGCAGTGGTGGCAGTAGCAGTAATAGTAGCGGCGGTAGTAGCCATCGCGAGAGAGAAAGAGAGCGTGATCAACGAGATAACCGCGGAGAAAATCAGAGAGATAATCGCGGGAATCACGGGAATCCATTGAATTCGCATCAAGACGTGCATACTATCGAAGACACCCTGAATAAAACCAGCAAAGTCGGTTATGAAAATCGGCATGAAAACTCATATGCATTACCTGTGCCTTTAACACCGCCAACTTCAACCACCTCTGTTACTTCTTCTACTGCTTCTGTTCCTGCTTCTGTTCCTTCTTCTGTTTCTTCTTCTGTTTCTGCCGCGACGACATCAGCAACGCCGTCAACATCGGCAGCACAAACACCTCCTATGCAGCAGCAATCATTGCCGCAGCAAGACCAGCAGCCGCAACAGTCGTTGCCGCAAGACCTGACGCAACAGCCAACATCTCCACAACAAAAACAACATCGAAAACATCCATTTAAATCGCGCCGACATAAACATGCTAAGCATTTCCGACGTAATCATGGCGGACGTAATCACAATGATGGTGATGCAGTGAAGCCGCATGTGTTAGAAGGTGAAGATATTTATAACAAAAAAGAAAAAGATAATGGTGGTAGCAGTGGTAATGAATAATAGTAGCAAGTAATGGCAGTGAAAAGTTGTCATCCCATGTTGTCATCCCTAACGTAGCAAGAGATGACAACATTCTAATAACATAAAAACATCGCGAATTAAGTTAACGTGATAACTAATTTTTATTCTCCAGTTTCGTTTTCTTCCTCATTCATTAATCGCCGCGCCCGTGATTCTAACATCACTGGCACGTCTTGAATAATGGGATAAGCCAATCGATCAAAACGACAAATTAATTCTTGATGTGCTTGATCATAAAATAATTCCCCTTTACAAACAGGGCATGCTAGTATTTCCAACAATGATTTATCCATAAATTCCCATACATGAATGAAATAATGAACTATTAAATTATTAAACTATTAAACGAATAAAATGAACGCATAAAAAATGTTTGCTTACTTTACTCGGAAGTAAAATAAATGACAATCCACACGCCTACGCGATTTGATTTTTTTAATTTGCATGCCGCACATACCTCATGGCAACCTTTGTTACGTCACGCATTATCTAAAGTCGACCCTATTTATTTGCAACAGTTAGCACAATCTAATGATTGGCTACCTGGCCCGAATAACATTTTTAATGCCTTTTCTCTTCCTCTCAATCAAGTGAATTATTTATTATTGGGTGAATCACCTTACCCGCGTCGCGAATCTGCTAATGGTTATGCGTTTTGGGATGCAGCTGTCAATGATTTATGGTCTGCGACGGGTTTAAGTAAAAAAGTCAATCGCGCCACGTCACTACGCAATATTATTAAAATGTTACTGGTGGCTGAAGACCTGTTAGATACTCACACGCATACGCAAGAAGCGATTGCGCACTTAGACAAAAAATTATTAGTTAAAACTAATCAGGAATTTTTTCACAATTTGATTGCGCACGGTTTTTTATTATTAAATGCGACATTAGTGTTGCAGCCCGCCGCCCCACCGCAAAAAGATGCGCGTGCCTGGTATCCATTTATCAAAGCAATATTGGATGTTTTATTAGAAAAACGTCCACACATCAAATTCATTTTATTGGGACGGATTGCTTTTGCGATTGAACCCATATTACAGAATCATCATCAACCTTTAGAAAAGTTATATGCAGAACATCCTTATAACCATTCTTTTATTACCAACCCTAAGATTTTATCTTTCTTTAAACCACTGCATTTATTAAAAAGTGCTTAGTTAAGTTTGCGCCAGCATGGCAGTTTTTTTATTTTCTCATCTGCTATTTGCCATTTGCCATCAATTGCTAAAAAAGTTAAAGTGTAGGGTAATTTTAATACATTTATCGACTTAATTTGCCTATCTTATCTTAAAGGGGAAAACAACCATCATGCGCATACTTCTTGTTGAAGACGATGAATTACTGGGTGAAGGAACGCGTAAAGGCTTAATTCAAGACGGTTATACAGTTGATTGGGTAAGAGATGGTCTTCTTGCTGATCAAGCACTCAAGAATGAAAAATTTGATTTAGTTGTACTCGATTTAGGATTACCTAAAATGCCCGGTATTGCGGTATTAGAAGGATTGCGTGAACGTGGTAACACCACACCTGTCCTCATTCTTACCGCTCGCGAATCAATAGAAGATCGCGTAAAAGGATTAGATACCGGTGCCGATGATTATTTAACAAAACCATTTAATCTCGATGAATTACTTGCAAGATTACGTTCTTTACAACGTCGATTTGCTTCGCGTGCTGCTCCGTTATTATCTTACGGCACGATTTCACTCGATCCTGCTTCGCACACGGTCACTTTCAATGACGAGCCAGTGAACTTATCCCGTCGCGAGTTTGCACTGTTACATGTCTTACTTGAAAATGCGGGCCGCGTGTTATCACGCGAGCATCTCACACAATCACTCTATGGTTGGGGGGAAGAAGTGGATAGTAATGCCTTGGAAGTACATGTGCATAACTTACGTAAACGTTTCGGCCAAGAATTTATTCGTACGGTACGTGGTATTGGTTATACCATCGAAAAAGAAAAAAACAAAAATACTGACAATAAAGATAAAGACAAAGATAAAAAATGATCCGTTCAATCCGATATTTCTTGCTGGTGAGCTTATTGCTCAGTATTACCATTGCATCAGTAATTAATGGTATCGGCAATTATTTGTTGGATGAGCAAGTCATACAACCTTATCTCGATGCGCAATTACTGCGTTTATCTGAATTGATTAGCATCTTAAATAAGTCCACCAGCGCAAATGAAAAAACTAAGGCAGACATTCTGGACTATTTATTAAAAACCCAACCCAATACTAGAGAAAAATTCATTTTTCAAATTTGGAATAAAAAAGGAGAATTATTACTTCATTCGTATAAATCAAACAATGTATTGAAAAACGTACCCTTAGGATTCAGTAATCAAATTATTCAAAGTAATGAATGGCGTATATATAGCCTCTATGATGAACAACAAGAAATAAAAATTGTTGTTGCGGAATTATATAATATTCGTCGTGAATTGGCTGATGATATTGCCCGCAGCAATGCCAATATTTTATTAATTACTTATCCGGTATTTGGCATCTTGGTATGGTTTATTATTACCTTAGCATTGCGTTCTATCACGCGTGTTACAACTGAAATTTCTAATCGTGCATCTACTTTCCTTGAACCCGTACAATTAGAAGAAATTCCCATTGAAATTAAACCGCTGGTTGCCGAGCTCAATCAATTATTTATTCGCTTAAAATTAGCATTTGAACGCAACAAACGTTTTGCTGCTGATGCGGCACATGAATTACGTACACCGCTTGCAGCATTAAAAACCCATGTACAAGTCGCCTTAAAAACCGATAATGAAATCGATTGCAATAAAGCCTTACAAAAAGTCATTGAAAGTGTTGATCGCAGTTCGCATGTAGTCGCGCAATTACTGACCCTCAGTCGATTAGGTGAAGAAGAAACATTAACTGATATCAAACCCATTGATTTACACAAATTGGCGACCGAAATCATTGCTTATCTTGCGCCGCATGCCATCGAAAAAAATATTGAAATTGAGTTAAGCCCTCCTCCGCTGCATCCATTCATTTTGGGCAGTGATACGGCGATCGGTATCTTAATTCGCAATGTCGTAGACAATGCCATTCGTTATACACCCGCAGAGGGAGAAGTCAAAATTAGTATTTTAGATGATGGCCAACATATAATTTTGCGTATCTGTGATACTGGTACTGGCATTCCCGCTGAATTACGCGAGCGCGTATTTGAGCGATTTTATCGCATATTAGGGACAAAAACCTCGGGCAGTGGTTTAGGACTTGCCATTGTCAGCCAAATTAGCAAACTGCATCACGCTGAAGTTCAATTATCTACCCCCGCAAGCGGTATAGGCTTGCAATTCGATGTAGCATTTCCGAAATATCACGTTTAGAATGAACGCGCTTGTAAGGACCCCTGCTCACATACATATATGAGCATTGAGGGGCGTTATTAAATAAAGTCATTATTCATGAGCTTGTCTCTGCATATATAAGCTCAGGACAAGCTCATGAATAATGATAAAACAGGAAATAGTATGCTAAAACGTTTATTGCCACGCCAAGAAAATTTCTTTCACTTATTCGAACAAGCAGCTGATAAATTACAAGCGACTGCGACTGAGTTTTCTCAGTTACTGCAACATTTAGATAATCAACAATTATATGTCGACCAAATTGCAAAACATGAAGAAGAAGCGGATCAAATTGCCTATCAAACGTTTCAGTTATTGCATAAATCTTTTATTACGCCGTTTGATCGTCATGATATTCACGAATTAGCAAGCACATTAGATGATATTATTGATTTAATTCATCGTATTTCTCAACGTTTTCCTTTTTATCAATTAAAATCGGTACCGAAAGAAATCATCGAATTATCACAACTCAGCATTGAAGCAATCAATCACTTGAAACAATCCGTTTATTGTTTGCATTCTATGAAAAATTCGGCAGATATTTTTAAACATTGCGATGAGATTGATCATGTAGAAAGCAAAGCACATCAGGTTGTTTTAGCAGGTGAAAAAAAATTATTTTCAGAGGAGCAAGATTTCAAACAATTTTTTAAATTAAAAGAAATCTATGCACATACCAAATTAGTCATCAACCGTTGCCAAGATGTTGCTAATATTTTGAAAGGCATCGTACTCGAGTATTCCTAATATGTTGGACGGTTCTCTCACACTTGTCATCATTACCATTTGTTTGGCCTTGGTTTTTGATTTTTTAAATGGCTTCCATGATGCGGCGAATTCCATTGCCGCGATTGTTTCTACGCGCGTGATGAAACCGCATTGGGCTATTTTATGGGCGGCTTTTTTTAATTTTATTGCTTTCTTGTTTTTTGGTGTGCATGTTGCCACCACGATTGGCATTGGTTTAGTTGATCCTTCTATTATTACTACGCATGTTATTTTTGCGGCACTGACTGGTGCGATTTGTTGGAATATTTTTACGTGGTTTTATGGCTTGCCATCGAGTTCATCGCATGCACTTATTGGCGGATTATTAGGCGCAGCTATTGCGCATGCTGGCACTCAACCACTGAAATGGATAGGTATTTCAAAAGTATTAGCCGCGATTGTCATTTCTCCTTTAATTGGAATGGCCATGGGTATTTTATTAATGATCATCACCACACATCTTTTCTTTAAAACGAATCCTCACCGCGTTGAAGGCTGGTTTAGTAAATTACAATTTCTTTCTTCTGCATTCATTAGTTTAGGTCATGGCAGTAACGATGCGCAAAAAACCATGGGGATTATCGCCATTTTATTATTTTCTTCTGGTCTATTAGACAGCGATATTTTTTATGTGCCTTTTTGGGTAGTGATCGTTTGTAATTTTGTGATTGCACTGGGAACCTGTTTTGGTGGTTGGCGCATTGTTAAAACCATGGGCATGCGTATCACAAAATTACGTCCTGTCAGTGGTTTTTGTTCTGATACGGCAAGCGCATTTACCTTGGCATTGGCCACTCATTTTGGGATTCCCGTTTCAACGACGCATACCGTCACTGGCGCTATTATTGGAGTTGGTTCAATTAATGGTTTTTCTTCAATTCGCTGGGGCATTGCTAAAAAAATTGTGCGGGCATGGGTATTGACCATCCCTGCTTCGGGTAGCGTCGCTGCCATTATTTGGATGATCATGCATTATTTTCAGATCTAATTTTCGTTGTAATCTCGTAGGTGAATTAGACGGTGCTGAGGAGTCTGTGCTAAAATCCCTCCCTTTTTAAATATATTTAATTATTTAAATAACTCTTTCACGAGACGAGCTGTGCCATGGTCAAAGCAAAAGAAAAGTTCATTTATGCGAGCGATGGCACGCTTGATATCAATGCTTGGTTAGAAAAAATACAAGCGCAATACGAACTAAAAGAAAGAGAAATCAACTGCTTACGTAAAGCATGTGCAGTCACGCAAACGCTTACCCAAGGATTAACTACCTTCT
>OBEQ010419745.1_pt1 | contig 11128 bp, 8 predicted proteins | sample 1670901 | NCBI WGS metagenome assembly OBEQ01 (sample SAMEA104232315, study PRJEB22302) | groundwater metagenome | biome: forest; feature: aquifer; material: groundwater | place: USA | collected 2011-08-07 | depth 5.4 m | reverse complement strand
CGTCTTACGGCGCGTCCGGCAGCGTGCCGCCACGCTCGGCTTCGACCTCGTCAACCGCGAGACCGGCGAGATCCTGCAGGGCGGCGCTTCTTTGTCGAATTAGGAAGTTTCTTGGGAGAGCAGTCGTGCGCCCCGTTCGACGACGTGACTTCGCTGTCTGAGCAATCCTCTGCCCGGTTGGACGCGTCGCCTTCCGCCTGTGAGCTGACGTGTGCGCCGTAAAACCGGGCGGCTTCCTGGTGTGTCTGTGCGTGTGCCTCGTCGCACGGCGGACGTGCTCGCTTGAACGCGGCGACTGCGCATTTGGCGTCGAGGACTTGCAGACATTTTGATCACGCTGCTGCGTGAAACGACAACGGTTCCGCATAATTCGGCGCGGTTGCCGATGCGCACGTGCAGCCGGTACGTTTTCGGCTCTTCTAACCGGGAAACCACCTAGAGCGGGTAACGATCGAGCGCGATTCCGGACCCGCCCATCAGCAGCGCGCTCCTGCACTGACACCGCGTGATCTCGATCACACGCTTCTAGTGAGACCGGTCACCGACACCGTTCTAGCGGACCGATAGCTTCTCCTTCGCGTTCATGAAACGCGAAAGGAGACAGCACAATGTGTCCGCGCCAGAGGGGGAGGAGACACCCAAGGCGACTTGCAGTGGAGGCGGTGTTGGCGATGCTCATCGCCGGCACGTCCCCGAGTTCGATGGCAAAGACCGTCGACGCTGACGACCTGCCCACGGCTGTCGTGCGCGTCGATAACATCGCTGCAGTTCCCGCTCGCAACCTGCAGTTCGCCGAGGATCGCGCTGCCGAGGTGTTCGGCCGAATCGGCGTACGCGTGAGATGGATCGATGAAGACTCGGCGATTCGAGAACATCTCAGTCCACCGTTCACCGTCGTGCTGGTGAAGGAGGGGGAGAACGCTCGACCGGCGGCGCTGCCCGAGGGCGCGTTGGGATTCGCGGACCCGCAGGTGCACCGCGCGCACGTGTTCTACGACCGAATCGAAGCGCTGAAAGGTCGGTCACGGCGGAGTACGGCGATCATCTTGGGTGATGTGATGGCTCACGAGATCGGGCACCTGCTGTTGCCGCCGCCAGGTCATTCGGCGGACGGGATCATGCGTCGCGGCGTGGATACCAACTTGCGGGCGATTGAAACGTTTACGAAATTCCAGGCGCGGGAGATCTTGTCTCGACTTCGACAATTACCATAGGCGGCGTCGATGCGCCCAAGTCCGGCGATATCCAACACCACCAGCCGACCGCTGCTACTGGCACAGTTGGGCTGACGATGACCTGCTGTGTCGCGGGGCACGCGGACCGAGTGATTCAGATCACCGGTTTCGGGCCGAAACGGGCCAAGGGCGCTTCGTGTAACGCACGATCGCCTCATGCACCTCGATGCCATCACCAAGGCCCGGCGTGATGCAGTGCTTCTGCCTCAGCGTCTTCAGCGCGCGGCTGACCGTTTCCCTGGAGCACCCGGTCATCTGTGCGAGCTCGTGGTGCTTCGGGCACGGATCGAGGGTCGCGCTCGAGCCTTTCACCTTTCCTCTCTGGCGGACGAGACGATCGAGACACCAGGCAACCCGGCCCAGCGAACGGAACGTGCAGATCACATTGAGCTGGTCGTTGGTTTCGCGCAGCGTGGAGGTGAGATGCGCGATGACTTTGGTGGCAAAGGCCGGGTTGTTCGCTCTCAACGCATCGAACGACCTGACCGGCAGCTTGATGAACTGACAGTCTGCGAGCGCCACGAGTCGCGCGGAGCGGGTGGATCGGTCAAGCGGGGCGATTTCTCCGACAATGCGAAAAGGCTCGACGAAGTTGAGGATGATCTCCTGCGCCCCTTCGCCGACGAGCGCCACCTTCGCGCGGCCGGATGTGAGCACGAGGAGGAAGTCGCCGGGATCCCCTTCATCGAAGATGATCTGATTCCGTGCCCGGCGGAGCATCACAGCCGTCTCGGCGATTTGTTTGAGCTCGGCTTCTGGAAGCTCCGAAAACAGTTGAACCTGCCGCAGCAGGTTCATGAAGACCTCAGACTGTCCGCTCATAGGAGTTTCACCACGTTCTCAACGGTGGGGACGAGCGGTCGATTATAGCGAAGCGTTCTGGAGCCGACCGAGAAGTTGGATGCCGGGGATGCCCCGCCCGCCCGGCCCAGTCGAAGCGCGCGGGGCATTTGCTGTTAACGCTTGTAGATGAACGCGTGGCCATCGCGCTCGCCGAGCGGGAACCACGCCTTGATCGGTGGCGCCTGCCCGGGCGCTGCCTCGCCCAGCGAGACCATGCTGCCTTGCTGGAGGTTGGTTCGTTCGACGGGTTGTGTCATACCCATGAAATACGACGTCAAACGCCCGCTCTTGTCCCGCTTGAGGACCTGGACGATGTCCCTGTTCGTCTCGGTGGGCAAGCGGAAGGTGTAGGTGCCTGGAGAGAGCGTCACGCCCGGTAGAGCGACCGGAACGTTGAAGGTGAGGTAGTTCGTGTCGGTTGACCACGCGTGGGCAGATGCGGCAATCAGCACGCCGAGGATTACCACACCAACGGCTGCGAGAAACGATTTGCGGGTGCACATTGTCTTGTCTCCTTCTGCGTTTCCTGAACGCGAAGGAGAATCTATCCGTGCGGCAACAGAGTGTCTGTGACAGGTCTCACTGCGAACGTGTGATCGAGATCACGCGATCCGGACAGATAGACGTTCCCGAGCGCGGTGCTTGCCTGAACTATTGCCGGCAAGCCGACGTGTTTCGTCCCTCACGTGCGGCCCCAGTCGCCGAGAGCACGACATTTCTTTCGCGAGCTTCACAAGCGCCCGACTGACCGCCACGTGCGCCGCAGCAACGCTTGGTTTGCCCAGCCTTCGTGCAATGTCGCCATAGGCGAGACCCATTTCGATGCGCGCGATGATCGCGTTGCGATCGGCCGCTTTGAGTCGCTGCAGGGCGGTCTTGTATCGCGCGAGCGCCTCGCTGCCGATGGCCTCCTCCTGCGGCGACGGCCCATTGGAGGGACGATCACGCTCGAGTGGTTCGGTTGGCCGCCGCTGCGCCCACCGCAATTGATCGCGCACGCGATTGAGCAGCGCCTGTCGCAGGTAACCCTCGAACGCGCCCTCGTGCCGCGGCTCGAACGATCCAAGGCGCTGAAGGACGTGCGCGAACGTGTCCTGCACGAGATCATGCGTATCAAGCGGACCCTGCGCCCAGACGGGCAGACGGCCCCGCGCCCAATTCTGGAGTCGTGGGAGGTAATGGGCGCACAGATCGTTGAGCGCGCCTTCGTCACCGGATCGGGCTCTGGCGATCAGCTCCATCGATGTAGCCGCATTGGCCGTTGCAGTCATGGTGATGTCCTTTCAGCCGATTACAACGACACGTTAGGTTCACCGTGACCACAGGTCTGTGACGTCGATCACACGTCGGCTGTGATACCCATCACCGACGCGCATGGAAGCAGCTCCCAGACTGCTCTCACGTTCACAACAACAGGAAGGGAGAAGGCAATGAAGAATCGCCGTGGTATCAATCGGCTAACCGGCGGGGCGGGCGTTCCTGCACGCACGGTAGAACGACCATGCTGGGCACGTCATGTGCAACTTTGTGGTACTTCAGGCGACCAGCGAATTGGGATGATTTGACAGAATTCGACGTCTTTTCCCGGAATCCGCGTGTATAGTCCGTAACTCAACAATAATTGCGACGTCCGTGGGAAGCACTTCGGACGTTCACCAAAGTCACCGACGAGGTCAGGCGCGTACCAGGCAACTGATGACTGCTCTCGACCGGCGTACCGTCGTACTTGCGATCCTGGCGTGCGTTGTCACACCGCCACTCGCACGCGCGCAGCGAACATGTGCGCCGCGGCCCGTTGCGCTATTCCAGTCAATCAAGAACAGCGTTCAGCTGGTGCAGGCGAGCACGCGCGCTCTGATTCAGCCAGTGCGTCAACTGCCGATTTGTACGGGTGATACGGTTCGCGTCGGCGACGACAGCCGTGCGGTTGTCTTGATGCTCGAATCGAACACGCCGCTCGTCATCGATCAGAATTCGGAATTTGTCATCACCGAAGCCGTCGCAGGCCGAAGCTCGCTCCTCGATCTTCTCAGAGGTGCGCTCCTTTTCATTACACGCATCCCGCGCTCGATCGAAATACGAACTCCCTTTGTGAATGCCGCTATCGAAGGCACCGAGTTCGTCGTTCGCGTCGACGAGGACCGAACGGTGATCACGGTCTTCGAAGGCTTCGTCCGGGCGACGAACCCGGAAGGAACCCTGCTTGTTGGCGCCGGGCAGCAGGCCGTGGCTGTCCGGGGCCAGGCACCGCAGCTCCAAATCACGGTTCGCCCTCGCGACGCCGTGCAGTGGGCCCTCTATTACGAACCCGTCTTGCCGTCGGATTCGTTCGACCAATTAGCTGCAATTCCTGAGAACGCCCGCGACTCGAATTTCTATGCGCGGCGTGCAGCCCTTCTGCTCGGCGTCGGCCAAGTTGAGGAAGCGCGAGTGGATCTTGAGGAGGCGCAGCGACTCGACCCCGCGAACGCGAACGCATACGCGATTCGCGCAATTGCAGCGGTCACTGCCCTCGACAACGACGCTGCGCTGACAAACGGCCGGATGGCTATCGAGCGCGCGCCTCGATCGGCGTCCGCCCACGTCGCGCTGTCCTATGCCCTGCAGGCCGCCTTGCGTCTCGAGGAGGCGCGGGACGAAGTGGCACAGGCGGTCGCCGCCGAACCCGGGAACGGCCCGGCATGGGCGCGCCTCTCGGAGCTGCGGCTCATGCTCGACAATATCAGTGGCGCAGCTGCCGCTGCACGCGAGGCCGTGGTCTTGGCACCGCAAGCCGCGCGGCCACATGTGGCTCTCGGCTTCGCGCTGCTTGCGCGGTTGAACCTGGATGCGGCCCGTGAAGCCTTCGAGCGCGCGATCGATATCGAATCGGATCATCCACTTGCCCATCTCGGCCTGGGCCTGACCGAAATTCGAAAGGGACGACTCTCCCAAGGACGCAGCGAGTTGGAACTGGCGGTGGCGCTGAATCCCGATAACTCGTTGCTTCGAAGCTATCTCGGCAAGGCGTACTTCGAAGAGAAGCGCGCCCAGCTCACCGACGAGGCACTCGACTCCGCAAAGCGGCTCGATCCAATGGACCCGACGCCGTGGTTCTACGGCGCCATTCAGAATGAGGCGTCGAATCGCCCTGTAAAGGCGCTCAGCGATCTGCAGCGCTCGGTTGAATTGAACGGCAATCGTGCGGTCTATCGATCCCGGCTGCTGCTCGATCAGGACGTCGCCGTGCGCGGCGCGCGGCTTGGTCGAATCTATCGCGATTTGGGCTTTCAGCACCTCGCCCTGGCAGAGGGATGGAAATCGCTCGCCGTCGATCCGGCGAACTACTCTGCACACAGGCTTGTCGCGGACAGTTATCTGGTACTTCCACGGCATGGCATCGCGCGCGACAGCGAGCTGCTGCAGGCGCAACTGCTGCAGCCACTGAACATGAACCCCGTTCAACCGCTCGTAGCCGACAACGGACTCGTATTCCGCGACGACACAGGACCATACAGCGCCGGTTTCAACGAGTACACGCGTCTGTTCGCCGGGAACCACGTGCAATTCACGGCGGATGGCATCGCAGGTCAGGACGATACCCGAGCCGACGACATGATCGTGTCTGGCATCTTCGATCGACTGTCGTACAGCGCCGGCCAATCGCATTACGACACCGATGGAGTCCGCCCGAACGACCGGGTCACTCAGGACATCTACAACGCGTTTGTTCAGGGTACGGTCACTCCTGGCACGTCCGTGCAGTTCGAGCTCCGCCAAAACGATTCGGTGCTTGGCGACCGCCGGCTGCTGTTTGATCCAACGAACTTTTTTCCCGAACAACGAAATACGCTGAACACGAAGTCGGCCCGTCTCGGCGCGCGAAAAAATGTGACGCCAAACGACATCGTCATCGGCCAGTACGCGCACCGAAAACTGAGCGGCGGCGCCGATATCGGGATGGGAGTTCGAACATCCACCGCCGAAGATGCGGACCTCATCGAAACGAGATATCTACGCGGGTGGCGGCGAGCCAATGTCACCGGTGGATTCGGTTATTACGGCGGCCGACTGACGACTGGCCAGCAGGTCAGGACCCTTGTCATCCCCCCCTCGACGATCGCGACTCATCACACCAATGGATATGCATACGGCACTGTGAATGTCGTTCAGTCGCTGGCAGTCACCGCGGGGCTGGGCATCGATCATGTCGAGCGCGGGCTCCTGACCCGCAAGCAAGTGAATCCAAAGCTCGGCGCCATCTGGAACGTGACGTCGGCCACCACCGTGCGCGGCGCCGCATTCAGGGCGCTGAGGCGTACGCTGGTCACGAGCCAGACGATCGAGCCAACCGAGGTCGCCGGCTTCAATCAGTTCTTCGACGACGCCACTTCCACGGACGCGTGGCAATACGGCCTCGGCCTCGACAAGTCGATCCGCACGGGGTGGTACGCCGGAGCTGAAGCGACACTGCGGGTGATGAAGGTGCCGATCATTCTGGCGGGCACGCGAACTCCGATCGACACCGATCGACAGGATCAGTTCGCGACGGCGTACGTCAATGGCACGCCGGCGCAATGGTTGGCGATCAACAGCGACTACACGTTCGAGCACCTCATTCGCGAGCCGAACGCGCGCAACGCGGATGTCGTGGCGCAATCTAAAATTCACAGACTGTCGGCCGAAGCGCGCGCGTTTCACTCGAGCGGGCTGTTCGTGCGTTTCAAGGAGAGCTTCGTCGATCAGCGCGGACGGTTCCTGAATGTCAGGAACGCGCTCTTCAGTGGGGCCGATAGCTTCTGGGTGGCCGACGCGTCGGCCGGCTACCGGTTTCCGCGCCAGATGGGGACGGTCAGCCTCGACGTGAGGAATGCCTTCGACAGCGCGTTCCTGTACCAGGACACTTCGCCACGCGAGTCGGCCATCATGCCGGCTCGCGTCGTGACGACCCGCGTGACACTAACGTTTTAACTTGGAGGAGACTATGGCCAAACAGGTACAAGACAAGAAGGTGTGGATAACGGTGGCTTTGAACAAGCAAGGCGAGATTATCCATGCCGTGCATAAGCGGAAGAAGATTCGCCCAACCAAAAAGACAAAGAAACACAAGAGGCTATCGCGATACAGCCTGGGACATCGCCATGGAAACGGGCACGGGAGCGATCCGTGCTGCTTCTGGGACGATGCTGCCAATGAGGAAGTCTGTTTTTGTTGAGGTGATTCGATGAAGCGAACAAAGGACGCTCGAACTCCCCAGAGCACCGTTGACAGCGGGCGTCGCTTGTTCCTGCGGAGCGCGACGCGTGGATTGAGCGCGTTGGCGGTCGCCAACGCGCTCGGTCTGTCCGCGCTCGCGCAGCCGAATACCGGCGGCTTCATCGTCGTCCGACTGAAACCAGGGCGATTTGGAAGCCTCCTTGTGTCAGCACCGGATCTGCGTACGCTGGCGCAAGGCGCGAACGCCCCCGAGTTGCTCGCGCTTCTCAACAGATTTCCGCAGCTACCGGCACGACATCTCGTCTCCGCGCTCACCGCAACGCAGGTCGCCGAGTTGGAGACGCGGGCGGAACGGCGCGGCAATCCACGCCGCTGGAGCCTCAACTCCTATTGGCGTATCGCTGCGCGAACGGACGCTGAACGGACGCAGCTATTACAGCTTCTACGCAGCGTGCCGGACGTCGATCTTGTATACGAGCAACCAAAGGGAAGCGATCCCACGGTGGATTCTTCAGACGACCAATTCGCGGCGCAGCAGTTTCACCTGGCGGCGGCACCGATGGGCGTGGATGCGAAGTGGGCCTGGACGCAGCCGGGGGGCGACGGCGCGACAGTCGCCTTCGTTGACGTGGAGCAAGGGTGGATCTTCAACCATGAAGACCTGCCGATGATGAGGACGCTGCCGGGCGTCTCGTGGGAAGTCACGACCACGTCGCGTCCGCACGGCACCGCCGTGGTCAGCCTGGCCGCCGGACGTGACAACGCCACCGGCGTCGTCGGCGTTGCCCCGAATCCAGCGTGGGTCAGCGTCTCGTCACATGTGCGGCAGGGGGTTCCCGATCAGGTGGCGGATGCGATCAGCGCCGCGGCCTTCAACATGGCCGCCGGCGATGTGCTGCTGGTCGAATGGCAGGACAGCAACAACCTTCCCGCGGAAGTGACACCGGACATTTGGACCGCAATCTCGCTAGCCACGGCCAGCGGCATCATCGTGGTCGAGTGCGCCGGCAACGGCAACAGGTCGCTCGATGGGTTCGCGGCAATCAAGCGCGACAGTCCCAGCACGGATTCCGGAGCGATCATCGTCGGCGCCGCTCGCAGGGCGCTGGACGCCAGCGGCACCGGCCACAACCGCCTGGAGATTACGGCATCGGCCGGATCGAACCACGGTGAGCGCGTGGATTGTTACGCGATCGGCGAACAGCTCGGCGCGGCGGGACCATCGAAGACGGCTGCAGGTTCGCTGACACCCGCAGGGACTGCCGAAACAATGGCGTATCGCAAGGACTTTGGATTGACGAGCGGATCGGCCCCAATCGTGGCGGGCGCAGCGGTTGCGCTGCAAGGGATGCACAAAGCCGTCAAGGGCACTCCGTTGAGCCCTGCGGAGATGCGGACCGCTCTGAGCACGCATGGAACTCCCCAGGGTACGGGGGTCGCGGGACGCATCGGCGTGATGCCCGACCTTCGGAAGGCCGCGATCAGCCTGGGGCTGCCGAGTGTGCCGTCGTCTCCAACGAGTCTTCGCATCGGGAGGTGAAGGAGGATTGCTGTGGCGGGTAATACTGGATCTATCGTTCTTCGGCTGTCGCGCCGCTGCTTCGACTCTTCGGTGCGTGACTTCAGATCGTTGGTGCAGCGAAAGGCACCCGCCGTGTGGGAAGTACTCCGCAATTACGAACGACTGCCGGCCAGCCGCCTCATACGACGTCTTGACGTCGATGACGTTGCGAGGTTAGAGCGAGGAATAACGACCGACGGCCTCTTGCCTCACAAGAGCCTGACCTGCTTTTGGCGCATCGATCAGGTGGAGGAAGCTGATATCAGCGGCCTGATCGAGAGTCTACGCAACATCGAGCGCACTGTTCCGGCCGTCGAGCGGCAGCTTCGGGAGGTCTACCAGCTGCCGACGGGAAGCGACCCAACCGGTACCGTGAACGACACCTTCTCCAACCTGCAACAGCACCTCGATGCGGCCCCCAATGGCATCGATGCCCGATGGGCCTGGGATCAAGTTGGCGGAGACGCGTCGCGTGCCGGGTTCGTTGACATGGAACGGGGCTGGATGCTCGATCCCCCGCATGCGGACCTGCCTCAGTTGACAGTTCTGCTGCCTGACTATTACGAAATAAGACCCGACGGCGCAGTGCACGGAACCGCTGTCATAGGACTCGTCGCCGGTCGTCACGACGGGCAAGGCATCACGGGAGTTGCCCCACGTCCGAAGCTCGTGGGCGTCGCATCGCACGTCATCGACGGAGAGCCGGGGAACGTCGCGGAGGCCATTCTTACTCTCATAGGCGCGGGAAAGACGGGGCCAGACGTGCTGGTCGGCCCCGGCGATGTTCTGCTTATTGAGTGGCAGATCGACCACGTCGATGGCGTGCATGACGTTCCAGCGGAATTGTATTCAGCGACCTGGGGCGCAATTCGTACAGCCACGCGGAAAGGGGTTGTCGTCGTGGAATGTGCTGGCAATGGCGACCATTCGCTTGATGGTTACCCGCAAATCGCACGCGATGCTTCGAAGATTGATTCCGCAACAGCGTCCCCGATGGACTCCGGGGCGATCATTGTGGGCGCTTGTCGTTCGGCGCTCGAGTTCGACCCCGCCGATCCGAAAACACCCGGTCACAGACGATGGACGCTCAGTCAAGATGTTGCGGGATCGAACTATGGCACTCGCATCGACTGCCACGCCTTAGGGGAACACCTCGTGACTGCAGGACCGACATTCCGCCCGAGAGCTCCCCTGCCCTCGTTCATTCCTCCCCCAGGGCCCCCGTTGACTGCGCGCGTTCCGGCTCAATCCGCCTACCGCAGAGACTTTTTCGGAACAAGTGGCGCGGGAGCCGTGGTCGCCGGTGCGGCCGTCGTGCTCCAAAGCATGTACATGGCGACACACGCAGGCGTCGCGGCGAGTCCATTCGCGCTTCGTCACGCGCTCATGCAGGGCGGAACTCCACAGGTCGCCGTGGACCCGATACTCGCCGATCACATCGGCGTGATGCCCAATCTCAGAATGGCCGCCCGGGAACTGCAGAGACCGCTGCGGGCAGTAGGAGTTAGACCCCGCCGGCGTGATCGACGCGCATAGGCGCGGCGCGCATCACTTCGACAATCGGCGGCGGGTGCGCGATGCCCTTCATGACGTGGTCGTGTATCAGAGGTCTGAGGAACAACGCATCTTCGAGGCCTTCCACTACGTCTGCAGACGCAATGAGCCGGGTGCCGAGCTGCGTATTCAGATCTCTCAGACGCGCCGCAAGGTTTACCACATCGCCGTACGCCTCGAAGGTACCGCGGTCGGCATCCGAGTGGAGCGTCACGGCTCCCATTGTCAAGGCGACACGAGTGGGCAGAAGCATCCCCTCAGGGGCATCGTGACCGAACGAATCCGCCGCATCCAGCAGATCGAGCGCTGCGCGGCACGCCTCGAGCCTCGTCGATTTCGTGCTGCCGGAGCACCGCCAGATAGATACGAAACCATCTCCCTGCGGATCGAGAACTTCGCCTGATCTCGCCAGCACTGGCGCCGACAGCCTCACGATGTAATCGTGCATCAATCGTGCGTACGCGTCGTGCCGCATGCGCTGTCCCAGTTCTGTCGATCCGCTCGCATCCGTGGCCAAACAAACGACGGGCACCTGGTCATTCGTCTCGCGAGCGCGGAGGATGAGCACGACAATCAGGGCGGTAGGTGTTTGCACGGCGATCGGGACGCCGATCGGTACTAGCGCGTGCAGGTAGACGAAGCAGGCATAGGCCACGCCGCCATACGCCGTGGCAGCCAGGAGAAAACACAGCGCGGTGGCCTTTCGTGATGAGGTGACGCGCCCGCGCGCACGCCCGCT
>OBEQ010795020.1_pt1 | contig 11129 bp, 13 predicted proteins | sample 1670901 | NCBI WGS metagenome assembly OBEQ01 (sample SAMEA104232315, study PRJEB22302) | groundwater metagenome | biome: forest; feature: aquifer; material: groundwater | place: USA | collected 2011-08-07 | depth 5.4 m | reverse complement strand
CTGTGGAAGTAGAAAAGCAAAGGGTATTTGCCTTAAAAACAGAAAAAGGGCAGGTGGAAACCAAATTAAAAGAGCTTGAAGTTAAAAAAGAACCCGTAGCGGCCAAGGTAAAAGAACAACCGGCGGCAGTTTCAAAAAATGCGCAGCTAGACGAAATGGAAAAAAGGCGCTGGGCAGCCGAGCGCAGCGCCCTGGAAGCAAAAAAGCGGGCCGATGAATTGGTGGCTAAAAACAAAGAAGCGGAGCGCCAAAAGGCCCAGCTTCAGCAAAAAATAGCCCAAACCAATGACGCCCTGCGCCAAGCAAGCTCTGCTTTAGACCAAAAGAAAAGCCAGCCGGAAAGCGCTCCGGTAAAACCCGCCCCAGCCAATGAAAATGAACGTCGCCGGAAATTCATGGAAGATATTGAGGCATGGGCCAATTCAGACAAAAAATAGAAAAATTAACTAAAAAATATGGAAAAAGAACTGATTGAAAGTTTAAAATTAAAGTTAGAAGAAGGAAGGGCCACACTAGAAAAAGAGCTGGCCAGTTTTGCCGTGGAAGACCCGAAAATGAAGGGCAACTGGGACGCCAAGCGCGTTAGCAATGAAGATTCAGATATGGAAGAAAAAGCTGATGAGGTAGAAGAATATGATAATTTGTTAAGCCTTGAACACAGCCTTGAATTGAAATTGAAAAACGTAAACGCGGCATTAGAAAAAATCGCCGCCGGAACATACGGCAAATGCGAAAAATGTGGTAAAGAAATTGAGGCAAACAGGCTGCAAGTGGCTCCGGAAGCCAAGTGGTGCATGAATTGCAATAAATAAATGCCAAGTAAAGTTTTTTCTGCGGCGATTGCGGGGTTGGATGCAAAATTGGTGGAAGTGGAGGTTGATGTTAGCCACGGCCTGCGGTCTTTTACCATTGTCGGGCTGGCTGACAAAGCGGTTGAAGAAAGTAAAGAGCGTATTGAAAGTGCCATCAAAAGTGCTAAATTGTTGTCGCCCCATGGAAGAACTTTTCGGATTTTAGTCAATTTAGCGCCGGCTGATTTAAAAAAAGAAGGATCGCTCTATGACCTGCCAATTGCCTTGGCTTTTTTAATGGCTTCAAAACAGACTAATTGTAATTCTGAAAACAGACTATTTTTAGGCGAACTTTCCTTAGATGGAAAATTGCGGCCAATAAAAGGCGCCCTGTCATTTGCCATGCTGGCCCACAAACAAGGTTTTAAAGAAATTATTTTGCCTTTGCAAAACGCCAAAGAAGCGGCCTTGATAAAAGAAGTCAATATTATCGGCGCAAGTTCACTGGGCGAAGTGTTGGCGCATGTGGAGAACAAAAAAGTCATTGCGCCCTTTGCGCTCGATCTAAAAACTATTAACCATCAACTAGCAACTGAAGTAGATATTAGCTGGATCAAGGGCCAAGAATACGCCAAACGGGCCCTGGAAATTACGGCCGCGGGTGCCCATAATTTGTTTTTCTTCGGGCCTCCGGGGGGCGGAAAAAGCTTGCTGGCAAAATCGCTGCCTTCCATTTTGCCTTCGTTAACCTTTGAAGAATCTTTGGAAGTTACCAAAATTTACAGCGTGGCCGGGCTGTTGCAAGACGGCCAAACGTTAATCAACCACCGACCATTCAGAATGCCCCACCATGTTTCTAGCGACGTGGCGCTGGTGGGCGGGGGAAATCCGCCAAAGCCCGGAGAAATTACCCTGGCCCACCGTGGCGTGCTGTTTTTAGACGAGTTTCCGGAATTCCACCGCGACGTTTTAGAAAGCCTGCGCCAGCCTATTGAAGATGGGAAGATCACCGTTTCCCGCGCCAAGCATTCATTTACTTTTCCCAGCCGCTTCATGCTGGTGGCCGCCAGCAACCCCTGCCCCTGCGGCTATTTAAACAGCCCAGACATTGCCTGCACCTGCGGCCAAGGGGCTATTGCCATGTATAAACGCAAACTTTCCGGGCCCTTAATGGACCGCATGGACATTTTTATTGAAGTGCCGGCGGTAAAATTTGAAAAGTTAAATGAAGCGTTTGGCGAAAGCAAGAGCGGTGCCATGAAAGAAAATATAGAAAAAGCCAGGGCCCTGCAAGCCAAGCGGTTTGCCGGTGAAAAAATATTAGTCAATTCCGAAATGCAGATTCCCCATATTAAAAAATATTGCCAATATGACAGTCAGTCGGAAGCCCTGCTCAAAAAATATGTGGATTCCGGAAAATTATCAGCTAGGGGATATCATAGAATTCTAAAAGTGGCCCGCACCATTGCCGATTTGGCCAACTCGCCCGATATTAAATACGATCATATAGCAGAGGCTTTGATGTATAGAATAAAAAGCTAGTTTTTCGTAACGTCAATAATAGTTCCCACTTTATATTTGGCAAGGAAGTTCGCGGCGCCCATCACCTGGAAATGCACGTGCGGGCCGGTGGCTTTGCCGGTCTGGCCTTCACTGCCGATTTTCTGCCCCACCTCAACCTGGTCGCCCGGTTTTACCGCCATAGAACCTAAATGGCCGTAATAAGTAACCACGCCGTTGCTGTGTAAAATAGTCACCCGGTTGCCACCCACGCGGTCATAGTCCGCGTGCTGGACAATTCCAGATGCAGCCGCATACACCGGGCTGCCCGCGCCGTCAAGGGAAGCAATGTCTATTCCATTCAAATAGTGCAAACCCTGGGTAACTTTGAATTTTAACAGAGGGAAGATGAAAAAAGTGTCAGGCAATATGTTCTGGGTGCCAATGCTGGTGGAAATAGAAACTGGAGCTTTCCTGGCGGGCATAATGCCGCCGGCAACAAACAGGGTGTCTCCAATGAAAATTTTCCCTTCGGTGATGCTGTTGAAAGCAATAGTATCGTCTATGTTTCCCTTGTACATTTTAACCAGACTTTCCAGCGCATCCCCGGGTTTTACAATATGCAAAAGTCCGTCAGCAGGCAAAATAACCAATTCTTGACCGGTTTTTAAAACGGTGTTTTTGGTGATTTCGTTGGCCCAAAGCAAGGTGTTCAAAGAAATAGTAAAACTGGCGGCGATGCTAGCAGGAGTGTCGCCCGGCTCAACGGAATATTCAATAATATCTTTGCGGTCTTGGGCCTGGTCAACGGAGCCGCCCATCATGGCCCCCAAAGTTTGGGTAGTAACCACATTGGGAGTGGCCACGCCATAAACAAAACTGTCTTGGCCGATTTTCAAATCTGGAGTTTCAAGGGTTTTGGCACTATGCTGGTCAAAGTACAGATCGCCATTATCAACGGCATTAGTATAAGAAAGGGTGGCGGGCGCAATCAGCCGGCTGTCGTCTAACTGGGCCAATGTGCCGGAACCAAAAAACAGCATGCCAAGCAACATAAAGGACATGGTGCCAAAATAGAAAAAAGGATTTTTGCGGAAATCCCCTCGGGTTGGCTGTTTTATTAACATTGCGTTAATTTTACCTTTTGCAAGCACCCCCGTCAATACATAGTATAACCCTTTCAATTTTTGTCAAATCTGCTATAATGCCAGCATGAAACCTAATAAGCGCCTGGGCCAAAACTTTTTGGTGGACAAAAAGGCATTAGCCAAAGTTGTCACCGCCGCTAACATCCAAAAAGACGATGTGATTTTAGAAATTGGCCCCGGCACCGGCCTGCTCACCAAAGAATTAGCCCTTAGAGCCAAAAAGGTGGTTGCCATTGAAAAAGACCGGGGCATGGTGGATATCCTGGGGAAAACATTAAAGGATTACAAAAACGCGGAAATCATCCAAGGCGACATTTTACGGCTAGACCCTAGCCCCTATACCCTAACCCCCTACAAACTCGTCGCCAACATTCCTTACTATATAACTTCGCCAATTATCAGAATGTTTCTGGAAGTAAAGCATCAACCTCAATTCATGGTGCTGATGGTGCAAAAAGAAGTAGCCCGGCGCATTTGTGCCAAGCCGCCAAATATGAGCATTCTGGCCGTTTCCGTGCAGTTTTACGCCAAGGCGGAAATTGTTTCTTACGTTCCCAAAGGCTGTTTCTGGCCCGTGCCCAACGTTGATTCCGCTATTATAAAAATAACCCCGCATGAAAAACCCGACGTCGGGCGTCGGGGCGCTGATGTGTTTTTTAGAGTAGTGAAGGCCGGTTTTTTGCACCCCCGCAAACAATTGGCCGGAAATCTGGCCCAAGGCCTCAAAAAAGATAAAGATGAGATAAACAGGGGGCTCTTGGCAAACAACATAGAACCTGCCCAAAGAGCCGAAACGCTAACAGTTCAAGACTGGAAAAACTTAGCAAATCATGCTATAATCAAGCCATGATACCTGAATTTGTACAACCCTTTTTATGGTCCTATGACATTAAAGCGCTAGATATTTCGCGAGACAAGAAGCGCATCATAACCAATGTGTTGAATTTGGGCACCAGCGAGGCAACGCGTTGGCTTTTTAACACTTATACAAAACAAGATATAAAGGAATGCCTGCTAAATCCCTTACCGGGGGAATGGAACAGTAAATCAATGAATTTTTGGTCTCTGGTGCTAGACGTTAAACCAGGATCAACTAAAAGGAATATACCGGTATCTATTCAGCCTTAAGCGAATCATCTATTTAGTTTTATTAACTACGGCCCATCAGAAGTACCCGCAATTGGAAAGAAACCTAATACTAAAAAGCTTGGTGAATTTTGACGATATCACATTGGAAAAGATCCTCTTTAAAAATAATCATGAAGTTTCTTTTGAAGAAGTAAAGGATGCGCTGAAAAGTGAGGTGAAGAATTTGAAATTCTAACCCACCCCCGCAAAAAATTAATCAATAATTTAGCTGAAGGGCTTACAATGAGCAAAGAACACATAAGCGCCCGGCTCTTTGAAAACAACATCAACCCCGCCCGCCGCGCGGAAACCTTGACCATTGAAAAATGGCAGGGCTTGAGTCTTCACCTTAGCGATATCATTTGAGCAATTTGCTTATTTTTATATATCACCCCACTAAAATATGTTCTACGTGTATGTTCTGGAGAGCAAAAAAGATGGTAGGCATTACATTGGTTTTTCTGTTGACCTAAAAAATAGATTCCAAGAACATATTTTAGGTAAGGTTAGAGCCACTTTTTACAGAAGACCGCTAGAATTAATATATTATGAGTGCTATAAAAATAGGCAAGTTGCTCAAAAGAGAGAAAGACAGCTCAAGGGAGGGAAGGCCCATACTGCGCTAATCAAGAGATTAAAAGAAAGGTGAAGACTTGACACGGGGGTTGGATGTGATAAACTGAAGGTAGTACAAAAAGGGGTATTGTGCCCCTAAAATCATAGTCAATTCTCTGTTTGGAGGTATTTCCATGTCCACCGCGACCGTCAAATCGTTCCTAGCCCGGCATCTGATCGGCATCATCATGTCAATCGTCGTCCTGTTCGCTCTGGTCATTCCTGTCGGAGCTGTCAGTTGGTTTGGCGTAATCAAGCCTTCTGTGGAGGCCAAACAACGACAGATCGAAGCCGAAAGGGTTAAGAAATCCGAACAGGAGTTCAGCGACGGGATGCTGGATCTCATGAAAAAAGAGGGGTTGCCACCCCCATGAACACCAAAACGAATTCCTACTCCAAGGCGCCAAGAATCTTTCTTGTCGCCTTTTTTCATGTCTGAAAATTTGACTGTGAATAAACTGTTCATTATTAGTTTTGCAATCTATGCTACAATAAGAGAACTTATTTTAAAGATGCATGCGTAAATCTTTTCTGTCTATTTTCAATAAGAGAAGTATTGTATTTTCTCTACTTTTATTTTCTGTCGTAGCAGGATCTTTTTTAAGTTCAGCCAGCCCCGTTTCGGCGGTTGCGTGTGACGCAGGAATCTGGGCTGCCAACACCTGTGGCCCCAATCAAAGGTGCGTAAGAGATCAATACCTTGCTATTGAAGAAGTGGTCGGATTTTATATCCCCGGCACCTGTAGGACTATAGGCCTAGAACGGTCCGTCTGCGACACAAGCTTTGTTGGTCCGGGCCTTTGCTTTATTGGCAAGCTACCGTTTACAGTAATCGGATCGGTTACCATTGGGCTTAATGCGCTGTCTAAAGCCATTCTCAATGGGATTCTTAGTTTTCTTGTGACCGATATTTCTTACACAAGATCTCCTGTAGTCTCGGCGGGATGGCCAATCGTAAGGGATTTTACCAATATCCTGATAGTACTTGGGTTTATTGCAATAGCGGTGGCCACTATTTTACGATGGCCGGAAGGGTATGACGCTAAAGCGCTTTTAGCTAAACTGATTATCGCCGCCCTTTTGGTTAATTTTTCTTTGGTTATTTGCGGAATCATGATTGACATCGCAAATATCACTATCAAGTTTTTTGCGATAGGAGTTTCAAGAAATAATTTGGGCGACGCGCTCGATAAAATAAGCCAACTCTGGACTCAACTAGAGGATCCGGGCATCCCCCCCCTAAGGATGGCAATGGATGTCATATCTTGGGCATTGGTCTCAATAATATCAACAGGCGCAAGGATTCTCTTTATCTTTTTGTTCCTCTTTAGAATAATTGCTATTTGGATGCTGGCCATCTTATCACCCCTTGCATTTGTATGTTATGTATTCCCCGCCACAAAAAAAGTATGGGACACATGGTGGAGCAATTTTTCTCAATGGGTTATTATTGGTATTCCTGGTGCTTTTTTTATTTATTTATCCGAGCAATTGCACAACAGCATAATCACCGTTTCGCCCCTTTCATCAACGGGTTCTGCGAGGGTATTGATTAATGGGTTCAATACAATTTTTGAAGCACTTGTTCCGGCAATATTTTTAGTAATCGGATTTATGTTCTCTCTGCAAACCTCGGCAATAGGGGCAAGCTACGCAACTACGGCAGGTAGAGCAACTGGCAAATGGCTTGGCAAATACGCAGCAAATAAAGGTGGTTTAACTAGGGCAAGGGAATATCTAAAAGACAAGGGCATGAAAATGGGAGAAGTTTTTGGTGTGGTTCCAAAAGGTTCGCGAGCACTGCAACAGCAAGAGCGCCTCCAGCAAGATAACGCCTCAAAAGAAACTGCTGCTCTGGATCCAAAATCAAGAGAGGGATTGGCTCTTGGGTCTGCTTATACTGAAACTGCAAAAAACAGGAAAGTAGAAGCCATAAGGCAAATGGCGGAAAAGGGAGAGCTGAAAAATCTCACTGCAGTCCAGCGAAAACAAGCTATGGAATTCGCAACCTATCACGGAACTTCAATTAAAGACTTTATAAAAGCAGATCCCGCCCTGGCCAAATATGACAAAAACGCAATTAAAGATCTAAAAGAAAAAGATATTAAAGATAAGAAGCCCCTAAGGACCGATAAGGAGTATGAGAGCTTGGCCATACAACAGGCTGTTCAAAAAGCTCAACCCCATAATGCCAAAGATTGGTCCGACGAAACATTAAAAGACACCAGCGTACAGATGTCATTAGACATGAGCAAAGTTAAGGCAATTATAAGGGGAGGAAACAAAAAAGCAAAAGACGAACTCAGAAAGGCATTTACCACTAAATCTGGGAAAAAGGCTCTAGGCGACGCAATGGACGATGCAGGATATGTGGTCGGAACCCGTGAACGCGACATGATTGAGAAAGTCAGACAACATGTTAAGACAGAAAAGAAAGCGGGAAATATTTAGGTTTATTAATAATCCCCATCAATAAATGGAAAATAAAAAAACTGTCTTTGTGGTTCCAGAAGAAACTTCCCTAATTGATATTATTAGTGAAATACTGAAAAATAATAATCTGGAAGAAAGCGCCAAAGAATTTAACGATAAAGATGATCAAGATATTGAGCCAAGGGCATTCATTATACTGGATGCGGCATTTACTATTGCAGAAAAGAAAATCCCCGATGGAAAACTAGCTGAATTCTTAGCAAATCATCTTGGGATTTCAGTAGAGATAGCCATAAAAATAGTCCAAGAAATCCACCGAAAAATTATACCTTTTGCCAAAATTGATAATACAGAAGAAGAAGCGAATATTGAAAGAGAGCAAAGTCTTCCTACGCAAGAAGAAACTTCACAAAATATGACCGAAGAAGAGAGGAAGCAATCTTTCAGAATAGCAAAAGAAGAGCTGTTGAAGAAAATAGGAGCAAATAATATGGTGCGGGAATCAAAAAATAGGGAACGGGCGCTAAAAGAAGTTCCCACGCCATACAAAAAAATTCCCGACATAGTTGATGTGGAAGACAACGCAAAAAGTATAGATAAATTTAAAAAGCCAATAATTCCAGTCGACCAGAAACTAATAATAAACCCCATACCAAAACAGATACCGGATAAATACAAAGAATCAATTGAATAATTTTTTCAATTAAAAGAAGGGTTGGACTTTCGTCCAACCCTTTGTTTTTGTTTAGACCCTATATGGGCTCATCGTCATCCTCATCGTCTTCATCCTCGTCTTTGGGTGGATTTTTCTTCTTGCTAGTATTGTCGGGGTCGTCACTTCTTCCGTCCGGACCATCACCCCCACCCCCACGCAAGGCGTCGCCCAGAAGCGCAATGAGATCCATCCCACCCTTTGCGCCAACGAAATGATAGCTTTTCAGGGCACCCGCTTTGGCATCTATCTGGCGATTAATCCACTGATCAATCCGCTTAATGGAAGCCGCGTGCTTTTTTTCGAAGGCAGCGGGATCCTTCTTATATTCAGCACGGATCTTGGCCATCTCCCCTGCGTACTCCTCCTGTTCTTCGGGAGTTGTCCCAGTCGGCTCGCCCAGTATTTCATGGGCGAGCATTTCCAGAAAAGCTCCCGTGGTGCTGGCGGTGCGTTCTTTCGCCTCCATCTGACCCTTTTTCTCCTTGGTCATCATCTCCTGATACTCATCGGTAACCTTGACCTCGCGGAACTCAAGTTTTGCAAGTTCAACTCCAAGCATATCTCGCAACTCCTTGAGAATTCCACGCGCTTCCAAAACTTTTGTGATTTCCTCATCAAGAAAAGTCTTGTTGTCATTATCGGAAATGATGAAGGCGTAATCGTGTGCGTTAATGTACTCCCTTATCGCAGGCTGAACGCGGCCGATGAAAGTATCAAACCAATTCTTGACGTTAAACATTGCTAAGTAGGGATTGATAATCCGGGCCGTCAGGGTGACCACCAGCTCCAACGGAATCTTGTCTAGAGTGACGATTCCCTTGCCCACCACGCGCAAACCATAGCTGTAGTACTGCAGGGTAAGGATGAAATCTACGGTTTCCTCAGGTTTTTCAACAATCTGGCCATTTGGCAGGCTCTTTATCCATTCCCAAGTATACTCGTAAACTTCCTCCAGGGGCCAAATGTAGAATCTTAGCCCGCCCAGGAAACCGTCTTGGTGGCCGGGAACATGGCTAATTTCTCCGGTCTTTGAATTGATTTGGTAATCCTTTTTAGAAAACACTATTCTCTTAAAAGACCCAAATCGCGTTATCGCTTTTGCCGTACTTTCTTGAACATACGTCCAGCGCAGGCAAACCAACGGCAACAAAACCAGAAAGAGAATAGCGAGGGCAGGGATCGTAAATCCCAGGCGATACTTATCCAGCCATACTGAATCAACAACGATCAGAATGGCCAAAAGAATCATTGCCAACGCCACTACCGCAATCGACCACCTTCGCCAACCCATTGGCTGGTAGTCGTTTTGCGACACTAGGCTTTCAGCCTCTTTCTCTTTTTCCTTCACCGGCTCAACGGGTGCTTTTGCAGGAGCCGGCTTTCTCTTGTACTTCGCCATGACTATTTCTCCCAAAAATATCCCTTTGGCCAATTCACTCCATGTGACGGCTGGGGGATGAGGTTTTCAAAGGACAGCCCGGAACACTCCAAGCTAATGATTAATAATATCATAATAAAGCATGCTTGTCAATAGTGAATAAATGGCTTGCATTTTTACATTTTTTTCTATGATATAATAAAGAAACTTTCATGGAACAGTATCCTATTCCGCAATTTATTGAAGAAGAGGGGAAGATTATTTCTTTCCTTACTTTCCGGCAGTTTTTTTGGCTGGTGGGGGGCGGGGGCGTGGTGATTTTGTTTTACTATACCCTGCCGTTCGCCTTTTTTGCCATCTGTTCATTGATTGTTGGTGCGCTGGTGGGGGCGATAGCTTTCGTAAAAATTGATAACGCTTCACTGGTGAAAATATTCATGAATTTCATCGGCTTCAGCTTTGGCGCCAAAACCTACACCTGGAAACGCAAAGAAAACCTGCACCCCTTCGCCGCCCCCAAACAAGCCCAAGCCCCCGGCCCCACAGAGCAGGTTGAGGCCCCCAGGGTTCAACAAAGCAAGCTGCAATCGGTAAGAACGATGATAGATACAAAGAGATAATTATCAATTTTCAATGATCAAGTATCAATCAAGTATCAAATTTGAAAATTAATTAATTGATCATTTATTGATAATTGAAAATTGATACTTGATAATTAAGCACATGGAGACTCCAACACAAGATTTTTTGGAAATTAAAGATATCCGCGAAGGTGTTTTGGTGTTGAAAAATAATGGGCTGCGGGGAATTTTGATGGTTTCTTCTTTGAACTTTGCGCTTAAATCAAGTGAGGAACAATCTTCTATTATTTTTGCCTACCAAAGTTTTTTAAACTCTTTAGACTTTTCCTGCCAAATTGTCATCCAAAGCCGAAACATAAACATCACCCCATATTTAGACACCATTAAAGCCTTGGCCGAAAAGCAAACCAATGAACTGATGCACACCCAAACCACTTCCTATGGCGATTTTATCAAAGAACTGGTACAGGGTGACAACATTATGACCAAAAGTTTTTACGTGGTGGTGCCCTATACCGTTATGGAAGCCTTGGGCACCGGCAGCGCGCTAAAACAAACGGGACTCTTTAATTTTTCCAAGAAAAACAAGGGCAGCGCCCAGCAGTTAAGCGACGAAGATTTTGAAAAATGCAAAAACCAGTTGTGGCAGCGCATGGAATTTTTAGCCATGGGCCTGAAGCGCTGCGGCCTAGACGTGATGCCCCTGACCACCCCGGAACTGATTGAACTGTTCTGGGCCATCCACCACCCAGACCAGGCCGAAGTGGGATATTATCCGGAAATACTGCCTGAATTGCTTAAGTAATTTTTAATTTCCAATTTTTAATTTTTAAATAATGT
>OBEQ013028784.1_pt1 | contig 11132 bp, 11 predicted proteins | sample 1670901 | NCBI WGS metagenome assembly OBEQ01 (sample SAMEA104232315, study PRJEB22302) | groundwater metagenome | biome: forest; feature: aquifer; material: groundwater | place: USA | collected 2011-08-07 | depth 5.4 m | reverse complement strand
GGGCGAACCGTCCTGGCAAGCCGTTGTGGGATCGGAGCGAAACCACGCCTCGATCGCCGCGGCCGAAGCGACCGTGTCCGTCAAGTCCCCGGCGGCGATGACCGGTCCGGCTACGACGGTCACATGGGCGGGAAACCGCGGCAACCGCCACCAGGCGCGGCCCTTGGTGAGGAAGTCGAACGAATCGTCCTTTAGCGGCATCGCTTCCGCCCGGGCCTGCACGAATTTCGCCGCCAGCTTGGTCCGGGCGACAGCCAGCATGCCGGCGCTGGGATCGAGGCAGGTGATGCGTTCCGCCGCGCCAATGATCCTGGCTGCCTCCACCGCCACCAAGCCGGTGCCACAGGCGACGTCGAGCAGAAGGTCTCCGGGCCGCAGACCATGCTGTTTCAGCGCCCAGCGGCGGTAGGACGCTCCGCTGCGCAAAAAGCCCCAGTCGACCACCGCATCATAGTGCTCCCCTCGTCAAAGAGACGGTTGACGAATTCCGGCTTGGCCTCGGGAGTGGGGTAGTGCGAGGGCAGCGTGGAGTGGGGAAGCACGATGGGCAAAATGGCTCATTGCCCGGATGAAGACCAGCCGAAAGCCGGGCAGCGAAAGCCGGGCGATGGCCGGTGTCAGGGCAAAATGTGCGCGTGTTGCGCCCGTTGCGGAGCCTGTTGGCGGATGAAACACGCGAGGCTGGCGATGTTGGCAAAGGCCCGGTTTGATTCAACCTTGCTGCCAATCGTGACGCCGAATTCCTCCTCGACGCAAATGGCAAGTTCCAAGGCATCGAGGGAATCGAGGCCCAGGCGTCCGCCGATGAGCGGCTCATCTGACGCGAAATCAGCAACCTTGCCGTCGCCGAGACGGAATTTGCGGGCGATGAGCAACTTCAAGCGCGAGAGCAGGGGGTCGTGGTCGCAAGTCAATGGCACAGCACGAACCTATCAAGAAATGACGGACAAGGGCATGGGGTGATAACCCACTTGGCGGTGTTCGCTGTCCTGCTGGCGCCAGAGATCGAGGACGCGCTGCGGACCTTTCAGCCCGAGTTGCGCCGTTAAGCAACCCGGCGAGCGGCCCGGTCACCACCAATGGCGCTCGGCCGCGGAGCGCAAGGCTTGGTCCAGGGGCGGCAGATACGGGTGCCAGAGTCTTTCCCATTCGAGGCTCACGGCACCCGGGAATTCCGCCGCCAGCGCCTCGCGCAGCGGAGGCATGGGGAATTCGCCGGTGCCCGGCAGGACATACGTGTGGGGATGCCCGGCGCTCGGCCTGCTCAAGCTGTCCTTCACATGCACATGGACCACCTGGGGTCTGACGGCCAGCCAGGTGGTCAGCGGATCCTCGCCGCCTTTTTTCCAGGTGTGGTGGGCATCCCAGAGAAGCGGCGCGCGGCCCCCTGGCATCGCGGCCGCAAAGCGGTTGATTTTCGCGGCGTCCAGCAACACGTCATGGGTTTCGATCATCAGGTCGACCTTCAGCCCGCGCTCACGCCGGATCGTCTGCCACCATCCCATTGTTTCCATGGCTTGGGCAAGCGCCCGGGCGTCGAGCGTTGCACCGCCGTCGAACACCCGCAGCCAGCGCACGCCGAGCGCTTCGGCCCAAGGCAGGAATTCGATCAGCTTTGCCCGATCAGCCGGAGTGCCGTCGATAAAGCGCAGGGACGTATCGAGCGCCACCACCGTCATCCCGGCGGCGGAAAGCCTGGCCGCGAGGGCGGCGGGCGAGGGGAAGTTCGCCGTAAAATAGGCAGGCAGGTCAAGCGTGCCCGCCAGGGCGCGCAATTCGAGCGAGGTGATATGATGCCGGTGGCCGAGCGCAATCACATCGTCCAGCGACAGCTCGGCACAACCGAGGGTGGAAAAGGCACGCGCAAACATGGGAAGGGAACGCGATTTGACGAGGGTTGGCTGGGACTCAAGCGGCTGGAGCGGATGGGGTAGGGTGCAATCCCGCCGCCTTCACCACTCCGTCTGATCACGAAATGGCTGCCCGGGTTGGGATCGAACCAACGACCAAGTGATTAACAGTCACCTGCTCTACCACTGAGCTACCAGGCAATGTGGCAAATGAACGGCCAAAAAGAGACGGCGGACTGGCCTTGTCAATCCCTCTCTCCTGTAAAAATGGGCGTTTTTGCCGGGGAAAACAAAGTTTTAGTTGCATCGGCGCAACGCGCTCCATCAACTCAGCACCCTTTTCCATTACGCCTGCCTTCAATTCCGGAGCTACAGGGGGAACGAAACCATGAAAAAATACCAACTTACTGTCACGCCCCGCGAGGGCACCGGCCGCAGCGCCTCCCGCCGTTTGCGCAAAGCCGAGAAGATCCCGGCCATCCTCTACGGCAAGCATACGAAACCCGAGAACCTGGCGGTGGCCGCGCCCGAGTTCATCAAACTGCTCAAGGAAATTTCCGGCCGCGCCACCCTGATCGAGCTCAAGCGTGACGCCGGCGCCACCGCGCTCTCCTTCCTGCAGGAAATCCAGCGCGATCCGATCACGGACCGCTACCTGCACATCGATCTTCACGAGGTGAAGGAAAACGAGAAGATGGTGATCAACGTCGCCATCCACGTCATTGGCGAGGCCTACGGCGTCAAGACCGAGGGCGGCATCCTGGAGACCGCCGCCCACCGGCTGCGCATCCGCTGCCTCCCGAAGGACCTACCCGCTTTCATCGAGGTCAACGTTGCCGACCTCAAGGTTGGCGGCGCCATTCACGTCGGCGAACTCAAGCCCATCCCGGGCGTCGAGTTCCTTGACGACAAGAACCAGACCGTCGTCCTCTGCGTCGAGCCGCCGGCCGAGGAGGTCGTCGCCGTTGCCGCCGCGCCCGTCGAGGGTGCGGTTGCCGCCGATGGCACCGTTGCCGCCGCTCCCGCCGAGGGTGCCGCCGCCGCTGGTGCCGCCGGGGCCAAGCCCGGCGATGCGAAAGCCGCGGCCGGCGCGCCCGCCAAGGGCGACGCGAAGGCGGCCGCTCCGGCCGCGGGTGCCAAGCCCGCCGCGCCCGCCAAGAAGTAATTTTCATTCCCGGTCCTTCCGCTCGCGGAAGGGCCGTTTTGCACACTGTTCTTTGAGTCATGTCCGTCACGCTAATCGCTGGACTGGGCAACCCCGGGCACGAATACGACGGCAGCCGTCACAATCTCGGTTTCACCGTGGTTGAGGCACTGGCCGCCGCCGAAGGCCTCAAGTGGAAGAAGGAATCCCGCTTTGAGGCCCTGATCGCCCGCTGGGATGTCCGGCCCGGACTCACGCGCCTGCTCGTCAAACCGCAGACCTTCATGAACGAAAGCGGACGCGCCCTGCGCGCCCTGCTCGACTTTCACCAGGTCCCGGTCAACACACTCATCGTGGCTTACGACGATCTCACCATCGAGCTGGGCCTCGTGAAAGTGTCGGTGCGCGGCAGCGCCGGCGGCCACAATGGCGTCGCCAGCCTGCTCGAGCACCTCGGCAGCGGATTCATCCGCTACCGGCTCGGTGTCGGCGCCCCGCGGCCGCCGGAGATGGACATCAAGGACTTCGTGCTCGGAAAATTTTCTACAGAACAAACCAAACTAATTGATCAAAAACTAACCACCTTCGTGGACGGACTTCGCCTGCTCATCAATCGCGGGCAAGCCGAAGCCATGAACCTCCTCAATCGCCGAGACCACCATGAGCCAGACCAAGCGTAACTACAAAGCCACCTTCATCCTCGACAACCGCGGCAAGGAAGACTCCGTCGAAACGATCATCGAAGGCGTGAAGAAAGAGATCGCCGCCGTGCACGGCGAGGTCACCGCCGTCGAAAACATCGGTCGCCGCGAATTCGTCCGCAAGACCGACGACAAGTTTCCCGCCGGCGTCTACGTGCAGGTGAATTTCACCGCACCCGCCGCGGCCCCGGCCCAGCTCCACGAGCGCCTGCGGCTCAACGACACCGTCTACCGCGCGCTGGTCGAGAACGCCTGAGCATTTCCCGTCCGCCTCCACTCCCATGGCCAATCTCAACAAAGTGATGCTCATCGGCAACCTGACGCGCGATCCCGAACTCCGGGTCACGCCCAAGGGCACCGCCATTTGCCAGTTCAGCCTGGCCGTGAACCGCAAGTTTCGGGACGAGTCGGGCGCCGACCGTGAAGAGGTGACCTACGTGGACATCGAGGCCTGGGGCAAATCCGGCGAGAACATCGCCAAGTATTGCACCAAGGGCCGTCCGCTCTTCGTCGAGGGCCGCCTGCGCCTCGACCAGTGGGAGGACAAGAACACCAAGGAAAAACGCAGCCGGATGAAGGTCGTCTGCGATAACTTCCAGTTTCTCGGCAGCGGTCGCGCCGAAGGCGGCGCTCCCGCCGGCGGCGAAGGCGCCGAGGCCCGCTATTCCGCGCCCGCGCCGCGCCCCGGCGCCCCCAAGCCCGCGGCTCCCGCCGCTCCCGCCGCCCAGGAGAATCTTGACGAAGACGTGCCGTTCTGAACCCGGCCGGCGATCTCATTTTATAAATCCAATCAATCAACACCGTTCCGAAAATGGCTAACAGCGAAGTTCTCCTCCTCAAACCAGTCGACGGCCTTGGCGCCGAAGGCGACCAGGTCAAGGTCCGCGCCGGCTATGCGCGCAATTTCCTCCTGCCGCAGGGCATGGCGGTGCCGCTTACCGTGGCCAACCGCAAGCAGGTCGACGCCCTCAAGAAGGCCCGCGGCCTCCGCGAAGCCAAGGAGCTCGACGGTGCGCAGGCGCTCGCCAAGCAGATCGAGAAGGCGGGCATCGCCATCGCCGTGAAGACGGGCGAGGGCGGCAAGCTTTTCGGCGCCGTCACCGTCAACGACATTCATGAGAAACTGACCGCCGCCGGCATCACGGTGGAGAAGCGCCGCATCCACCTCGGCCAGCCGATCAAGACGCTCGGCAAGCACGAGGTGAAAATCAAGCTGCACCCCGAGGTCAGCGTGGAACTCTCCTTCGACGTCGTTTCCGAGAACCCGATCGAGCCCGCTGCATCCTGAGGCCCGGACAATCCTGCCCACCAAGCTGCGGTGAACCCATCGCGGCTTTTTTTTGCGACCCCGGCCATTCACTTTCCGGCTAACGCGACTCCCGTGTGAGAATAACCTGAGAGCAACAAATCCTTGCCGATACCGAACCCGGTGAAACAAATGGGACTCCCATGCCAGAAGTGCTAGCAGATCCTCGTCGTGCCGGAATGGCTTCCGAGCGGGCGGCTGCGGCCGGCCCGGGCAGGAGCATGCCGGCGAGCGAGGAGGCCGAGCAGCATGTGATCGCCTGCTGCCTCCTGGATGGCAGCGACACCATTTCCCGGTGCCTGGAGGCGCGGCTGGTGCCCGAGGCGTTTTTCTGGCCGTCCAACCAGGTGCTTTTCCAGGTCATCGTTGAGCTCTACCAAAAGAGCTCGCCCGTGACGCTGGAGATGCTGGCGGAAGAGCTGAGGACACGACGCCTGCTCGAGGAGATCGGCGGTTTTGCCTACCTGATGCAGGTGACGGGGCGGATCCCGACGACGGCGCATGCCGGCTATTTCATCGAGAAGGTGCGGGAGAAGCATCTGCTGCGCGAACTGATCAAGACGGCGACCGGGGCGGTCGAGCAGGCGTACAGCTTTACCGGCGGACTCGAGGAGTTCGTCGACAAGATCGAACAAGATCTGTTCAAGGTCACGCAGGACCGCGTCAGCGACAGCGCGCAGGAGATCAAGGAATCGATCAAGGAAGCCAACACGGTGATCGCCAAGCTGCTCATGAAGAAGGGCGAGCTGACCGGGGTGACGTCGGGTTTCAAGGACCTTGATGCGATGACCTTCGGGTTCCAGCGCCAGGAAATGATCGTCATCGCGGCCCGTCCCTCGATGGGCAAAACCAGCTTCGCCCTCAACATCGCCGAGGCGGCGGCGCTGCCGAAAGCCGGCAAGGAGGCGGTGCCGACGCTGGTCTTTTCGCTGGAAATGAGCTCCTCCCAGCTCGCTTTGCGCATGCTGTGCGCGCGTTCGCGGGTGAACATGAAGCTCCTGCGTGACGGCCTGGTCAGCCGCGATGGGCGCGAGGTGAACGCGCTCGGGCAGGCGGCCGAGGAATTCAAGAAATGCCCCATCCTGGTCGACGACTCGAGCGCGCTGACCATCATGGAAATGAGGGCGAAGGCGCGGCGCATCTATGCCCGCAAGAAACTCGGGCTGATCATCGTCGACTATCTCCAATTGATCAACGGCACCGATCCCCGGGCGCCGCGCGAACAGCAGGTGGCGGAAGTTTCCCGCGGATTAAAGGCGATGGCGAAGGAACTAGATTTGCCGGTGATAGTCCTAAGCCAGCTTAACCGTTCATCGGAGAAGGAGAACCGCACGCCCCGACTCTCGGACTTGCGCGAATCCGGCTCCATTGAACAAGACGCCGACGTGGTAATAATGTTGTCCCGCCCCAAGGATTCGGATGAAAAGTTCCAGACCGCCGCCAACGCGGCGGATTTAATCGTTGCCAAGCAGCGCAATGGGCCGGTAGGTGATTTGAAACTAACTTTCCTCCAAGAAATTACGCGCTTTGAAAACTTCACTCCGTAACCCGTTTTTTCGGGTTCTGCTCGCCACCCTATTTTTGTTTTCCGCGGCCACCGGTCTGCAGGCGCAGACCGCCCTCGACGAGCAGCAGCAAGCCGCGCCTCCGCCGGCACCGCACATCGGAACCATCACCATCAAGTTCGTGGGCATGGCCAACGTGAGCGAGCAGGTCGTCCGCGCCAACATGGCCTTGCGCGAGGACACCGACCTGGACGAGGCCCTGATCGACCGCGACATCCGCTCCCTTTATCGGACGGGGTTGTTTGAGTTCATCGAGGCCAAGCGCGAGTCGCTGCCGGGCAACGTGGTCAACCTCGTCATCGAGGTGACGCCCAAGTTCCGCGTGCTGAACCTCGTGTTCGAAGGGAACAAGGCCTACCGCCAGCGGCGGCTGATGAAGGAAATCAAGACGACGCAGAACGGCGCCCTGGACGAGCGGCAGATCAAGGACGACACGCAGAAGCTCTACGAACTCTACCAGAAAAACGGCTACAACCAGGCGCAGATCACCTACACGGTCGACCGCAACCGCAGCACCGGGTTCGGCACGGTCACCTTCAAGATCAGGGAGGGCGCCAAGGTGCGCATTGCGGCGGTCGTTTTTGTCGGCAACGACCACATCAAGCCCAAGAAGCTCCGGAAGGAGATGGAAACCAAGAAATGGCACATGTTCTCCTGGCTGACGGGCAGCGGCAGGCTCAAGGACGACGAGTTCGAGGAGGATCTCATCAAGCTCCGCGATTACTACCAGGAACAGGGCTACCTCGACGTGGAAATCGCCGAGGACAAGATCACCTTCGACTACCCGAAACCGGATCGGCTGGTGGTAACCATCCGCGTCAACGAGGGCAGGCGCTATCATCTGGGCGACATCACATTCTCCGGAAACAAGATCTATTCCTCGCGACTCCTGAACTATATCCCCAAGCAGAGAAAGGGCGCGGTTTTCGTCCCCTCCAAGCTGGACGATGACCGCCAGTCCTTGGAGGACTTCTACGGCCGCGAGGGCTACCTCGAGACCCGGGTGCGACTGGTCCGCAAACCCAACCTCCAGACCGGCAACATCGATGTCGAGTATCAGCTCGACGAAAGCGAAAAATTCCAGGTCGAATCGATCAAGATCGAAGGCAACACCAAGACCAAGAGCATCGTCATCCTGCGGGAACTGGTGATGGGCCCCGGCGATGTCTTCAGCTCAGTGATGATGAAGATCAGCAAACTGCGCCTGGAGAATACCCGCTTCTTCGAGGATCCGGTGAATGTCACGGACGAGTCGACCAACATCCCCGGCCGCAAGAACCTGAAGATTTCCGTTCAGGAGGCCCGCACGGGCAACCTGACCTTCGGCGCGGGTTTCAGCTCGCTGGAAAAGGCCGTGGTGTTCGCGGAGGTGACGCAGTCCAACTTCGACCTGTTCAACCGGCGCTCCTTCTTCCAAGGCGACGGCCAGAAATTCCGCCTGCGCTTCCAGATCGGCTCCCAATCGAGCGAGCTCATCCTGGCATTTGAGGAGCCCTGGCTGTTCGAACGCGAACTCTCTTTCGGCTTCCAGCTCTACCGCACCACCTCGGACTACAATAGCTCCTACTATGAGGAAATCCGGACGGGCAGCGAGGTCCACCTGCGCAAACGGCTGTTCAACTGGCTGGAGGGGCAGATCTCTTACACCTACGAGGTGGTGGACTACAGTAATGTGCCCCAAGGCGCCCCGATCCAGATTCGCCTTCTGGAGGGCACTACCTCCACTTCCAAGATCGGACTGGCCCTGACCCAGGACACGCGCGACAAGATCATCAACACCACTCGCGGGCATTATGCCAGCCTCAACATGGAGGTGGCGGGCGGCCCGCTGGGCGGCGACAACAATTATTACAAGTTCGAGTTCCGCGGCTCGAAGTTCTTCCCGCTCGCCGCATTTCAAGACCAGGTGCTGGCCGTCATCGGGCGCACCGGTGTGGTGGAAAGTTTCGGGGACAGCAATAAACCCCGCACCATCAACGATCCCACGACGAGTTTGCCGATAACCTATACCCTCGGTGTGCCCTTATATGACCGTTTCTTTCTCGGCGGCCCCCAGACCCTGCGCGGCTTCGAGTTTCGCACCGTTGGCCCGAACATCGCTGGCGAGCCGCTCGGCGGCAAGACCTACGGCTTTGTCAGCTTGGAATACTCGTTCGATGTGGTTAAGCCCGTGCGCTTCGCCGTCTTCTACGATGGCGGCTTCGTGAACACCGATGCTTATGATTTCAGTCCGGTGGGCTATAACGACAATTTCGGCATCGGGTTGCGGCTTTTTGTGGCCGGAGCTCCGTTGAGCCTTGATTTCGGTATTCCATTGACCGGGGATAAGTTTAATAGAAAAGGCACCCAGTTTAATTTTTCCTTCGGCACCCGTTTTTAAACCACCCCATCCATCCCATCCATTATGAACAAGATGATCCGTACCCTCATTACCCTGGCCGCCTTCGGCGCCGGCTCCACCGCCCTGCTCGCGCAGCCCGCCGTGAAGCTGGTCGTGGTCGACATGGCCAAGGTCTACGACAACCACTACAAGACCGAGGAGGCCAACGCCAAGTTCCGCGACGCCGAGCAGAAAGCCCAGGAGCAGGCCGAGGAACTCAACAAGCAGGGCCAGACGCTGGTCGACGAATACAAGGAGCTGATCGAGCAGTCCAAAAACACGCTCCTGAACGCCGAAGCGCGCAGCAAGGCCGAGGTTGACGGCCAGAAAAAGCTGGAAGACATCCAGCGCAAACAGGCCGAGGTGCAGACTTTCCGGACCAACACGAGCCGTTCGTTGCAGCAGCGCATCAAGACCCATCGTGACCTCCTTCTCGAGGAAATCACCAAGGTCGTGAACGATCTTGCGAAAAAACAGGGCGCCACGCTCGTGGTCGATAAATCCGGCCCAACCCTGTTCAATATTCCCACCGTCCTGTATCACGATCCCGCTTATGACATAACCGAGGCCGTGCTGGTGGCGGTGAACAAGGACCGCCCGCTGCCCGCGGCCCCGGCCGCCCCGGCAAGCGCACCCGAGGCCGCCGCACCCAAGCCGGCGGAATCGGCTCCCGCGCCCTTTACGGTGCCCAACGTCGGGCCCAAGGCGGACGCCACCAAGAAGCCGTAAGAGAGCTTGCCAAGCCCTGTTCCACGGAACAGGGCTTTTTTGTCTCCATGCAGGTCGCTTACACCCCGGCTGAGATCGCCGTCATTGTCGGTGCCACCCGCACTGTCGGGTCGACCACGGAAAAAATTCACGATATCGCTTCGCTGATCGCAGCCCGGAGCGGTGACTTGTCCTTCCTCGGCGTTGCCAAATACCGGTCGCAGGTGCCCGCGTGCCAGGCCACGGTTTTGCTCCTGCCCATGGACTACGCTGGCGAACCGCGGCCCGGGCAGGTCTATCTGCAGGTGGAGAATCCGTCCGTCGCCCTGGCGCGACTCTGCGCCCGGATCGAACAGACGCTCTGGCCCAAGCCCGCCCCGGGCATTCATCCCACGGCCGTCGTGGCGTCGTCCGCGAAAATCGATCCGACCGCCCATCTCGGGCCGCTTTGCGTGGTGGAGGAAGGAGTGCACATCGGCGCGGGCTCGGTGCTGCAGGCTTCAATCCACGTGGGGCGCGATGCGCACATCGGCGAAGGATGCTGGATTATGCCCGGCTGCGTCATAGCGTCGAACTGCTCGCTCGCGAACCGGGTGCGCCTCCAGCCCGGCGTCATCGTCGGCTCCGACGGATTCGGGTATGAATTTGTGCAGGGCCGCCATGTGAAGATTCCCCAGATCGGCACGGTGGTGATCGAGGATGATGTCGAGATCGGCGCCAATTCCACCCTTGATCGCGCGCGGTTCAGCCGGACCGTGGTGGGGGAGGGCACCAAAATCGACAATCTGGTCCAGGTCGCCCACAATGTGGTGATCGGCAAACATTGCATCTTGTGCGCCCAGGTGGGTATTTCCGGCAGCACGACCCTGGAGGATTACGTGATTTTGGGTGGCCAGGCCGGGATCGGCGGCCACATCACGCTCGGCAAGGGCAGCAAGGTCGGCGGCCAGTCCGGCCTTACCTACGATCTTCCCGCCGGCAGCTATGTCAACGGCACGCCGGCCATTCCCTACATGCTCGAGCGTCGACTGCAGGTGCTCCATCAGCGGCTGCCCGACCTCTTCAAGCGCGTCGAGGCGCTCGAAAAAAAATAGAATTAACTTCCCGCAGCTTCCAATCTGCGTTACCACGCCACGGCATGAGGGACACGAAGCTCAAAATCTTTTCCGGCTCTTCCAATCGCGCCCTCGCAGAGGAAATCTGCGAGTGCATCGGGGTCCCGCTCGGCGACGCGACCGTCACCTGCTTTCCGGACGGCGAATCGTTCGTGAAGATCAACGAGAACATCCGCGGCGCGGATGCCTATTTCATCCAGTCCACCTGCCCGCCGACCAACCATCCCCTGAGGGAGCTGCTCCTCATGATCGATGCCGCCAAGCGCGCCTCGACGCAGCGCATCACCGCCGTGATCCCGTTCTACGGCTACGCGCGGCAGGACCGTAAGGACCAGCCCCGCGTCCCCATCACGGCCAAGCTCG
>OBEQ011314988.1_pt1 | contig 11132 bp, 10 predicted proteins | sample 1670901 | NCBI WGS metagenome assembly OBEQ01 (sample SAMEA104232315, study PRJEB22302) | groundwater metagenome | biome: forest; feature: aquifer; material: groundwater | place: USA | collected 2011-08-07 | depth 5.4 m | reverse complement strand
CTCAGGAGTTGACGTAAGACCCCTAAGTCCACCGGTACCTCCCCCTGGGGAAAACGAACCACAAAAGGATACGTGTCGCTGTGGCTTAAGCTGTGCTCTACCTGCGCCTCCTTCTTCAATTTCTCCAAATGTTGTTGCACATCTTGGCGGGAAGGAGCCAGCTTGAGCGCCCGCTCCCAACTCTCCTTGGCCCTAGGTAACTCCTGGCGTAGGTAATAGAGTTCACCCAACAAGACATAGGCATCCACATGATTCGGCTCCTGGCGAACTGCCTCCTTGGCATAGGAGAAGGCCTGCTCCAGCTGCCGATCCTGATACGCGGCGACGGCTTTTGCATAGGCCGAGATCTCCTCCGCGCAAGAAGCGGATAGCGGATGGTGGATAGCCCATAGCAAAAAGAAAGCGTAGAGCGGATAGCGGATGGCGTTGAGACCTATACGCTCTACGCTGTTCATACCGGTTGGATCTTCACCATATCCAGATGAGCGGCGGGGTCGGGTTTGACCACCACCCGCCCGTGGTACTGGGACTCGATCGCCGCAATGGAGGCCCGGTCCTCGTTGAACAGCCGCGAGGCCAGATCCGGGTGAGCCGTCACCTCCACCGTCTGCTTCTTGGAGGTTTGGAAGGCCCGCTTGATCTGCCTTAAGCAGTTGATCGAGACGGTCAAGACCGAACGGATGGATCCCCTCCCCTGGCAGATGGGACACTCCTGAAAAGAGACCGACTCGAGCGACCGACGGACCCGTTGGCGGGTCATCTCCACCAGGCCAAATTCGGAGAGGAAACTCAAATTCGTTTTCGCCCGATCCTTGCGCAGCACACCCTGGAGGACATTGAATACCTTCTGTCGGTGGGATTGGGAATTCATGTCGATGAAATCGATGATGAGGATCCCCCCTAAATCCCTGAGGCGAACCTGCCGTGGGATCTCCTTGGCAGCCTCCATGTTCGTGACGAAGGCCGTTTCCTCGAGGTTGCGCCTCGCGGTGAACTTGCCGGAGTTCACATCGATGGCCACCAGGCTCTCGGTCTGCTCAATGACAACCGTCCCGCCACTGGGAAGTTCCACCTTTCGGTTGTAGATCCGCTCGATCTCCCGCTCCAAGCCCCGCTTTTCCAAGAGTGGAATCTCCTGCCGGTAGAACTCCACCCGAGAGCGCAGGTGTGGCTCCGTCTGGATCAGGAACCGCTGGAGCTTCTGAAACTCTTCCTTCGAGTCCACGAGGATCTTGCTCACCTCCTCGGTCAGGTTGTCTCGAACAATCCGAAGAGGCAGGTTGTATTCCTCGTGAACCAGGGAGGGAGCGGGGGCGCGCACCGAGCGAGCCTTGATCCGTTTCCAAAGAGAGACCAGGAAACGCGTGTCCCGGTACAGTTGCTTGCGGTTGGCACCGTGGGCTGCCGTCCGAACGATCAACCCCATGTCCTCCGGGGGATGGATTTCCTTGATCAGAGTTCGCAGCCGATCCCGTTCCTTTGGGTCTTCGATCCGTTTGGAAATCCCAAAGGTAGAATCCATCGGCATCAGGACCAAGAAGCGGCCAGGCAGTGTCAGGTGGGGGGTGAGCCTCGGGCCCTTGGTCCCAATCGGCTCCTTGATCACCTGGACGAGGATCTCCTGACCCACCCGGACCAAATCCTGGATCCGGGGCTGCTGGGGTCCGGTTAAGGGGCGGGTGGGTGGAGGGGCCCCTTCGAGCTGGACGGTCTCTTCCACCTCCGGGGTGGGACCGACGATATCGGTCAAGTACAGAAATCCATTCTTTCCCAACCCCAGATCCACGAAGGCGGCCCGAATCCCCGGGACCACCGAGGTGACCTTTCCCTTGTAGACGTTGCCCAATAGGGGTGCGGGCGAGGAGCGTTCCACATAGAACTCCTCGAAGACCCCCTCTTGGAGCACCGCCACACGGGTCTCCATCGGTTCGACGTTGATCAGCAGCTCCTTCATTTCCCGCCCTTGAGCTGCTCGAGGCTGGATTTAAGATCGGCCAGCTCCCTTAAGATCTGGACATGCTCCTGATGAAGCGCCTTGAAGCCGCTGGAGGTGAGTTCTTGTGTCTGCCAATCAGGATTTCGAACTCCGTTTCGATACTGATTCGGATCTACCGCTTCTTCAAAGCTGTCATTCCCCGAAGAGGAGCTCCCCCTGCTGGTAGACCGAACATACTCTGCCAAGGCGATCCCTCCGAGGATCGCTAAGGTAAGACCAAAGATCGTCGCTCCTATCCCCCATTGCCTCATTCCAAATTCTCCTTTCCTAAAGAATGACCCTCTACAACAGGATCGCCGTCGCAAGTGCCAGGTAAGTCGAGGTGCTAACGAGATCGGTGATGGTGGTAATCAAAGGCCCCGTCGCTGTCGCGGGGTCGACTCCGAAACGCCGAAAGATAAACGGTTCCAAAGACCCCATGGTGGAAGCCACCGTCATGGAGGTGACCATGCCCAAGGCTACCACCTCTGAAAAGAGCCACCCCAAGTGATGCCCGTACAACAGATGTGCAAATCCTCCCACCATCAGGCCATAGGTTATCCCCAGCATCAACCCTACCCGAAGCTCCAACCACATCACCCGTCGCCACTCCTCGGGTCGAACCTCCCCTGTGGCCAGCCCACGCACCACCACCGTGGCCGACTGAGACCCCACATTCCCACCCATGGCAGCGATGAGAGGAAAAAAGGAGGCCAGCGCCACGATCTGCTGGAGCGTTCCATGGAAATGTTTGATCACCACGGAAACCGCAAACTCACCGATGATCGTGGTAATGAGCCAAGGCAGGCGAAACCAAACGATTCGAGAAGCCGGCTGCCTTAAGAACTCCTCGGGTCGGGTCCCTACCATCTTGGCGATGTCTTCATTCGCCTCCTGGTGGAGGATGTCCAGAACATCATCGATCAAAAGGGCTCCCACCAGGCGATTTCCCTCATCCACCACCGGTGCCGAGAAGAGGTTGTATTTGGAGACGACGCGTGCCGCCTCTTCCTGGTCGGCGCTGGCCTGAATCTGAATGGCCCGCCCAGAGGACATCAACTCCCCTACCCGGCTGTCCGGGGGGGCGACCACCAGCGTCTGAAGGGGAAGGACCCCTACCAACGTCCCTTGTCCGTTGACGACGTACAGGTTGGAGAGGATTCCCGCCTCGTGCACATGGGTGCGGGTCACCGCCTGGATCAGCTCCAGCGCCTGAGAAGCGGTCATCGATTCCTTCAGGCGTACCACCTCCGTGTGCATGAGGGAACCGGCACTCCGCGGGGGATAGGCAAAAACCTGCTCCAACCGTTCCACGGCCTCCTGGCGCTTGACCAAATTGCTTAAGCGGCGGATGACTCGGCGGGGGAGCTTGCGAAACAGGTGCGCCACCTCTCCGGGGGGCAGTTCGCTCATCATCTCGCCAGCCGCCTTCTCTCCCATAATCTCCAGGAGAAAGGTTTGATCCTCCACATCCAACTCCTCAAAAACAACCACAGCCCGACGAATCGAAAGGCATTGGAAGAGAGCCAGTTGTTCCTCGCGGGTAAAGTTTCTAAAGCCCTCTGCCAAATCCACCGGATTGATTTCCCGAAGAACAGATTTTAAGGTGGCCAGATCCTTGGAGGCGAGAAGCTGCTTGAGCTCCGGAAGGAAAAGGGCGTAGGCCTTAACGGTCTTTGTCATCTAGGAGCCAATGTTGTCGGAAATCAGCGAGAGTTTTTAAGGTATCCGAGACGCAGGTTCGCGCTTGTCCGATGCCAGCGGCGTGGCGGCTGAAACCTCTTCCACCTCGGAGATGGGGGTTGACCGGCTCACTCCCTTTTTAGAGAGCTTCGCCCGCAAGAACCCTTCATACTGCTGACGAAGCTTCTCTTCCTCCTCCGAGGAAAGGGCTCCTGGCTTGACGATCGTGGCCGTGATGAAGATCAAGAGATCAATCTTCTGCGTATCAATCGTGGTCCGAGACAAGAAGGGCCCCACCAGAGGCAACTTTCCCAGGAAGGGAACCCCGATCCTGGACTTGCTCTTGATGTCCTTGAGGAGTCCTCCGATCACCACCGTATCTCCGTCCTCGGTGACAATCTGGGTTTCTGTCTCGCGGACGTCCATGATCGGAAATAGGTTCGTCCCGACGGTTCCTGTCCGGGTCGAAACATACGGGTGGATCAGCATGTTGATGTGCCTCTCGCCACTGACCTGGGGAACCACGTAGAGCTGAATGCCGATGTTGGCGTACTTCTTCAAAGACTCCGTGGTCTGTGTCCCCGAGCTGGAGGTGGTCTGTTGCGACTCGACGATCGGATATTTGGTTCCCACAAAGATCTTGGCCTCCTGTCCTGAGACGGTCATGACATGGGGAGCCGACAGGGTGTTCGTACGCACATCCTCTTCCAAGAACTGAAGCAAGGCAGAGAACTGAGTTCCCGTGAGCTTGGCAAAGAACAGCTGAGTCCCGGCTGCCGCCGCCGTCAAGCCAGCGGTCAAGGGCTGGAAGGCCGAGGGGGTGAAGCCGCTCAAGATATGCGCTCCGGCTATCTCCGTGATGGTGTTTCCCACCTGCTTGGAACCGGGTTGTGTCCTCTCAGAAAGCGAGGTGTTCCCGGCGGTGGCCCCGGTGGCCGCCCCCAGATTGATGTCCCGCAACAGATCGCGGCTGACCTCCATCGCCCGTGTTTGAATGAGAACCTGCTTGGGCATCACGTCGATCTTGACCAGGATCTTTTCAATGCGATCGATGGTCGTCGGGGTATCGGTGATCACGATGGCCTTGGAACGGGTGGCCTCTCGAGTGCGCTTTTCCTTTTTCTCGGAGACCACCTCGCCTCCGATCTCCTCGATGTACTTGATCCCAAAGGCCAATCCCTTCTGGCTGCTCATCTCCAAGATGGAGATCCTCCCCTGGGAGGTCAGCTGTGGCTCCAGGAAGGCCTGCACATCGGAGGCATCGAGGAACTTCAACTCGATGACCCTGGTCATCATCGGTTCGATCTCCACCAACTCCTTCATCGCCTCGCGCCGGATCTTCAATTCCTCCAGGGTAGACACGAGGATTACGTTCCCATCCTTCTCATAACCAAAGCCGTATGTTTTGGAGAGGGTGTCCAAGGCCTGTTCCCAGGAAACGTTCTCCAGATGAATCGTCACCAACCCTTCGACCCCCTTGCTGGTGACAACGTTGATCTTGGCCTTACGGGCCAAGGCCTGGAGAACCATCTGGACATCTGCATCCTTGAAATCCAGGGCGATGGTCCCCATCTCGGGGAAACCAGCCGTCGGGGCTTGGGCGACCTGCAGAGGCTTCTCCTCCTCGGGTTGCGCCTCTTGGCTCAAGAGGGTACCTGCCCCAACAAAGATCCCTCCAACGATACCTATTGCCACCATTATCGCGCCGTGGGTAAACCTCATGGCTGAGTGTCTGTCTCCTCTGTGGGTTGGTGGATGGACAGTTGCTGCGGCTGTCCATCCGCCAGGATTGTGACCGTGGTCGGCTCAATCTTCAAGATCTTCACACCATCCACATCGTCCTGTTCTCGCACCAGCCGATTGTTAATGATGGCATAAGACTCCGCATGTGGATCAAAAACAATCCCTTGAAGAGACAGGAGACTGGTACCTGTCGTCGCCTCCTCATCCGAACCGGGCGGATGGATCCTCTTCCCATCCGCGGTCATGAGAGGCACGAAGGGATCTCGCTTGCCCTTGGATTGATATTCCCCCCATCCCTCCAGCGGGAAGGTGGCCATCGCAACCGTGCAAAAGGCAAGAAACCAGATAGATGTTCTCATGACGGCTTCGAGTGCTGCCCCCCAGGAAGCAGGTAGGCCCTCAGGATCAAGGTCACCTGGGGATGCCAGATGTCCTTGGGGTCCGCTTGGATCTTCATTTCCTGCAACCGAACGAAGCTGTCTGAATGCTCCAAGGTGTCGAGGAACAGGCCGATCTGATGATAGCCGGCCGAGGCCTCCACTTGAATAGGCAACTCCAGGTAGCCACTGGGGCCGGGGATGAGTTTACTGAAGTCACCCTGGGGCTTAACCGAAATCAATTGAACTTGGGCCGCCTTGGCCATCTGGGAGATCGTCTCCAACAGTTCGGGGAGTTGTTCTTCTGGCGGTTGGGCAACAGCCGGTAGATTGTACTGGGCCGCCAAGCGGGAAAGTTCACTCTTCAAAGCAGGCAGTTGAGCCAGTGTCTTTGGAATCCGGTCCACTTCCTTGTTCAACAGGTGGGCCCTCTGATAGAGATCCCTCCAGGTCCTGCACTGCGGGATGAGAAACAATCTCCACCAGAGGGCCAACCCCACGATTCCCACCAACAAAGAGACAATCACCTTCCGCTGTCGAGGGGTACCGAGCGAAAGGCGCGCCACCAGTTACATCCCCGTCGGGTAGAGAGCAATCACGAAATCACTGACCTGCTCCTGTTGGATCTGCCGCTGTTCCACCGACTTGAGTTCCAGAGAGCGGAACCAGTGCTTGAATTCAGGATGTTCCTTGAGATGCTGGAGGTACCGACTCACGGGGGCGCCCGCTCCTTGGGCCGATACAAAGGCTGATCCCTTAAGAAGGAGCAGGGGGGGTGCCGGAGGGGGAGGTTTGCCTTCTTCGCCCTTCTTGGGAGCCGATTTTCTCGCAGCCTGATCTTTTTCATTTAAAGCGGGTTTTGGGGGAGCAGACTTCTTGGCGGTGGATTTCTTGCTCTCTTGTGGATTCTCGGCGGATCCCTTCGCAGGGGCAGGTTTCTTCGCGGCGGCACCCTTGCCCTTGGGACTGAGCTGCTCCATAACGATATCGGCGGGTCCAAACTGAAGGGACGAAAACCAGAGTTGTGAAACCAAGGCATCGCAGAGGAGATTCAGGCGCGGCGCCCATTGGGCCTCGGGTGCCTTTAAGCCCTTAAGAACCGTGGCCCGATTCTTGAGGGCCAAGAGACCCGATTGGACCCGATCCAACTGGGTCCGTTCTGGTTGGAGGACCTGCCATCGAGCATTGAGTCTGGCCACGGTCCGGCCTTGAAGCCCGTTGGAGAGAAGGAGTAGACAAGAGGTGAGGCCCACAAACGCGGTAACCCCCATCCCCACTTTTTTCCATGGCAGCAGGAAGACCCAAGACAGGGCGGCCTGGCGCATCCCCTTGGGAAGGAGATTGATTCGGATCATGAAAAGATCACAGTAGCTCTCGAACCGCTAGCCCCACCGCCACTCCCAGTGTAATCTGTTGCTCCTGCAGCTGTTGAGGATCGACTTCCGAGGTCAGTCCGCTCACAGGGTTCCATTCCATCGTCGGAAGACCGGTGGTTTCCTGGATCCATTCCTTGAATTGGCTCAAGCGAGCAGAACCGCCACTTAACACAAGCCGCTCCACGCGATGGCCAAACTGACCCTCATAGAAATCAAAGGAGACTCTGGCCTGGGCAAGCCACTCTTCCCATCGACCCTGGAGGGCTGATCGTATCTCACTTGAACGCTCACCGGGCTGACATTTTATCGCCTCCGCTTGAGAAGCGTCAAGCTGCAGACTCTGCGCCACCGCTTGGGTGAAGGCATCCCCCCCGATGGGCGTCTCTCGAGTAAACTGTAACCTTGGTCCCACAAAGAAGGCCAAGATGGTGCCTCGAGCCCCCACATGGACTAAACCCGCCACCTCAGATTCTCCAATGGGGTGGCTCATCTCCCAGGCGTTGGCCAACCCTAAGGCTTCCAAGTCCAGCGCATAGGGGCTGATCCCACTTGCCGTGAGCAATTCCAAGTGGGCCTTCACCAACTCATTCTTCGCTGCCGCGAGCAGAACCTCCATTCGACCTCCAGGCCGATCCCCCACAATCGCAAAGTCAAGGGCTGTCTCCTCTGCCTTGAAGGGGATGTACTTCTCCGCCTCGAAGGCCAACGCCGCCTTGAGCTCCTGGGGAGTCATCTTGGGCATCGGAATCGAACGCAACACCGCACCCGGTCCTCCAATGGCGGTCACCACTGGGATTTCACGCAGGCCCAATGGACGCAGAACCTCCTGGATCACCTGAGCGCGTTGGGTTTGATCGGAACCGGGAGGGAAGGCAGCCGTCTGCAGTTGGGTCATTTTAATGCCGCTGGGGGTTTTGCTCAAGGAGACCGCCTTGACGGATACGGACCCTATGTCGAGGCCGATGCAGCTACCTGGGCCTTTGAATAGCTTGGCGAGGGCCGGCCAGCGGTCGATGAGCTTTTGGCGTTGTTCGCTTAAGAGTGGGAACACCTTCGGTGATTATACTGCAAGCTGGCTTTCGTTCCAAGTTTTTTGAAGCGGAACTTTCTTTTAGGAGACATCCCGCTCTCGCGGGATTTTCCTTGAACGGTCCGCCTAAGGCGGACGAGAAACTTAGGAGACATCCTGCCAGGAACGGACCTGGACGGTGGAGCCTGAGCCGGCGACTGCGGCTCGGGTCGAGGTGTCGTAATGAATATTTCCATTGCCGCTGTTGGTCACGGTCTTGCCAATGACGGCCCCATAGAGGGCGCCGTTGCCGTTGAGATTGACCGATGAATTGGGGGCATAGATGGCGCCGTAGAAGTTGGCGTTGCCACTCAAGCTCACGGTGGGGTTAGCGGCGATGCCTTGCACATAGACGATCAGGTTGGGCGGTTTGTTGCTGGCCGTGCTGATGCCCTTGCCGCTGACCGTTAATTTTTCTTTGAGATAGACAGTGGCAGGACCGGTGAAGGTGAGCTTCCCATTACCTGAAATGGAGATGCTGTTCCAATAGTAGGTGCCCCCCGCATAGGTCTTGGTTGTGTTTCCAGAGATGCTCAGGGCTCCGCCGTTGGCCAGCCCAGGGGGAATCGTGATGGCCGGCAATACGAATGCCGAGCTTTGAGCAGAGCGGGTTCCCGTGATAACGTCATTGTTGGTCATGGTAATGGCTGTAGCTGGGTCAGCACCAGGACCCACAAGAGCGTTTCCCTTGACCGTAACATTCCCATTCAAGCGGACGACCGACGAGGTTGTCCCATTCGTCCCCACATCCCCCTGACTTCCTTTATTCACACCACCGTACGCCCCTTTCGAAGAATCATAGCTATCGATCTGGACCTGACCGTTCAGTGTCACGGACCGGTTCCCAAACATCGCAAATCGAAACAGGGGGTTGGGGGTCACATCCACAATCGCCTCCACCGTCCGGGTCACTGAATCCGGAAGAAGGGTACTGTTGCCCACCGCAGTCAAATTAATTCGCGTAGCGGAAAGGGATGCAACGGCCACAGAGTAGGTGCCTTGCGAACCTAAGACTCCTGAGCCACCCAACCAGACATTGTTTCCCCTGAGCTGTACGATGGCATCATCGATTCCCGCCTCTGCCAGGTACAGTGCCTGGGTGGAAGCCTGGGAGCGCTGGGAGGCATGGATCTCCCCAATGGCAGAAGCCACCATGACTCCTGCGAGAATGATAAAAATCGGCAACAGCATGTAGACGGTCACGAGGATAAAACCTCTTTGTCCGCTGCGTGAGCCTAATCTCATCATCATCCCCATACCCTCCTTCTTCGCCCAAGACTCCTTTCCTCTAAGTTTCTCGTCCGCCTTAGGCGGACCGTTCAAGGAAAATCCCGCCAAAAGCGGGGCTTCCCATCAATCCGTGGAAAGATCCCGCCAGGAAAGAAACTGGACTTGACTTCCGGAACCGGCCACCGCTGCCCGAAGAGCTAAGTCATAATGCAGAGCTCCGTTTCCGTTGATGGTCACCGTATTGCCGATGGCAGCCCCAAACATGGCACCGTTACCCACGGTGCTGACCGAGGAGTTGGGGGCGTACACCGCCCCGTAGAAGTTTCCATTGCCGCTGAAGCTGACCGTGTGCATGTCCTTCACATTGATGATCAGGTTGGGCGGCTTGTTGCTGGCGGTGCCAACCCCGTTGCCACTGACACTGACGTTGCCGGTCACGTACACCGTGGCCGGGCCGGTAAAGTTTAGCTTGGCCTGGCCCGAAATGCTGATGCTGCTGTACCAGTAGGTACCGCCGGCAAGATTCAGGGTGGTCTTGCCTGAGAGACTTAAGTTCCCCTTGTTGATGAGCCCACCAGGGATCGTGATCGGTGGCAACACGAAGGGTGAAGATTCGGCCCCCCGGCTTCCGGTGATCACCGCATTTCCAGTGGTGACAATGGCGGTGTTCGGGTTGGCGCTGGGGCCGGCCACCGCATTTCCATGGACCACAGTGTTTCCATTGAGGCTGATGGTCGCTGCATCTATTGCATTCGATCCCACATCGCCCTGGTTTCCTTTATTCAACCCACCGTACGCTCCCTTCGAGGAGTCGTAGCTATCGGTGATGGCGTTCCCATGAAGGGCGACGGATTGGTTTCCAAACAGCGCATACTGAAACAAGGGATTCGGTGTCACCTGAACAATCGCCTCCACCGTTCGGGTCATCGGGTCCTGAAGAAGGCTGCTGTTGCCTATCGAGGTCAGACGAACCCGAGTGGCACTTAAAGACTCCACCGCCACCGAATAGGTCCCGGTACCCTGCGCCCCCCCTCCGCCCAACCAAAGACTATCCCCCCGCAGTTGCACGATGGCATCATCCACGCCGGCCTCGGCCAGGTACAACGCCTGGGTCGAGGCCTCCAAGCGTTGGGCGGAACGAAACTCGGCAAGTGCATACGCCATCACCGCTCCAACAAGTATTAAGAAAACGGTCGACACCAGATACATGATGATGAGTATAAATCCTCGCTCTGAATCTCGCGCTCGAATCCTTTTCATGGCTGTCCTCCTTAATTAATTCCTCAGCCGCACACGGCCGCTTAGACTTGCCTGATTCGGATAGTCGGTGGTGCTGGTGCCTCGTAGAACCGTCATGTTGATCTCCACGATGTTGGGGGTTACTTTCCGGGATTGCCATAGGTTACGCTTGTAAAAAAAAGGAAAGAACAAACTCGCCCAAACAAAGTCGGGAATTTGCCTGCCGCTTATTGCATGACGACGTCTTTTTTGTCAAACCGTACCTTTGCCGGCCTGACGTCCGCGGCGTAACCGATGGGGCACAAGACGGTGGGCACCAGATTCGCCGGGAGGTCCAAAATCTTGGCGAATTGCGCCGGATCAAAACCTTCCATGGGACACGAATCGAACCCTAAGGATTTGGACCCGTTCAAGGCATTTCCGAGGGCCAAATAGACCTG
>OBEQ011989533.1_pt1 | contig 11133 bp, 7 predicted proteins | sample 1670901 | NCBI WGS metagenome assembly OBEQ01 (sample SAMEA104232315, study PRJEB22302) | groundwater metagenome | biome: forest; feature: aquifer; material: groundwater | place: USA | collected 2011-08-07 | depth 5.4 m | reverse complement strand
TTCCGAAAGAGCCGAAACTTTTTTATCTGTAATTAAAATGTATGGATCTTCAATTTCTGCTTCCATCTTATCCGGATTTGTTACAAAATAGGCAGAAGCATAACCTCTGTCAAATTCCATTCCCTCTTTATAATCAATCGATAACTCAAGTCCCTTTCCCTCCTCAACTGTTACTACCCCGTCTTTTCCGACTTTTGAGAGTGCTTCTGCAATTAGAGAACCGATTTTTTCATCCTGTGCCGATATAGTTGCAACTTTTGCAACATCTGCATCTTGAACCTTTTTTGCCATTTTTCCAATTTCTTTAACTACCGCATCAACTGCTTTTTCCATTCCCACCTTAAGTATCATTGGATTTGCTCCTGCAGTAACATTCTTAAAACCTATATTAATAATTGACTGAGCAAGAAGTGTCGCGGTTGTTGTTCCGTCTCCCGCAACATCATTAGTTTTACTTGCCGCCTCTTTTACGAGCTGAGCTCCCATATTTTCGAATGGGTCTTCAAGATCTATTTCTTTTGCAACAGTTACTCCGTCATGAACAACATTTGGCGCTCCCCATTTTTTATCAAGAGCAACGTTTCTTCCTTTAGGCCCTAGGGTTGTAACTACTGCTTTTGCCAGAGTATTTACTCCCTTAACCAATGACTGTCTTGCTTCTTCTGAAAATTTAATTTGCTTTGCCATAATTTAAAAATAATTCTAAATCCAAAATCCTAAACTCTAAACATTTTTTTAGAAATTAGTGCTTAGGATTTACCATCTATGACGGCCAGTATGTCTTTTTGCTCAACAATTGTCCATTCTTCATTATCGACCTTAACTTCATTTCCGCCCCATTTTTTATACATTACTTTCTGTCCTACTTTTACTATTATCGGAATTAGTTTTCCATCTTCGTTTGTGGAACCAGAGCCGACTGCCATAACAAGACCTACTTGTGGTTTTTCTTTTGCAGAGTCCGGAAGAATAATACCGCTTGGAGTCTTTTCTTCTGCTTCAAGTGGTCTTATAAGAACATTATCAAATAATGGTTTAATTTTATTTTTCCCTGCCATAACTTTCTAAACCGAAAAAATATCACTCTTAAGAAGTGATTGCTAATTTATACAACAAAATATTTTTACTGTCAATAACCTATAGTATGGAAGCTTGACATAGTGTTTTTTCTTCTATACGATAAATTAAGGTTTATATGTCGCAATTGACTCCGAAAAAGCTAATTTTATTCGGTCTTACAGTAATTCTTCTTATAGCAATTCCTCTTACGGTTTATCTTGTTCAGAAACAGCAAGAGCTCAAAAGTAGGGCAGCTCCATCAACAACTCTTTCTTTTCAACCCTCTTCCGCAACAGTTGCAGTTGGACAAGATGTAACATTTGATATAATGATTAACCCAAACAGTAATTTCGTCAGTTTTGTCCATTTAGTTATTTCTTATGACCCGACTAAATTAGAAAAATCAGGAAATGGATTGAGTATTAATACAAATGTTTTCCCAGGTTTTGATCCAAGCAAACCCCCTTCTCCAACATTTAATCCAACAGGAAAAATAACAGTAGATCTGGCAGTAGGATCAAATCCAAGTGCATTTATACAACATAATAATACTAAGGTGGGTACCCTTACCTTAAAAGCAATTGCTTCTACCGTAGGCATTGCTACTCCAATTACCTTTGGTAGTGAAACGCAAGTTCTAACAGGTCAAGGAGATCAGTTTAATACTAATGTTTTATCCTCTATGACTCCAGCAAGCGTAACTATCGCAGGAGGAGTAGCGGTAACCCCAACTCCAACTTCAACACCGACACCAACTTTAACGCTCTCACCAACAGTAACACCTCAGGCAACACCGACACCAACTTTAGTTCCAACTACTATCCCAATAGCTGTCCCAACTCCAACAACTGCTCTTTCAGTTGTTACGACACCTACGCCGACTATGGCACCTACCGGTCCAGGAGATGTAATAATTGGAATAGGAGCTTTTGGAATAATACTTTCAATTATTGGAGGCTCTCTTCTTTTTATTCTTTAACTTTTAAATCTTTAAAACCGCCAAAAAAGCTTCCTGGGGAATATCTACATTTCCAAAACGTTTCATTCTTTTTTTCCCTTTTTTCTGTTTTTCTAAAAGTTTCGTTTTTCGGGTAACATCTCCACCATACAGTTTTGCTGTAACGTCCTTTCGGTAGGCAGCGATTGTTTCGCGTACCAAAATTTTTCCACCTACTCCTCCTTTTATTTTCGCAAAATTAAGAACAGCCTGTATGGGAATCGGAATATTTTGACGAGGAATCTCTTCTTTTAATTTTGCCACCAGTTTTCTGCCGAATTCCTCTGCCTTTTCAATAGGAATTACCTGAGCAAGGCCTTCGACCGGCTCGTAATTAACCAGAATGTCCAGCTTTACCAATTTAGCCGGCCTGTAATCAATTACTTCAAAATCAAAAGAAGCAAAACCTGAAGTTTGAGATTTCAAGTCATCGTAAAAACCTATTAGTATCTCAAGGAGCGGAATAATTGCCTCAATCTTAAGGGATGTACCAAAATTTTGGGAATTTTCAATTTTTCCCCGTTTTTTATAAATAAGTTCATTTATTTGTCCGTAGTATTTTTGAGGAGCAAAAATCGTAATCCTGGCATATGGTTCTTCAACTTGAGATTGTGGACCTGGATTAAACTCAGAAGGATTATTGATTGTCTTACCGTCAATAATAAAATTGACAGAGGGTGAAGTAATAATAATATCTAGACCGTATTCACGCTCAAGTCTTTCTTGGGTAATCTGCGCATGGAGAAGTCCTAGAAAACCCACACGAAGACCCTGTCCTAAAGAGATAGAAGATTCAGGTGAATATACCAAAGCTGCATCGTTTAATTTAAGTTTCTCAAAAGCCTCTTTCATTTTTTGAAACTCCGATGAATCCGTCGGGAAAAAAGAGAGAAAAACAACGGGTCTTGCCTCTTGGTATCCAGGTAATGGTTCTGCTGCCTCTTTTGGATGAGTTATAGTATCTCCAACTTTAACAAGAGACAAATCTTTTATGTTCGTAACAATAAAACCAACTTCTCCAGATTTTAACTCTTCTGCATAATGCGGTTTCGGAGTAAGAAAACCCAACTGTAGAATAATACTTTTTACTCCGGTTGCCAAGAAAGAAATTTCTTCTCCGACTTTTATTGACCCCCCGAAAAGCCTGACCGTTGCAATAACACCTTTATAAGGATCTAGACTTGAGTCAAAAATCAGAGCAGATAATTTTTCATCGATATTCTGTGGTGGAGGGATTTTTTCAATAATTTCCGAAAGTAACTTTTCAACATTTTCACCTGTTTTGGCAGAAACTTTTATGATTTCGTTTTCTTTAAATCCTAAATCCATAAGTTCTTGAGTGGTCTTTGCAATATCTGCTGAAGGCATATCAATTTTATTAATAACAGGGATAAGTGTTAGGCTCGCATTCATTGCCAAATTAAAATTGGAAAGGGTCTGAGCCTGGATCCCTTGTGTTGCGTCAACAATTAACAATGCTCCTTCAACAGATGCGAGAGATCTTGAAACTTCATAAGAAAAGTCTACATGACCCGGGGTATCAAGAAGATTTAGTTGATATTCCTTATATTGAAGCCTTATTGCCTTAAGTTTTATAGTTATCCCATGCTCCCGTTCAAGTTCCAAACTGTCTAATATCTGCTCCTCGTGTTTTGCTGGAATCGCACCGCATATTTCCATAATGCGATCTGCAAGAGTTGATTTTCCATGATCAATGTGGGCCACAATCGCAAAGTTCCTAATGTATTTCTGATCCATAGTGGGGAAATTATATCAGAGGGAAATCTAAATTACATCTGCGAAGCGTGAGCGACCATTCTCTGAAAAACCTGAAGACCTTGCGGAACAAAATCCTCTGGCATTCTTCTCCAATTGGGGTGCTGTGTCGTTCTTATAAACCTTTCGGGGTGTGGCATTAAACCAAGAATTCTACCAGTTGGATCAGTAATGCCAGCAATAGCATTTAATGATCCGTTAGGATTAAGAGGATATTCTTGTGTTGGTTTTCCTACTTTATCGCAATAACGAAATACTACTAATTTCTCTGCTTCAACTCTTTCTAATTCTGGTTGTTGTGCAAGAAACTTTCCTTCACCATGAGCTACTTGGTAAGATACCATACCATTCATTCCATTTAAGAAAACACATGCATTATTTTCTTCAGCTTTGAGATTTATCCAGCGACATTCAAAATGTCCTGAATCATTATTGGTTAAAGTCGTATGCATCTTTCCCATGGTTCCAAATGGCAAGAGACCAGTCCTAACCAATACTTGGAACCCATTACAGATACCCAAAACCAAGCCCTTCCTTCCGTTTATAAAATCTTCTATTTGATCTGCGAGATAAGTATTTAGCTCCAAAGCCAATATTTTTCCCGATGCAACATCGTCTCCATAAGAAAACCCACCTGGAATCGCCAGAATTTGATAATTTCCTAAGGTGTCGTCTCTCGAACGAAGTTCATTGACGTGGACACTTTTTGGCAATCCTCCTGCGACGAGAAACGCATTAACTGTTTCTTCATCACAGTTAATACCATCTGTTTTTAAGACACAAACTTTTGGACCTTGCTCTTTCAATGAAATATTCTCCTTAATGGTTCTTGCCAAGCTTGTTTTAATTCATCTGTTGGTACTGTAAATAATTCATTTTCTCCAATTCTTACGCTGATTATTTTCTCTCGTATTGTTTTCCCTAACACTATATAAGGCAAATCACCAAATAATTTGTTTGCAGTTCCTTCATCTGGAACTTCAATTATAAATGTTCCGGCTGTCTCATTAAATAAAAACATATCGGGTCGCTGAATTTGAGAATCTAAATCTAATTGCACTCCACAATCTCCACCAAAAGCCATCTCTGCTACAGCACTGACAACCCCTCCCTCGCTAACATCGTGACAAGCTGATATTGCACCAGATTTTATTGCTTGATGCACTCCCCTTAATACTTTTGGTAAAATCTCCAAATCAACTTTAGGAATTTCGTTACCAACTAATCCATTTATATCGTAATAAGTTGAACCTCCCATGCCAGTATCTAACCCTCCAACTAAATAAAGTTTTGAGTCTGGTTTTTTGCTATCAGAGCTAACCGTTTGCTCTACATCAGGAATTCTTCCAAATACTGAGATGCATAAAACTGGAGGAATTTTTATTACTTGTCCGTCTCCTCTGTAAGTTGACGAAAGACTATCTTTTCCTGAAATAACTGGTCTTTGCAATGCATTCATGCAGTCCACAACCGCATCTACAGATCTATCTAGTGATCCCATTGACTCCTCATCGGGAAAAGGCCAAATGTAATTATTTACTAAAACTGCTTGATCCGGATCTCCACCAACTGCTACATAATTTGCCATGGCTTCAGCAGTTGCCCAAATGCTTCCATAATATGGATCTACTCTATTTAAAATAGGGTTCATTCCATGAGATTGAACCATTCCATAAGGTTTACCTAAAATAGGAGTTAAGATTACTGCATCATTTGGTCCATCAAAATTCTCTCCTCCAAAAGGAGGTAGCGCATTTGTGCCTTGCACTCCATGATCGTACTGACGAACGATTGATTCTTTAGAACAAACATTTCCATGAGATAAAACTCTTTTTAGAGTATCCACCCAATCTGACGGGATTTCAGGGGAAGTCTCTTCAAACTTTGGTTTTTCCCAATGAGCTATCATTACTCTTTGTGGTAAACCATCTTTTAAGAAGTCGTAGTCTAAATCTGCCACTATCTGATCTTCAAATTTTACTGTCAATTTATTACTTCCATTAAATTGACCAAGAACAGTTGCTTCAACGTTATATTTCTTACAAACTGCTAAAAACTCTTCGATTTTATTCGGATCAATTGCCATAGCCATTCTTTCCTGTGATTCAGACATCCAAATTTCCCAAGGCGCAAGACCAGGATATTTAAGAGGGGCCTTACTAATATCTACTGTAACTCCAGTATTTTCTCCCATTTCTCCAATTGCAGAAGAGAATCCTGCTGCTCCGCAATCAGTAATAGCTCTAATCAGATCTTTATCTCTTGCCTCAACTATTGCATCTGCCATTCTTTTCTCTTCAATCGCATTTCCAATCTGAACAGAACTTGAATTAATACTAATAGTTCTATCTGTCATTTCACCAGAAGAAAATGTTGCCCCATGAATTCCGTCTCTGCCCGTTCTGCCACCAATAACTACAACTAAATCGTTTACTTCAGCTTGACCCTTTTGTGCTCTGTCCTCTGGAATTATTCCATAAGATCCAACAATAATAGTTGGCTTAGCACGAAAATCTTCATGATAATGAACAGATCCATTATTGGTTGGGATACCCATTCTATTTCCGTAATCTCTAACTCCATCAACAACTCTTCTTTGTAAATAATCAGGGGAAAGTGTTCCCTGAGGCAGCATTGAGGGGTCTAAATCAGGCGGAGCAAAACAAAACATATCGGTTGAAATTATTACTTTTGCGCCTTGTCCAGTTCCCAAAATATCCCTGAATACCCCACCGCTCCCTGTCATTGATCCGCCATAGGGCTCAATCGCAGAAGGACTATTATGAGTCTCGACCTTACCACAAATTGCTTGTCCTTCGTAAAATTGCATAACACCTGAGTTATCTTCAAAAGCAGAAACGACTAAGTCGCCGAAATATTTTTTGGCCGTTTCGGTAATTCTGGTAAATAACGGTGGTTTTTCAATTCCATCAATTACTACCTTAGCCTTGAAGGTCTTATGCCCACAGTGTTCGCTCCAACGAGCAGCAACAATTTCTAATTCGCAGTCTGTTAGATCTCTACCCAGCTCAGCAAAATAATTCTGGATTGTTTGCATTTCCGTAAGATCAAGGTGTAGTTTTTTATCATTAGATAAAACTAGTAAATCTTCAGGAGAAGCAGCTCTAATAGGTACTGTTTTAACAGATCCAGGTTCTCCAGTAATAATTAGTGTTCTTGGCTTTTCATAAATTACTCTTTCTACTGTCTTGTTAATTAATAATCTATCAACAATCTCGTTAACAGCCCTTGAACCAACTAAACCATAAAAACCATATTCTGTGCTAGAATCGGCTTCTATCAGATTTATGCCTAAGTCGTGTGCAGATTTTATTATGGAAGACGCTTCGGGATTCATTACGCCAGGATTATAAGCAACCTCGACAATATTTTGCGTGTCTGTAATAATAGGGCTATTAAGAGTGTATTCTTGATCGATTGGTTCACAAAATAGAGTTTCTGCTAGTTTTTTTGCATCCTGTTCTGTAATGCTTTCCAAACGATAAATTCTCGCTGTTCTAACTCTTTCAAGAGCGGGTACACCAATTGTTCTTTGTACCTCTTTAGAAACTCCCTGACCCTTTAGATCTTTATCCTTGGACACTACTCTAATTTCCTGAATAGCCATATGCCTAGCCGTTGGGATATTTTTTTCTAGCTTCCTTTCGGGCGGATTTTAAAATATATTCTTCGCCAGGTTTCATATAGTGGTATTCCTGAAGAGTTTCCTTAATAGTTCCGTCAGCAACTTGTTTTAAAACATCAATTTGTAAACGATGCTCTACTTTTAACGCTCTTTTTTGAAGTCGTTTGGGAGTATCATGAGGCACGTAAATCGGGACTTCTGCTCGACCGACTATTACTCCTTCATCAAAATTAGCATGCACTCTTTGAGAAATAACTTCTGTACCGTTATTTCTTCCCGTTGCTCTTGTAAGATATAGCATTACAGCGTGAGGTTGAACTCCGTGCATAGCTTTGGTTTCTGGCAAAGGTCCCGGGTGCTGATTAAAAATCATATTTGGAAATGCATCAATAACAATTGTAGGCGTACGAGGAAGCCATCCATTCTGCATTACAACTGTAGCTCCATACTTTCGAAATACTTTTAACATTGCTTGACCAAAACCGTACTCATCCACTTTTCCATCATCTCCTCTAAATTTTTCTTGATCAACAATCTCAAAAGGGAGCTTTAGTTTTTTTGCCTTTTTAATTGCGTCAATTCCATATTTACCTGCAATAACACAAGCGATGTCCATTTGGAGTTCCCCTCTTTGAGAAGCAAGAGCAATTTGCTCCATAGTGCTTCCACCACCATAAACTAATGATCCCAATCTTTCTCTCATATCATGCGGGCTTAGGATAATACCACGTGTGTCCACGGAAATTGACCGCAGGTTCATCAATAACCTCCACTGCAATCGCTGCTTCGCAATTATGATCTCCCGCAATATCAATAAGTTTTCTTGCTTCTTCTTTATTCTCAACTACAACCATGAATCCAATTCCCCTATTCCAAGTTTCGCAAGCTTCTATATCATCTATGGTGTAATTAGAAACTGGCTTTAGCGAGAATTTAGACTGTTGAGAATTTGCTTTCTTCACTAAACTATAAATAGATATAAGTGCTTCAGGATCCGGAAAAACTTGATCGACAACAATTCCTAAACTTTTACCCTTTACCATTCTTATTCCTTTCAGGGGAATTCCTCCGCCTGTTATATGAGCGGCTGCTACGAGATCCACCTTCCTTTCTCCGAATACACCGCCCTGCGCATCATACATAATCGGACCATATAAGCGTGAGGGTATTTTTAATTGTCTTGCAATCTCCGGAAATGTTTTATGCCATTGCGGTCTTGATGCATTAAGTATATCGTATAACAGAGGTGTTCTTTTCATAAAGCGTGCAGTACTGGTAAGTCCGTTACCTGCTTCTATGCCTTCTTTCATAAAATACCACAATAGATCAGACATATTACGAAATCCTTGATCATCAATACAAAAAGCCAATGAATCTAATATGTTGTAAGCCTTGCCATACCCGTTTGAGCGCGTTGATTCTTCCCGAAACGCAACGATAGGCTGACCGGGTCTTAAATTTTCTCCTGTGATTCTTTTTTCAGGAACGTCAAGGACTAGGCCCGTTGCGTTCCAATTAAGATGGACTCTTCCATATCCCCCTGCTCTGTCTCCTAATTCTGCTGTCTCACCATTGATTACTGCAAACTGACCTTTTTTAGCAACATTATAAAGCCCTCTAGCCAAAGCTTTTACTGCAGGCATATAAGCAGTGTTAGTATCTACAATCTCTACAACCCCGACTAAAAATAACCCGTCGCGCGCAGCATCCCCATCAATCATTGCGATTAAATCAAATGCCAACGACTCAAACTCATCCGGATCATCGGTTTCAGTAAAGATTCGCTCAATTACCTCAGGTTTTGTACCAATACCGTCGGCATTAGAAGTAATCGAATATGGATATGGATTTATAACAGAGTTTCCATTTACAACTTTTGCTCTAAATTGGGGCTCAGGGAAATTATTCGCTGTGGATATTAAGAGTTCACCTAAAATATCTGATGCTTCTCCTTTTTGGTCTGCTATCAAAAGTTTTTCTGTCATTTATTCGGCTTTATCCTACTTTATTTTTCTAATGTAGTCAATCCGAAATTAAACTTTTATATGGGTGCCGTCGATAGTTTCTTCGCTCTTTGTAAGTATTTCTCTCCAATTTCCTATTTTTCTAAAAATAAGAAGAAATGTTGACGCTTCTTTAACATCAAAAAGCCACGTTAAAAAAAGGTAAAGAGAAAGTCCGGCAAAAGAAGAAATTCCGGTAAGCATTAACAGATTAACCGTTTTTGTGGTATCAAAAACTAGCTGATCTAAAAGTTTTATTGGAATATAGAGAGCAAAGCCGGTAAATATAGTAGCTAGAAAAATCTTTGATACGGAAAGCAAAAATTCTAATCTCTTAAATCCTCCAACTTTAATATCCAGGAGAAAAAATGAAACTAAAAGATTAATGATTGTTGCAATAGAAACTGCAACTGCAAGGCTCTCAACTCCTAAGCGGTAAACAAAAATAAACATTGCCCCAAGTCCTATCATAAGTAATGTTGTTGCGCTTCCTACAAAAAGAGGGATTTTTGTGTCGTGCAAAGCATAAAACCCACGAGAAACAAGATATATAAGCGCTTGAGCAAAAATGGATATGCTAAAAAACGCAAGTGTTCGTCCTGTTAGCACCGTCGCATTCCAATCGAATTTTGAGGCTCCAAAAACTAAACGGACAAGCGGGATTCTTAAAACCAAAAAAAGAGCGGACAATGGAAGTATAAGATAAAGCATTTGATTGAAACTTGTAATAAATGTTGTTTTAAAATCTTCCAACCTATCTTTTTCCTTTGATAAAACCGGAAAAGCGGCCTGTGCAATTGCCTGACCTATCAAAACAACGGGAGCAAAAGAGAGTGTTTGTGCATAATCAAAAATTACATAATTTCTTCCGGGATCCCGAAGAAAAGAAACCAGCGTAACAGTAACTACCGTTCCTAATTGAAAAATCCCAATTGAGATTGTTCTTGGCCACATAAGTTTTAGAATCTGCATGACTCCTTTTACTTTAAAAGATAAAGAGGGTCGAAACCTAAATTTAACTCCTATAACAAGGGGTATCTGAATAACAACAAAGATAAAAGCTCCCAATATTACGCCGTATGCTGCCGAATAGATTCCCGCAATTGGATGCAGTAGGATAATTCCAGCAATTATTCCAAAATTGTATAATGCTGCAGCAATCCCCGGTATTAAAAAGTGATTATAAGACTGAAGGACAGCCGAAAAGAAGCTTCCAAAAATAAAAAGTAACTCTCCAATTATTATTATTCTCATTAAGCTTGCCAATAAATTTAGCTGATCAGGGGGAAAACCCGGGAAAAGTATTTTTGAAAAAGTATTGGAAAAAATAAAAAGAATAACGGCTAGTATAGAAAATGCGGCGAGTCCTAAAACAAGAATAGTGGATGCAACTTTGTATGCTTCTTCTTTGTTCCCTTTTTCTAAATAATCCGAGAAGACAGGAATAAAAGCCGAAGACAGCGCTCCGGCAATAATTAGCTGAAATAAAAAATCCGGAAGACGAGAAGAGGCTAAATAAATTCCCAATGTGTTTGATGCCCCAAAAATTGAAACCAAAAGCCTTTGTTTTACAAGACCCAATATTTGAGACAGCATTATGGTTGCCATTATTATAAAAGCGGCTGTTAAAATGTTTGTCTGGCGGGCAAGCA
>OBEQ011286124.1_pt1 | contig 11133 bp, 7 predicted proteins | sample 1670901 | NCBI WGS metagenome assembly OBEQ01 (sample SAMEA104232315, study PRJEB22302) | groundwater metagenome | biome: forest; feature: aquifer; material: groundwater | place: USA | collected 2011-08-07 | depth 5.4 m | reverse complement strand
GGGTTCATCGCGGCGATCAGCACGAAGCGGGCAGGGAAGGCCGCGGTGCGCGCCGCACGGGCGATCGTCACGCGCCCTTCCTCGAGCGGCTGGCGGAGCACCTCGAGGACGCGCCGATCGAACTCGGGCATCTCGTCGAGAAAGAGCACCCCGTTGTGGGCCAGCGAGATCTCACCGGGCCGTGGAATCGCGCCTCCGCCCACGAGCGCGACATTCGACACGGTGTGATGCGGCGCGCGAAACGGGCGCGATGTCAGAAGCCCCGAGCCCGCCGGGAGCGTGCCGGCGACCGAGTGAATCGCCGTGCACTCGAGCGCCTCTTCAAACGTCAGCGGCGGCAGGATGCCGGCCAGTCGTCTCGCCAGCATCGTCTTGCCCGCACCCGGAGGGCCGCTCAGCAGCAGGTTGTGTCCACCCGCGGCCGCCACCTCCAGCGCGCGCCGCGCGAAGAGCTGTCCTCGCACGTCCGCGAGATCGCCGTCGCACGGTGTCGCGGTCATCGACGGCGCGGCCGCCGCGCTGGCAAACGTGGCGGCGTCCGGCCTGTTCAACGCGTCGAGCGCATCGGCGAGTGAGCGGACGATGCAGACCTGGAGACCGTCGACGACCGATGCTTCCGGAGCGTTCTGAGGCGGGAGGAGAAGCCGCGTCAGACCGAGGCGTCTGGCCGCAACCGCAATCGGGAGGACCCCGCGGATGGCGTTGATGCCTCCGTCGAGAGACAGCTCGCCGAGGACAAGCGTGTTGTCGAGGGCCCGGCTCGCGAGCTGGCCGGTCGTCGCGAGCACGCCGAGCGCAATCGGCAGGTCGAACGAGGAGCCCGCTTTCCGGACGTCCGCCGGCGCGAGGTTCACCGTGATGCGGTGGTGAGGAAACTCGAAACCGGAATTCCGTATCGCGAGCCGAACGCGATCGCGGCTTTCGCGCACGGTGGCGTCGGGCAGGCCGACCATCGTGAAGGACGGCAGGCCAAACGAGACGTCGACTTCGATTTGCACCGGGTAGGCGTCGACGCCGAAGACCGCGGCGCTCCGCAGGCAGGCCAGCATGCCCAGCACCCACTGCAAATACCGCTCGCGCGGGATCTCGTCGCAATGGCCGAGGGTTGCTGTTCGGGGATTGCGGATTCCGCCACGCCGCGATCCGCTCGCGATCGCAGTTTTCGCAGATCTAACTCTAGCGGTCAGTTGAGTTTAGGCGCGCCTGCCGGTATCCTCTTGGGGCGCCAACCGGACCGGCCGGCCGCGCTCCACGCCACAACGCCTATCTCGAAGAAGGAACGGCACCATGCTCGACGCCATTAAAGGCCTGACCGGCAGCGGAAAGGCGCAGAAGACGAGCGACGATCTTCAGGGCCTGATTACGACCGCGAAGGAAGAGCGGAGCGCGCTCAGCACGATGCTGACGCAGATTTCGATGCGCAGCGCGAAGCTGTCGTCGCTCGGGAAGCAGCTCGAACAGGTCGATCAGAAAGCCGTGAGCACCACCGGCAAGCTCGATGAGATCGTCAAGCGCGTCGAGGGGCTGGAGGAGCGCGCAAAGGCGTTCGGCGACGTGGAGAAGCGCGTGCAGGGGCTGCTCGACGCCGCCACGCAGGCGCAGCTCACCGCCGAAAAGCTGATGGCGCCCGATGGCGAAATCCAGAAGCACCGGCACCAGATGCAGCAGCTATCGTCGCAGGCGCTGGAAACGCAGGCCACTGTCGACGGGCTCAAGCGCGAGCGCGCCACGCTCGAGGAATTCCGCAACCAGCTTCGCCTGGCGCAGGGCGAGATCAAGCAGTCGGTCGCCCAGGCCAACACGCTGCGTGGCGAGCTCGACCAGGTGCGCGGCACCTCCGGCCAGCTCTCACAGGACTATGCAAAGCTGCGCGACACCTCTCGCGAAGCGCGCGAGGATTCGATTGCCGCGACAGAAGCGGTGAAGGATGTCGAGAAGAGGCTTGGCCCGCTCGTCCAGCTCCAGGAATTGAGCAAGACGACCGAGGAAAAGCTCACGTGGCTGAACGCGCTCGCCGAGCACGTCACCCAGAAGGCCAAGGCGCTCGAATCGCAGAAGCACACGGTCGAACGCGCCGTCGTCGAGGCCAACCGCCTCAACGAGCTGGTCTGGAGCATGGATGTCCAGGTCAACAAGCTCAATGAAGGGCTGAAGCAGGCGGTCCGCGGCGAAGACTCGCTCGCGAAGATCGACAAGCTCGTGTCAGAGACCAACGCGCAGGTCGAGACGGCCACGAAGGTTCGCGACGAGTTCGCGCGTGAAGCGGCTCGTTTCGAAAAAGATGGCCGGGCGCTCGTCGACGTGATGCGCACCAACCTCGAAAAGCTGTCGCTCGAGAAGAAGGAATTCGAGGCGTTCGATCAGCGCCTGCGCGCGCTGCAGTCCTCGGTCCGCGAGGCGGAGAACCGCGTCGACGCGCTGAGCGCCAAGGAGAAGAACCTCTCGCTGCTCAATCAGAAGGCGGACGTGCTCAGCAAGGAGTTCCAGGCGCTGATGGGGCATGCCGACGAGCTCACCCGGAAGCAGGCGAGCCTCGAAACGCTGCAGGAGCGCCTCGCGCAGGTCGACGACCTGTCGAAGCGCACCGCCGCGCAGTACGACGGCCTGAAACAGAGTCGCTCGGACCTGGAGACGCTCCGCAAGGACATCCTCGAGTTCCACAAGTCGCACGCCGAGATCGCGCAGCTTCGCGACAAGCTGGGCGCCGATCGCTCCGCGCTCGAAGCGTTCGGCGACCGCCTGACCTCCTTCCGCGCCCGCACGCCGGAGCTCGAGGCGACGATGGACGCCATCATCGGCAAGCTGGGGCAGGTGGACGAGGGTACCAAGCAGGCTACGCGGCTCGGAGAGCTGTCCACGGAGCTCGAGGCGCAGCTGACGCGGCTCACCAGCCGGATTCAGTTCGTCGACAAGCTCGAGGCGCGGATCAACACGCTGCACGTCATGACGGCGGATGTCGATCGCAAGCTCGCCGAGCAGCTCGCGCGGCGTACCGAGCTGGATACGCTGAAGACACAATGCGACGGGGTGGTGGCCCTGATGCTCGACGCGCAGCAGAAGATCGAGCAGGTGAGCGCCATGCAGGGCAAGGTGATTCCGCTGGCCAACCGGCTCGACATCCTCCAGGGACAGCTCGACAAGGCACAGGCGCGCTTCAAGGAAGTCCAGCGCGACGAGGCGTCGATCAACGAGCAGCAGTCGCGAATCGCGGAGCTCGCCGAGAGCAGCCGCGTGCTCGCCGCCGAGGCCGGCGAGCGGATGAAGCAGGTCCAGGCGTTCGCCGAGGAGCTGACCCGGTCCGGCGCCGCCAAGGACGAGCTGATCGCGGAGCTCGCCCGGATCCAGACACGCCAGCGCGACGCGGTCGCGCAGGCGGAAGCCGCCGAGGACCAGGTCAAGCGCGCGGAGACGTTGTACAAGTCGCTCGAGCAGCGCCGGTCACAGCTCGCGTTCTCGGAGAAGAAGATCGGCGCCGTCGAGGCGAAGATGGCCGACCTCGCGCAGAAGTCGAACGAGATCGACCAGAAGATGAAGGCGATCACCGAGCGCGAGTCGCTCGTGTCGGCCGTGAAATCCGAGGTCGAGAGCGTCTACCAGATCAGCGCGCGCAGCCGGGCGGATCTGCAGTACGTGAGCGATCACCGCGAGGACGTGGCGTCGCTCCGCCGCCAGGTGCAGGATCTCCTCGCCACCGCCACCGCGACCGACGAGAAGATCAGCGCGATCGACGCCCGGCGCAAGACCGTCGACGAGGTCCAGTCGAAGACGAGCCTCATCGCCAACCTCCTCGAAGATGTGCGCGTGAACCTGGAGACGCTTGGCGAGCAGAAGGCGGTCATCGACCACGTGGCCGACAAGCTCGCGCGGCTCGAGTTCGTCATGCAGGAGGCGCAGAACACGCTGCACACCCTGCAGCACGAGCGCGAGCTGGCCGAGCGCATCGAGGAGAGCATCAAGCAGCTGCGGACGCGGACGACGGTGAAGGCCGACGACAGCCGGAAGCCGGCCGCATCTGCGTAGGGCGGGCCTTTACGGCCCGCCAAGGATCAATGGGTTGCGACCGCGCGTACCGTGGTCAGGATCGTCAGCCGCTGTCCAGCCTGGATCGTGTTGCCGCGCAGGCTGTTCCACTTCTTGAGGGATGCAACGCTGGTCTGGAACACGCGCGCGATCGAGGCGAGCGTGTCGCCGCGTTTCACGCGGTAGACCACCTTCGACTGCGCCGCCACCGCACCTGCAGCGCTCGCGGTCGCCTCCGCGTTCGGCACTGCGGCGCTTGCCGTGACCACGGCGTCAACTTTTCCCGTTTCCACCAGGGGCGCCGGGTTTTCCGTGCGCGTCGCAAGCAGCAGCGTCGGGGCGCGCGGAATGACCAACTGCTGGCCGGGGGTCACGCGCGACTTGGCCGACAGGTAATTCGCATCGGCGAGGTCTGCGCGGCTGACTTTCAGCTTGCGGGAGATCGTGAGCAGCGTCTCGCCCTTTCGTACCGTGTGCCAGTTGAGAGCGGCAGCGTCGGGGCCGGACTCCGCCAGTCGGGCCCGCACCAGTTCCGCCGATCCCTCGGGGACCTTCAACTCGTAGTCCTTGGACCGGACAGGGGTCGTCCAGCGCCGCAGTTCGGGATTCAGCTCCTGGATCGCCTGCACGGACGTGCCCGCCCACTCCGCGACCCGCCGCAGATCCACGGCGACCGGCAGCATCACCGTCTCGAACGCCGGCGCCTCGATCGGCGCAGGCTCGAGGTCCATCCCGTACTTGGCTGGGTTCTGAGCAATGATCATCGCCGCCAGGATCAGCGGGACGTAGTCGCGTGTCTCCCGCGGGAGGTACCGCCGGGTCTTGCTCAGGAACCAGAAATCCTTGTGGCCGCCCGAACGGCGAATGGCGCTCTGTACCCGGCCGGGCCCGCCGTTGTAGGAGGCGAGCGCCAGGTGCCAGTCTCCGAACATGCCGTAGAGAGTCTTGAGGTACTTCGCGGCCGCGCGCGTCGCCTTTTCGGGCTCGGCGCGCTCGTCGATGTACCAATCGTTCTTCAGGCCGTTCTCGAGCCCGGTGCCGCGCATGAATTGCCACATGCCCTTCGCCTTCGCGCGCGACACGGCGTCTGACTTGAACGCGCTCTCGACCAACGGCACGTAGGCCAGATCCAGCGGGAGACCTTCGGCCCGGAAGACGTCCTGGATCATCGGCAGGTATCGGGCCCCGCGGCTCAGTCCGTCCTGCAGGTATCCCTTCAGTCGCCCCGTGAACAGTTCAACGTACTGCAGGACCCGGGCATTCAACGGGATGTCGATATCGTGGGTTGTCGACTCGAGGTCGGCGGTGACGGCTTCCTTCATCTCGGCGGAGGCGTCCGTATTGAACGTCGAGACGGCCAGCAGATCGTCGAGCGATGCCGGCTCGTACTTCTTCTCCGTAAACCCGTCGCCCTGGGCCAGCGCGGTGACTTCAAAGGCGCTGATCCGCTCGACCAGCCGGTCGAAGTGCTCGCGGATGCGCGGCTCCGACCGTGCGCCATACGGCGACTCGAGAAGCACTTCGAGTGCGCCGTTGAACTCGGTTCGGGCGGATTCGAGGTGCCCGAGCTGAAGCTCCGTTTGACCCTGCTCGAAATGACGGGTCGAGACCGCTATCAGGTCGGTCACCGGATCCGGGATTGGCTGGGGAGCTTCAACCGCAGGAGCGGGCAGAGCTGCCACGACAACCGGCGCCAGGGGGGCCACCGCAATCGAAGCAATCGAAGGCACACGTGCCGCACAGGCTGCGGTGAGCAGTCCCACGACGAGCCCCGCCGACGTCAGGCCGTGATGCATTCTCAGCACGGCGGTTAGCCTAACATCCCGTAGAGGAGGGCGTCAACAATAAGTCCAATAGACGCAGCAATTGCAGCTGATCAGCGCGGCCAGCCTGCCTGGACGAACACTTTTTGCGATTCTCCGAGGTCGCGGGCGGACGGCGTGACAATGGTTTTTTCATCAATTACGACCTTCTGGCCTGCCTTCAAGGCTGCCCGCACGTCGTCTTCGCAGACAAAAGATACTGGAGCGACAGGCCCATCGCCCGCCGCAGGGCTTGCCTTGTCAGGCTCGCCTGGCAGCGACCGTCCGGCATGTTCTTTATCGGCCTGAGCACGGTAACCCCTTGATTCCAAAAAGCTATCGATTCGCGCGGCCAGCGCCTGGGCAGGGATCCCGGCCGGTTCGGGACGGGCTGGTGCCTTCGGCAAGGAGCTGGCAGAAGGCACCGCCGGGCGCAGCTCATAGGCCAGCCTCTTCACGTTCAGCAGGTGGCGCGGCGTGATGTTGTCCGACGTGATGTTTCCGCCCCATCCGCCACACCCAAGCGTCATGGCCGGGTCGAGACCGGTTGTGAGGCCAATCGATCCGTGCGTGGTCGGCGTGTTGACGCAGATGCGGAACGCGGGCTTTTTCAGCCCGAACTGCAGGATCACGTCTTCGTTTTTCGAGTGGATCGACATGGTGTGTCCCATGCCGCCATACCGCAAGATCTCGATGCAGCGCTCGCACCCCTCGCGCCAGTCCTTGACGACGTAGAACGAGAGAACTGGGCACAGCTTCTCAATTGACAGGGGATGGTCGCGGCCAACGCCGGCAAGCGGCGCGATCAGCGCGCGCGTGCCTTCGGAAATAGAAGGCGTGTTGATGCCGACCTGTTTCGCGATGTACGCAGCGGGTTTCCCCACAAGCGCGGGGTTCGGCAGACGCTGCGCGGTCACCAGCCCTTTCGCGAGCGCCTCCATCTCAGCCTGGTTCATGAAGTAGGCGCCCAGCGACTGAAACTCGCGGCGGATCTCTTCCGCAACCGCTTCGTCCACGACGACCGAGTTGGGCGACGAGCAGAGCACGCCGTTGTCGAAGGTCTTGCCGATCATGATGTCGCTGGCGGCCTTCTTCAGGTCGGCGCTGCGTTCGATGTAGCACGGCGCGTTGCCCGGCCCGACGCCGTAGGCCGGCTTGCCGGAGCTGTAAGCGGCGCGCACGAGTCCCATGCCGCCCGTCGCCAGAATGACCGCGACGTCGCGGTGCTTCATCAGCTCCTGGGTCCCCTCGAGCGTCACCGTGCTCATCCAGCCGATGCTGCCCGGCGGGGCGCCGGCGCGATACGCCGCGTCAGCCATGACTTCAACCGAGCGCGTGATGCACCGCACGGCGGCGGGGGGAGGGCTGACCACGATGGCGCAGCGCGCTTTCAGCGCGATGAGCACCTTGTATATGGCGGTGGACGTCGGGTTGGTTGATGGGACGATGGCCGCGACGACGCCGAACGGCTCGCCAATTTCGACAATCTTCTTGTCTTCGATACGGTTGATGACGCCGACGGTCCTCATCGGCTTGATGAACTCGTAGACCTGCCGCGACGAAAAGAGGTTCTTCTGGACCTTGTCGGCGACGACGCCGTAGCCCGTTTCGTCCACGGCGAGGCGCGCGAGCGCCTCGGCTTGCGTCGTCACCGCATCCGCCATGGCGGTCACGATGGCGTCGATCTGTTCCTGGGAAAGCTCGGCGAGCCGGGACTGGGCCTGGCGCGCGGCTACGGCAAGCGCCCGCGCCTGCGCAATCGACTCGAGATCCTTGTTGGAGGCGGGAGCGCGGTCCTGGACGGCCATGAACGCGGCTACGCCTTCGGCAGGATCCTCTCGACCTCGGCGTGCGGCCGCGGGATCACGTGCACCGAGATCAGCTCGCCGACGCGGCGCGCGGCGGCGGCCCCGGCGTCGGTCGCTGCCTTCACCGCGCCGACGTCGCCGCGCACGAGCACGGTGACGTAGCCGGCGCCGATGTACTCCTTGCCGACCAGCACGACGTTGGCGGCCTTGACCATCGCGTCGGCCGCCTCGATAGAGCCGATCAATCCCCGCGTTTCGATCATTCCGAGCGCTTCAGATGCCATGCGTGTGCACGCACTCTAGCAGAATTGCGGAGTATCATTCCACTCTTGATGCCTCGACATTCCGCGTGCCTGCGCGTGTGTGTGGTGACGATCGCCTTTGTGGCCGGCGGTTGCGGGCGTAACCGGGACCCCGAGCCGCCGGTGGCGACGCCGTCGGTGACCGTCGGCCGCGCCGAGGCGGCGGTCGGCACGCCGCTGGAAATGAACTACCGCTTCCTCGTCGCGCCGACCGCGCCGGCATTCACCAACGACTACTGGGTGTTCGTCCATTTCCTCGACACCGACGGCGAGATGATGTGGACCGACGATCATCAGCCTCCGATCCCGACGCGCCAATGGAAGCCGGGGCAGACGATCGAGTACCCGCGAACGATGTTCGTGCCGAAGTTCCCGTACGTCGGGGATACGCGGATCGAGGTTGGACTGTTCTCGCCAAAGACGGGGGCGCGCCTGCCGATGACCGGAGCGACGAGGGGGCAGCGCTCCTACCAGGTGGCCACGTTCAACCTGCGCCAGCAGACCGACAACCTGTACGTCGTCTTCAAGGATGGCTGGCACGAGACGGAAGTGGCCGACGAGGGCGTCGGGATCGAATGGCAATGGTCGAAGAAGAACGCGACGCTCGCGTTCCGCAACCCGATGCGCGACGTCACCTTCTACTTCCAGTGCGATCAGCCGGTCCAGGGACTTGGAGAGCCTCAGCACGTCGAGCTGCGCATCGGCCCGACCGTGATCGACAGCTTTGCGCTGCCGCCCCAGCAGAAGGAGCTCCGGAAGGTTCCCGTGAGCAAAACCGTGTTTGGCGACGCCGAAACCGTCGAGGTAACGGTATCGACCGATAAGACATTTGTGCCCGCTGCCATTACTCAACTGAAGAGCTCCGACTCCCGCGAGCTGGGGATTCGTGTATTCAGGGCTTACGTTGAGCCCAAATAGCGCTTACAATTGCAATTCGATGCACAGGTGGCTCATCCTTTCCGCTGTTTTCCTGTTGATAACGGCCGTGGCGCCGGCGCGTGCGGAGCTTGTCTTTTTTCAATCGGGCCGTGCAATGTCCGTCAGGGCGATCCGCTCGGACGGGAACGAGCTGGTTCTGCAGTTGCGGAGCGGCGGCGAGATCCGATGCGACAAGACGCTCATCACCAAGGTTGAGCCGGACGAGGTCGAGTATCCCGAGGAGGTGCTCGACGCACTGCCGTTCGCGAGGGCGATTCTCGAGCCGGCGGCTATCCCCGCGCAGTACCGCGACATGATCTCGAAGAGCGCGAGACAGCATGGCGTGGACGCGCGTGTGGTCAACGCACTCATCCAGGTGGAGTCGGCGTATCACAGCCGGGCGGTGTCATCGAAGGGCGCGCGCGGCCTGATGCAGCTGATGCCGGCGACCGGCAAGCAGTACGGCGCGCTCGATTTGTTCGATCCGAAAGTCAATATCGACGCGGGCATTCAGCACCTCAAGAAGCTGCTCACTCGTTACGATCTGCCGTCGGCGCTGGCCGCATACAACGCGGGCGAGGCGGCGGTCGATCGCTTCGGCGGCGTGCCGCCGTTCAGAGAGACGCAGAATTACGTCAGCCGCATCCTTCGCCTCCTCAATCGGAGCTGACCCCTCCGGCCCCGGCCACACGGGACACCATGCGGTCTAAAACGGGGTCAGACTCGGAAACGGGGCGACTCACGGCCGTGAGTCGTCCCGTTTCCGAATCTGACCCCGATACAGTAAAGCCAGGCCACTCACACCATTACGATGGAATTCCGTTGTAGGCTCGGGACGGCCGGCGGCGAGATCATCGAAGGCGTCTACGTCGCCGAGAGCGAGGTGCGCCTGCGCCGCGAGCTGGAGGAGAAGGGCCTCTTCGTCCTCTCGCTACAGCGTCGTGGCATGCTGCCGGCCTTCGGGGTCGGCCGCGTCCGTCAGCGGCCCATCCGGCGCCAGGAGTTCCTCGTATTCAACCAGGAGCTGGCCACCCTGCTCAAGGCAGGCATGCCGCTCGTCCAGTCGCTCGACATCCTGCGCCAGCGCATCTCCAACCCGACCTTCAAGGCGGTCCTCGACGGCGTGTACGAGAAGGTCAAGGCCGGAGCGGCGCTGTCGGACGCCTTTGGCGAGCACCAGGACCTCTTTCCCGCCGTCTATTCCGCCTCCCTGATGGCGGGGGAGCGGGCCGGCAATCTCGACGAAGTCATCCGCCGATACGTGGCATATGAGAAGGTCATCGGGGCCGTCCGCCGCCGCACGATCTCGGCGCTGATTTACCCGATGATCCTCGTGACCATGATGCTGGGCCTCATCGGCATCATCGTCCTTCGCGTCGTCCCGGCATTCTCGGAGTTCTACGGCCAGTTCGGGAAGCAGCTGCCGCTGTCGACGCGGATGATCGTCGGCGTGTCGAACGCGGTCGTCGGCAACTTCCCGCTCATCGTGGTCGGCGTCATTGCGGCGGCCGTCGCGGCGACGGCGTGGTGGAAGCAGCCGGGGCAACGCACGCGCATCGACGGCATGCTGCTCAGGGTGCCCTGGGCTGGCGAGACCGTGCGGAAGTTCGCGACCGCGCAGCTGGCGCGCACGCTGGCCACGCTGCTCGGCGGCGGCATCCCGCTGGTCAACGCGCTCGACATCGGCAGCCGGTCGATGACGAACCGGTACCTGGCGGGCGAGCTTGGCGAGGTCACACGGCGCGTGCGCGAGGGCGGGACCTTCGCGGCGTCACTGCTCGCGCGCGGGGTGTTCCCTGATGTCGCGGTCAAGATGGTGGAAGTCGGCGAATCGACCGGCGCGCTGCAGGAGATGTTGAGCAGCCTGGCGGAGTTTTACGACGAGGAGATCGAGACCGAAGTCGCGCGCTTCGTCACGCTGATCGAGCCGGTGATCCTCGTGGTCATGGGCGCGGTCATCGCGCTCGTCGTCCTGGCGTTGTACATGCCGCTGTTCGAGTTGAGTTCCGTCGTAGGAGCGTAATGGCAACCGTCGATCCGACCGATCTCGTCGCGACCCCGGAGGATTACTCGGAGGAAATCGCCCGCGCGCGAAAGCTCGCGGAGCGGTACCACGTGGAGTTCGTCGACATGGACGAATTCCGGATCGACCAGGAGCTGTTCCGCTCGATCCCGGCCGACCTGATGCTCCGGTACGGCTTCGTCCCGGCCCGCCGCGACGGCAAGTCGCTCGGGGTTGTCTTCTCCCCTCCCGCCCGCCTGCCCATTCTCGCCGAGCTCCGG
>OBEQ012714141.1_pt1 | contig 11134 bp, 7 predicted proteins | sample 1670901 | NCBI WGS metagenome assembly OBEQ01 (sample SAMEA104232315, study PRJEB22302) | groundwater metagenome | biome: forest; feature: aquifer; material: groundwater | place: USA | collected 2011-08-07 | depth 5.4 m | reverse complement strand
GGTGTGATTACCAACGCGCGAGCTGACCATTTGGATGAGATGGGACCCACGGTTGCTGATGTAGCTCGGTCGTTATCTAGTACAGCGCCAACAAATAAAATTCTTTTCACTGCGGAGTCAACGTACTTTAATGTTATTAAAGATGCTGCGGAAAAAAAGAAGAGCAGTGTTGTTCAATCGAAAGCAGAAACCGTAACAGATAGTATGATGCAAGGATTTACATATCTTGAGCATAAAGATAACGTGGCTCTTGCTCTTGCCGTTTGTGAGCACTTTTCTATCCCCCGAGATGTAGCGTTAAAAGGAATGCAACATGTAGCCCCCGATCCGGGTGTTTTGCGCATTTTCCGTCTTCAATATTATGAAAAGGAGCTCGAATTTGTTAATGGATTTGCGGCAAACGATCCTGATTCATACGTTGTTATTTGGCAGTTGTTGGGCAACTTATTTACAGAGGACAAGAAAATTGTCGCTCTAGTAAATTGTCGAAAGGACCGTGTGCAACGAACGGAATCTCTTGCCGAGCTATTACGATATAAAATTCAAACGGATTATATTATTCTTGCCGGTGAGGCAACAAGTGCATTATATAATCGTGCTATAGGATTGGGTATGCCTTCAAATAAAATCTATAATAAAGGCGGAGAATCAGCGGAAGAAATTTTTCAATTCGTTGCTTCTCTTACCAAAACAAAAACTATTGTTATCGGTGTCGGTAATATTGTAGGTTTTGGAGAACAAATTGTCATGAACTTCACTAATAAAGGAAAAGAAATTGCTTACTGAATCCGGTCGTGAAATTATATTTCAGGCAGTTGGAATTGGATTGGTTCTCAGTCTCGTTTTTTCTGAGACATTGGGAATTGCTGCCGGGGGAATGGTCGTTCCCGGTTATATCGCTCTGATGATCCATCACCCCCTTCGAATTGCCGGTACACTGTTAGTCAGTCTTCTTACATTATTTACCTTCAAGCTCTTATCGAACTATATGTTTATTTACGGGCGACGAAGGATTGTTATGATTATCTTATTAGGATTTGTCTTTGGATGGCTTTCACGAGAAGTGTTGATTGTTCAAACAAGTTCAATATCACTTGAACTCCACACGATCGGTCTTATAGTTCCAGGGTTAATCGCTAATTGGATGGAGAGACAAGGCATTATAAAAACAATCTCAACAATGTTAATTGTCGCAATATGTATTCGACTGTTGCTCATGATTACAACCGGCGGTGAAGTATTTTTATTCGAGGAGTGGGTACGATGAAGTGGAAAGATGGTCAAGCAAGTGAAATAACCCTGATCGGGTTAACTCTGTTCTCGATACTCATTTTTTATGTGGCAGAACAAACAGCACAATTGGAACGTCAGCCTCATTTTGATAAGAAATTACAAGCTGCAAAACTCGCGTTGGTTGCGCGTGAAGCAATAAAAAATTATACACAAACTCTCGGAGTGAAAATTGATATCCAAAACGATCCTTATCGAACAGGATTAATTGGACAGGAACGTACACCGATTACATCTGATAGGGGTATTGTGACATCAAAAATATTGGCAACGAATCCGAATTACGCGGCTGTATTTGTTGATATGCTCCTTAAAGCTAAGGTTAAGAAAGGAAATACCGTTGCAGTCGGTATGACCGGATCATTACCGGGGTGGAATATTTCTTTTCTTGCGGCGTGTGCCGCTCTTGAGTTAAAACCAATCGTTATTTCATCTGTTGGAGCATCGGATTGGGGAGCGAATTCTCCTGCACTTACCTGGTTAGATATGGAACGTGTTTTAAGCGAACGAGGTATCATTCCTTTTAAATCGGTTGCCGCCTCAGTTGGCGGTGGAGCCGATAATGGACGAGGTCTATCACCGGAGGGGCGAGAATTACTACTTGATGCAATCCATCGTAATAACGTTTCTCTGATTGACGAATCTCTTTTAGAGGATAATATTGTCAAACGATTAGCAATTTATGATACAATAGCGGCAGGTCAACCGATTGCCTGTTACATTAATATTGGCGGGGGCATTGCATCAATTGGCGGTACTCAGAATGCAAAACTTATCAACCCCGGGTTGTCGGAACACCTTGCGATGAAAAATTTCCCGGTTCGCGCCGTGATTGTACGAATGGCAGAACGCGGAACACCAGTCATCAATCTTCTCAATGTTGAAAAAATTGCTGCGCGTTATGATTTTCCTATCGAAGTAGGAGAGAAAGAACCTGATTTTGGTGAAGGTGTGCTCTTTTTCAAGAATAAATATTCTATTACCAGTACTGCTATTTTGACCTTTATTCTCGTTCTTGTGTTGTTTGTCGTCATTCGAATTGACGTTAAACATTATTTATTTAAAAAACCTGTCTCAAAACAACCAACGTCGGAAATATTATCATGATGATTCGTAAATTATTCTTTATTGTCTTTCTTCTTGGTTTAGCATACCAAGCCTATGCGGGGAAGTCTGTTGTTGTCTTTCCAACGAAGGGGGAAAGTGTAAAACTTCTGATTAATGGAAAAGGGAAAACATATTTTCGTCTAACAAAATCGAAAAACATCACCCTGGAGGTGGACGGACCGGGAAAATTACAAGTACTCAATCGTCTTGTATTTTCTAAACAACAAACTGCGTCAGAAAAATTTACGGTAAAGGTGAAAGAACGCTCAAATGAGGTTAAAGATTTTTCAACACAAACAGAGCCGTCTGATGTTACGTTTAAAGATTCCGAAATGAGGTCGGGGAAAAACAGAAAGTTTTCACTCGATATACCCGATGGAACACATACCTATACGTTTTCGTTAGAAAATACAAATGCTAATGAAGCGGTGTTAAAATTTTACTTTAGTGCATCTAAGGATAAAAGAAAATTAGTTACGATTGAGCCTCTCTCGTATAGCAAAATAGTGACAGCGGTAGCGGGAGAAAAACTCATCACGTATTATCTTCATACAAATGAGCAAAGTGTAAAAGTTCGAGTTGTGGGACCAACAAAAATGAAGATTAGCACACGGTTAAGCTATGATGCAAAAATGAAGGGTGGGCAAAAATACACTCTCCTAATGATAGAAAAAGAAAATACGATTTTGACAAAACCTTTATCTACAACGAAATCGTCGGGTGTAATATTTAAGGAATTAAAAGATGTAACACCGGGAAAGGCGAACTCATTTTATGTTGATGTTCCTGCCGGAGAGCACACATATAAATTTAAGTTAGGTGAGTCGTTAGCACAGTCAATTGGTTTGAAGTTTTCTATTCCACAACAAAATTTGAGAAATGAAGAATAACGTCGTTTTATTTTTTTTGCTTATAGCACTTTTCTTTTGTGGCAACGCATATTCCCAGGAAGAGAGCGGGGATGTTCAATCAAACTCTCGTTTTGGCGGCGCAGTCGAATTTAATACATTTTATAATGACAATGTATTTAGTTTTTCGCCATCCGATTTAACTACATTCAGTAATTTGGAAAAAGAAATTGCAATAGCCTCAACTCAGCGGAAAAAGAGACTATTAACAGAAAAATTCAGTACGATAAGCCGCACCGACGACGCTATTTATATGTTGAAAATGAGACTATCTTTTTCTACAGAATTTATCAGGCAAGCGCCAACTTCTGTTAGAGTTCGTGCAGCAACGTCGTTATTTCATCATAACAGTGTTAAAAATTATTCAACATTTGCACTTGAATTGCGACAGACGTTTTTAAGGAAATACTTTATTTCAGTGGGTTATGCAACGCTTCCGGATTATTATCTCAGGAACCTTTTTTACAAAGAATATTTTCCTACTACCTCTATCCACGATCATTACTACGAGGTAACATTGAACAAAAAATCAATCCCGGTTCAAATCGGTGGGAATATCCTTCCTCGATTATCGCTTGCGGTAGGATACGAAAATGAACTAACATGTTATTCAGAAAAATTCGCAGAGAGAACTTCACAAAGTCACATTCTCTCTCTGGAAAGTGATTATACGCTTTCTCGCACCGTGAAAATCCATTTGAATTATGATTACAGCAGAGCGATTGCTGATGGACGAGATAACCCTGATACAAACATAGTGGATATTTCAAACTACGCGCATCGCGTCAATGTAGGTACGACTATCGAGTTGAAGCGATTATTAAAAATACCTCTCCAATGGAATTTTGATTTGGTTTATGAGCCGCAGATATTTACATCTGAAAAGAAACTTGACAAATATCATATCGGGCGAAAAGATAATTTTACCAAAGTATTTACTGAGTTAGAATATAATGTTCTCAGAAACTTTAAACTCTCGTTCAATTATATTTGGGAGCAAAATAGTACAAATCTCCCTGAGACGAGCGATGCGGGGAGTTACCAAACTCATCAAGTTGGTATAGGCATAGAGTATTCTTTCCGATTTTAAGCCGTTTATAAAATAAGGCAGGAATGCCTCTTAGTTTAGTGCTTCGGGAATGCCATGAAACGCCTTAATTTGCCATTCTTCAACATTGTTTCCCTTATCTTAACAACAATCTTTCCTTATTTGTGCTCCCCATCCTTGAGATTTTCAGGCTATTTATCTATATTAATTGATATTCTCATTCACTAACCTATTATATACAATGAACATCAGAAATTTACTTATTGCAACGTTTTTATTAGTATCAGTTCTCTTTGCTGAAACGCCGGAGAAGTGTTCACGAATTAAAATATTTGTCCCTGATCGTATTACGCTTGATAAAATTTGGGCAACGGGAATTGATTACGAAGGTTGTACAGGAAAACTTGGCGGATATATGGAATTTGTCGCAGGGCTTTCTTCTAAGGATATACTTGAGCAATATGGTATCCATTACGATACCGTCATAGATGATTTGGCGAAATACGAAGGTTCACGCTTAACGCCCGGTCCTGTCAATGCGTTAGGATTTGGATATGGGACGATGGGTGGGTTTTATACTTATGCAGAAGTAGGCGTACAGTTAGATTCTATGAGAATATTGTATCCCAACTTAATTACTGCCAAGACTTCAATCGGAACATCAACAGAAGGTCGTTCGATGTGGATGGTGAGGATGAAAAATAACGCCGATGTTGTTGACGCGACAAAACCAGAAATATTATACACTGCGCTTCATCATGCCCGTGAACCGGAAGGGATGATGTCGTTAATGTATTATATGTGGTGGCTCTTACAAAATTACGGGACAAATGAAGAAGCAACATACATTATGAATAACCGTCAGTTGTATTTTGTACCTGTGGTGAACCCTGATGGATATGAGTATAATCACATCACCAATCCGGGCGGTGGCGGTATGTGGAGAGAGAACAGAAGAATGAATACTGCTTCCTGTTACGGTGTTGATCTTAACAGAAATTATGGTCCATACGAAAGTTGGAACGCAGCGAACGGTGGTTCAAGTACAACAACAACCTGCGGACAAGGTACATACAGGGGACCCAGTCCATTTTCAGAACCGGAAACTCAAGCTATGAATGTTTTAATGAGAGCTCATAGTTTTAAAACTGCTCTGAATTATCATACGTACGGAAATTATTTAATTTATCCATACGGGTATCTTTCGCGTGAAAACGGAGACTCGCTTATCTATCGCGATTGGACATACGAAATGCAATTTGATAATCATTTTACTAACGGGACTGATCAGCAGACAGTAAACTATTCGACAAGAGGAAATTCTGATGACTTTATGTTTGGTGATACTTCATCAGGAAAAGTAGCAACCTACACTATGACGCCGGAGGTGGGGACAACAGGTTTTTGGCCCTCAACTGGCGAAATTTTCCCGTTAGCGGCAGGCAATCTGAAACAAAATAAAGTTCTTGCATTCGTTGGCGGTTCATATCCTACTATGGTGAGCTACTCTGTTCAGGATGAGGGTAATAATGGTTTTATTGATAGAGGTGAAAGTTTTTCACTTATACTGAATATTAAAAATCGCGGTCTTGTCACTGCTCAAAATGTTAGCGTTGATGTTGTTTCTTCTATTGCAACTGTATCTGTAACTAATTCTCCGATTCTTTTAAGTTCTATTTCATCGCAAGTAACTTCGCAAGCAGTTGTAAACGGAACAGTTACCGGAACTGCAACGACAGGACTTCCCCTCAAATTTTATATTACGATGACTGATCCTGACGGATTTGTCAAACGTGATACGATCAATATGTTTTTAGGCACACCAACATCACTCTTTACCGATAGCGCTAATACAGGTACAGGAAATTGGAATACAGGAACAGGATGGGGCACAACTTCGAATGCCCATACACCACCATATTCGTTCACTGATAGTCCAAGTGGTAATTACCCCACAAGCGCAAATAATTCACTAACCTTGAATAGTCAGGTTAGTCTTGTTGGATATCAATCCGCTCAACTTAAATTTTGGACAAAATGGGCAACAGAACCATCATGGGATTTTGCAACCGTTGAACTTTCTACTAACAATGGTTCCACATGGACAACAATTCGAACAAAGCTTTCACATTCAGGTTCAGGAAGAGCGACGTCTCAACCGAGCGGAGCATGGGGATATGAGAGTTACACACCGGGATTAACATGGATTGAGCAAGATGCTGATCTCAGCAGTTATTCAGGTAGTCAAGTAAAACTCCGTTTCCGTGTTGCCGCAGATGGCGGTGAGGAACGAGACGGATTTTATGTAGATGATTTTCGATTATTTGGTTGGAATCCCAATTATGATACGGCGGCGGCAACTTCTCCAACCTTAATGTTACCGACCGATGCATCAATCGGTGTAGCTCGAAGACCAACGTTACGATGGCATTCCTCTCCCGGTGCAACTTCATACCGTTTGCAAGTGTCTGCTGATTCATTATTTGGCACGACTGTATATGATGATTCTACGTTGACCGATACTTCTAAAATGATCGGACCACTCACTTATGGAGCAAAGTTATTTTGGCATGTACGAGCAAAAAATGGTGCAGGAGCGAGTCCGTTTACAGATAGCTGGTCATTCACAATAATCGTAGCACCACCTGCAATGCCTACATTGAGTTATCCGATAAACAGTGCAACACATTTACCCGTTACATTCAATTTAGAGTGGCATCCATCGGCGAGTGCAGTAAGTTATATCCTTCAAGTTTCTACCGATACGTTGTTTGGCTCATATTACGTGAATGATTCCACGTTAACTGATACAACATACGCTTTATCCGGACTTTCTTTAGGTACGAAATATTTCTGGCGTGTAAAGGGTGTTAATGCAGGAGGAACAAGTGTGTTTTCTTCACAATGGTACTTCAAAACAGTTGGAGTTGCACCGGCAATACCCGCATTAGCCTCACCACCGGATGGCGCCACACTTCAACCTTCTACGTTAACGCTTCAATGGAATCCGGCAACCGGATTTGAAAGTTATCATGTGCAGGTAGCATTAGATTCGGAATTTACGGCAATTGTTTTCGATAATTCAACATTAAGCGGACAACAAACAACAGTCAATTCATTAGGTAACGATACTAAATATTTCTGGCATGTGAACGCAAAAAATGAGTTCGGCGAGAGTGATTGGTCAAGTTCATGGAGTTTTACAACCGGCTCTTATACAGTATCGATGCTATTGGATTCGCGATGGAACATAGTATCGGTTCCGGTAACTGTTCCTGATTATAGAAAAGTAACTTTATTTTCTACTTCAACTAGTTCTGCTTTTGCATTTGAGGGGAGTTATACTTCGAAAGAGACATTGGTGAATGGTAAAGGATACTGGCTTAAGTTTGAAAATAATCAGAATATAGAATTAGTAGGTCAACTTCTTACATCACAAACAATTCCAGTAAATGCAGGGTGGAATTTGGTAGGTTCTATAGGGACACCACTGAGTGCGGATTTAGTAACATCAACGCCGCCAAATATGGTAACATCGAATTTCTATGAATATAGTGGCGGTTACAGGGGAAGTGATACACTTCACCCAGGTAAAGGCTATTGGGTACGGGTGAATGGAAATGGTCAGCTCGAGCTTTCTTCAGTAGTTAGTAGTATGTCATCAGTAGGCAGAATTAGAATAGTTCCAAGCAGTGAACAGCCACCAATGCCACCGGGTGAGTTTAATAATACTACTCCGTCAATACCGAGTACATTCTCGCTTGACCAGAATTATCCTAATCCGTTCAACCCGACAACTGTTATCAGCTATCAGTTATCAGTTAATAGTTTTGTGACATTAAAAGTCTATAACATGCTTGGTGTTGAGGTCGCCTCGTTGGTTAATGAGTACCAAAATGCAGGGTATAAATCTGTTAAGTTTGATGCTTCATCGCTTACTAGTGGTGTTTATACGTATAGACTTACTGCCGGAGAGTTTTCGGCGGCGAAGAAGTTGTTGTTGATGAAATAAGGAATCTTATGTTGTAGAGCGGACATGGCAAGCCATGTCCCTACTGATATATTTTTATAAAAAACCCGTTTTAAGCAATTGAAGCGGGTTTTTTGTTGCTGTTAGAATGTTCTTGACTTTGCAATGTTGCACTGCCTCACGGAAGTTTGCAAAATTGCAAAGTTGCAAGGTTGCAAACTTCCAAATACGAACTATTTTTGGCATGTAGGAATTTTTACAACTTTTCAAAAAGGGGGTAAAAAAGTTGTGTGAGAGTAAGGGAAAGTGGATGAGAAGGTAATACATAGGGTTTTACTTGAGGTAAAACTCCGCAATAAGTGATGAAGATGTTGTTGGTAAGTAGAGTTAAGTAGCCAGAATAATGGTAAAAAGTAACAGATTAAGTAGAGCTCATCTTCGGTAACGGGGTTGGGTTATTTTTTAACATTAAAAGAAATTGAGTTACTCAGATTTTATTTTACTAAATGATAGCCCTCTATTCAAACCCGGTATTACACCTGAAAACTCGGAAACGAGTAACCCGGCGACAATTATGCCGGCGCCAATCATGCCGGTTATGCCTAATACTTCATTTCGGACGAAGTAGGCAAATGTTGCGGCGATAACGGGTTCAAGCGTGAAGATGACTGCCGCACGGGTTGGTGTGGTATCGCCTTGTACGAGGTTTTGTACCCACATAGCTCCGAGATTGGAGAAAAGTGTTAGGTAGAGTAAACTGAAAATAATTTCGTCAGTAAATGTGATGTGAGGTGTTTCAAATAAAAGCATGGCAATTGTTCCCACCACCGAACATACCAAAAACTGAACAAAGATGAGATGGTTTCGGTTTGCATTTTGTGAGACAATATCTAAATAAACGATATACCAACCGAATGAGAATGCACAAACAAGTGTCAGCGCATCCCCAATATTAAATGAAGAACCTTCCGGCGAGGTGAGAAGGAATAAACCCAATGCCGCTAGAATAACCCCGATGGCATTGCCAAGTTTTGGCAATCGCTTTTCCAGCACAAGCTGAAATAAGGGAGTGAAGACAACCAGCAATCCTGTAAAGAATGCCGATTTGGAAGCAGTTGTATATTCCATCCCAACGGTTTGTGTTGCAAACCCGATATAGACTAATATCCCAAGAACAGTACCGTGAATAAATGTTGTTCGTGTAAGTGTAGGAAGCGATTTAAATACTACGACGAAAAGAATGAACGTTGCAATCCAGAACCGGAATGCTATAAAAAAAAGGGGGGAGGCATCGCTTAACGATCCTTTAACAAATACGAATGTACTTCCCCAAATGAATGTAGAGATAAAGAGGAGTAGTTCGGCGCGGAGTTGTTTATTCAAAATACAGTAGCCAGTAAACAGTAGTCAGTATTCAGTATTCAGTATTCAGTAGTTTACAAAGAACTAAGTACTTCTGCGCCAGAGGCGCATCAGCCTTTGGTTGAGTACTTGGTGTTGTTATACAACAATTGAAGGGTATTTTATTACAAAAAGAGTTATGCTACATGTTTAACGGGCTTGTCTTTCCAGATTTCACCGGATTCGTATTTCTGGAAGAGTTGTCCCCAATGGGTGTTAGCCCGCCATTGTTCGAATGTTTTTCTATCTTTCATGGGCCATCGGTAATAATCATGGTATGCTTCGGAGCCTGCAATGAAGACGTTTACTAAGGGGGTATGGAAGAAGAGTTTTTGCATACTCTTCATTGGTCCAAACCACATGAAATCACCTACCATACTCGCGCCATTATCACCAACTTTGAATCCCCATGATTCTTTTGAAATATCATCACCAACAATTTCAATATCACGGGTGTCACCGACACCGAGTTTATCGCCGTGTGCAACGTTGATGTATTCAAGGCTCATCGGATCGAAGCCCATCATTTTTGCTGCTACAGCATCAATGGCGACTTGATCAGCGCTTGCAAGCATGTAATCTTTAATAACAGGAAACATTGTACGTGGTCCGGGTCCGTTGCCAACTGTTGTTCCATCCATAACGGCGAAGATGCCGGCATGAATTTCTTTTTGGATCGCAAGTAAATCAACAAGCGTTTTGTGAATCCATGAATGAGTATAATGTCGCTTTGTGTTTAACAAACCGCCGAAGGCGTTTTTCATTGCTCCGGTAGTCGTTGTATAAATATGACATTTTACCGTTGGGAGATGAATTATGTTTTTTCCTTCAAAGTAATCCGGAATTGTAATTCCTTCCGGATAAATCTTATCAAGCACATGCATTTTGGCTTTTGGTTTGTATGTAATCCAATTCATGTCTCCATCTTTGAAGTTATAAAGGACAGGAATATCATATCTTCGGAAGATAGGCACATAATTGTTTAAATCTTCACCTTTGAAGGCATTCGTAACAACTGTTTTGTTCTGGACGCAAGTTATATTTTGATAGCCTGCATTCCGTAATCCCAAAATAACGCCTTCCATTTGCCAAGGGGTTGTGTTTGCCGCAGGGAAAGGGAAGTGCCATGAAATATTATCTTTTAAGATTGTTGTTGCACCTTTAGCCAATGCTTGTTCCATACCGGCTAATTGCATTAAACGTTCAGTATCCTGAAGAATTGTTTCAGGTTTTGTTTTCAGAACAGCGACTTTTGACTTTGCCATATTATCTTAATCCGTATATAATAAATGAGGCAGTAATAATCCATAAAATAATGTTAAAAAGAAGGGGTTTATCCGATACTGCCAATTTAGTCGGGTTACCGCCTTCATCTTCTTTATGAACAAGGTAGAGGTAGCGAAAAATTCC
>OBEQ012139506.1_pt1 | contig 11134 bp, 12 predicted proteins | sample 1670901 | NCBI WGS metagenome assembly OBEQ01 (sample SAMEA104232315, study PRJEB22302) | groundwater metagenome | biome: forest; feature: aquifer; material: groundwater | place: USA | collected 2011-08-07 | depth 5.4 m | reverse complement strand
TCATTGAAAATTGAAAATTTTAAATTGTAAATTATTTATAGAGGGATACAACGCTAAGGGCTTAAATCTCCGCCAGGGAGACCCTTAAGCGGAAAAGTTAAGATGTAGTTTCGTTGCTTCTCATCAATTGTGAACTTATCACTACCCGGAAGTTTATCAAACTTAACCGTGCTTTGTCAACCTGTATATGCTATACTCTCCCACTCATGAGTCAACCTGATAGAGAAAATTAATAACCAGACTAAATTATAGTGAGCGCATTAAAGGAGCTGTCGGAACAGTTACTTTTCTTGCTTGTGGAATTGCCTGGTTAGCAGCAACTGATGGTATGGATGCTACTACTACGCAAGAGGCTTTAAGAGCGGTAGTCTTGGATGTCTTTATCGGAGCAGCCGGCTCAGGCCTGGGTAGATTATTAATAGGCAACCATAGCAAGACTAATTTCCTTATAGGAACAGGCTTACCTTCTATTTATGAAACTGCAGAAGCATTTGGCGCCCCTGGATTTTTCGACTGGAATGATTATGGAGCCTATGCTGCAGGAGCAGGAATTTATGCAGCTTTGGATTGGCCTGCTAGAAAATTATATGAGAATGGATTAACCCAACCTATTTATCGAGCCTTACGAATTCAAGACCGAAGATCTGATTTTTCCCGGGATTAATTGTAAACCCTACCCCGGTGATCAGCGGTTAGAATGGTTATAATTTTATTTTGCTGGTTAACTAAATAAATAATCCTATAAACACCTATTCTGTAGGAAAATCTCCTGATTAATTCTCTATCCAGCGGCTTACCGAGCATGGGATCTTCTTTTATATCTTCTAAGGCCAGCTTAACTGGAAGTTCATCATCCTTTTTTAATTTCTTAAGTTCTTTTTGTGCCTGAGGAGTAATAACTAACTTATACATTCAATTACACTTATGCCCAACCTAATTCCTTTTTTACATCTTCCCAATCTTTTACTTTACCTTGCGCTACTTCTTTTTCAGCTTGTTTAATTGACCTCATTAACTTTTTGTCGGCTAAAATTTCATTGGTTTCTTTCCAACCTTCATATTCTCTAGGCGACATGATCACAGCTGCTGGTTTTCCATTAACAGTGACTATATATTCATCCAAGTTCTGGTTAACCCGATTAACAATGGTAGTTAAATTGGCTCTAGCTTCAGTGATAGGTAAAGTTTTTGTCATAAGTTAATATTACAGAATTCTGTACAGATTTGTCAATACTCTATGACTAACAGATTCAGCTTGTCAACCTTTAAGTTATTTTATGCTTTACCCACATTAATCACTTGTTCCACCAGCCTATTGGAGTAGCCATATTCATTGTCATACCAGGCGAAAACTTTGACCAAATCCCCATCTACTACTTGAGTTAAAGGTAAATCCACAATGGCGGATTCACTACGTCCAACTATATCAGAAGATACCAAAGGCTGCTCACTCCAAGCTACTACACCCTTCCATAATTTCTCATCACAAGCTGTTTTTATAGCCTGATTTACTTCCTCAATAGTAGTTTTTTTCTTTAGAACCAGAGTGATATCTGAAAGAGAACCAACAATCACTGGTACACGCAAAGCCCTTCCATCAAACCGACCCTTTAGATCGGGAATTGCCTCTGTTGTAGCTATTGCAGCACCGGTCGTGGTGGGAATAATATTGACATAAGCTGCCCGGGCCCGTCGCAAATCGTTGGACTTTCCCCCAGGAGGGGGGCCATCAACCAAATTTTGCTCAGCGGTTACTCCGTGTACGGTGGTCATTAAGGCCTTAGCAACCCCAAATTTCGCATCCATTATTGCCATTACTGGTGCAATACAATTGGTAGTACAGGAAGCATTATTGGTAAGTTCCTGGCCTTTATAGTCATGAGCATTTACTCCAATTAGAATGGTTTCTACTCCATCTCCTTTGGCTGGAGCAGATAAAACTACTTTCTTGGCTCCGGCTGTTAAGTGCTGCCTCATACCCTCTGCATCAGTAAACCTGCCAGTTGACTCAATCACCACATCCACGCTTAAATCTTTCCAGGGCAAATTAGCTGGTTCTTTTTCTTGGTAGACTGTATAGAGCTTTTGATCTACTATGATATGTTTTTCATCGCTGCTAACCTGATGGTTCCAAATCCCATAAGCTGAATCATACTGCAGCAGATGGGCCAAAACTGCTGGTGAGGTTAAATCATTAATGCCAACAATTTCCAAATCACTGGCGTGTTTTTCAATGGCTACTTTAAAAGCATTCCTGCCTATTCTTCCAAAACCATTAATGGCAACTTTTAACATAAGTCTAGTTTAGGGTAAAAACTAAAGATTGACAAGAGAGAAAATTATCCTCTGATAATTCCATTTTTGACTAGGAGATTTCTCATTAATGAGAAATCAAAGCTATTAATTACTCCATCTGCATTCAGATCTAATGATGCTTTATATCCTTTTAAATTATTGAAGATACTTAGCAACACTGACATATCTTGCAAATCAATTTTGCCATCCCCATTACCATCACCTAAATTAGCAACTGGGCTGGCTGTTGGATATGGAGTAACCGTTGGATATGCAGTAACCGTGACAATTAGTTTTGAAATGGGTGATGGAGTTGGACTTGATACAACTATGCCTTGATTTGAGAGAATAGATAAAACCAGACTTTCTTTACTGCCTAAAATATTCACATTATAAGCATTACTGTAAATTGTGGAGGTATCGGCAAAAGCAATAGTGGCATTACTAGCATCTAGAGCCTTAAAGTAAATCACTGCCATTAAACCTTGACTACCAACACTTGTTTGGTAACCCGGATTTGGTACTCCACCAACTAAAGAAATAGTACCTGTACTATTATCAGAATACTGTTCCACCCAATTACTAATAAAAGTGCCTGAGTAATCAATATGATCAACTGTCAGCAGATTTTTGTCAAAATTGATTTTGGCATTAAACAAGTTGGCAGCAGCAATATCTGAATGTACAAACAGGCTCACCGCTACTACATCTCCCACATTATAAGTGTTCTTTTGAGTAAAGAGTGCAAAGCTGGTGGTAGGAGTAATCGGCGCGGAAACAGAGGCTTTCGGTTTAAAGATTTGGGTTTTCTGAACTAAGTAAACAGCTGCAATCAATCCCGCAATCAAGATAAAAAGAACAAGAAATTGAATTACACCACGTTGATTTATTTTATACATCTAATACCATAGTAGTCAGGTATTTACTTCATTGTCAAATGCCAAAGCTTCCCTAACTTTGGTCAATTATGCCTACCAATAACCAAAAATAAACTAAATGTACCACTGATTGATTTTGAAACTGAATCCAAACTAGGTAAGTAATCAAAGAAACCAGCAAAACATTTTTATGACGGTAGTCACCTTTTTCTATCAATCTTTTAACCAAAATTAGCACTAAACAAAGCCAGGCCAATACTCCCAAAATCCCAGCAAATAAAAACAAATCTAAAAGATAGTTATGTGCTCTATTAACCATCAAATCTTTTAAACTGTAGTAGGCCGGTATTGAATTAATATTGAAATCTATTTGTTGAAAAAACTCTAAATAAGCTTGAGCGGTATTCTCTAAACCGTAGCCAAACCAAGGTCTTTGTATGATTAACTGCCCTATCACAGGCCAGATAAAAACTCTCTTTTCGGGCGAGTTATCAATCAACCACTGGTTGTTCACTGGTTTGATCAGTTCTGTCCAGACAATTCCTGAGGAAAATCTCAAAGAGATAAAAACAGCAGCCAATAAGACTACCGAAATCATAACAAAAAATACTAAAGTCCATTTCAATTTAACCTTAAACTGATCAAGTAAAGCCAGAATAATAAGAAGAAGTAACAGCAAAATTGCTGATCTTGAATAACTGACAAGTATTCCAACTGCAGATACTACTCCACTGATTAAACCAAAATTAAGTAATTTTTTGTTTTGTTTTTTAAACAAAAGATAAGAAAAAGGCAAAGTCAAGAGTAAAAATCCAGCAAAAAAATTAGACTGGCCAAAGGTAGAAACCACTCTACCAGCGTAAGTTGAGATCTGGATATTGAAAATATTTAGTAAAACCCATTCTTTGATGGCGATAAATCCTACCAGTATTGCAGATCCAGCTAAAACATAAGCCCAATGTTCAAGTTTGATTTTACTCCAAGTAACTATCAGAGAAAATAACAATAAATAAGCATATAAAATAACTCCTTGAAAATATGGTGGTATTCCTAAAATACTTGTTCTAGGATCAATCCCAGTTAATGATGTGATCAATAAAATTAAAATGAAAAGATAAGCTGTTTTGCTTATTTTAGTCCGTTTAAACCCTTTTACCAGCCCAATAAAACCTATCAAACTAATACTTAATATAAAAAACAATACCTTAATTTGTTCGTAGCCAAAATTTCCGTTCGTCCCTAGTAAAGCAATTAAAAAGATCGTTAATAGCAGTAAAAATTGTATTAAAGAGTTCACTTTAAAGCTTCAATTGTGGGCAAGGTTCCATCAGCTAAAAGTTTAAGCATGGCCCCGCCGCCCACTGAGACAAAACCCTTTTTCTCATATTCTTCCAATAATCCTACACTCCCTAATAAAGAAACTGTATCTCCTCCGCCAATTACCAGCTCTGCTTTGGATTCAATCACAATTTGAGCTAATTTTGCAGATTGTTCATTTTTGGGGTCTTCAAATTTTCCCACCGGCCCGTTCCAAACTATCTGTGCAGCTTTACTAATTAAACTACTCCAGGCCTGTGAAGTTTGGGAGGCAATATCCAAACCATCTTCCGATAACTTCCCCACCAATACATTAGCTGGCAAGGTTATATTCTTTTCTCTAATCTCAGCTACCAGCTTACCACCGACCAAAATAGCATCAGCATTACTAGCCAAAACTTTAATCACTGGCAACTTATCTTCTACTTTTGCTCCACCCATGATGGCTATAAAAGGCTTTTTTGGATGTTCTCTAACTCCTTTTAATACCCTGACTTCTTCAGCAAATCTCAAACCAGTTGCATGAGGCAACAGGGTTGGTAATATCGTGGTTGAGGCTGCAGGACGGTAAGAGGAGAAGGCCTCGTTAACATAAAAATCACCCATTGCCGCCAATTCATTTGCATATTCCTTATCTCCAGCCTCTTCACGAGGATCAAACCTTAAATTTTCCAGAATCTTTAATTTTCCGCTATCCAAATCCGCTGAATATCCCTGATCTCTAAACCAATCTACAATTGGTGCCACTCTTAACTCTTCCACCACCCTACCTTCTGGCCTACCAATATGACCAATTAAAATTACTTGGGAGGCATTATCTAAACAAAGCTTTAAAGTAGGAATTCCAGCTCTTAATTTGAAATCTTCAGCTACAGAGGGTTTACCCTGAGCGACCGAAGGGAGTCGAAGGGCCACATCAATATCATACCTAAGCAGCACCTTTTTACCGGTTAGGAGTTGAGAATTTACAATTTGCATTGACCCAATATTATCACAAACTTCTCCAGTCTTTTTCAGCATGTTTCCTCTTAAATATTTCCGGATGTAAAATCTCTGCTAATATTTCTGCACCGTCAACTATCCTTGGTCCAGGCCTAGTCATAAATGAGGCTCCATCCATCAAATATGCTTTACTGCCAGTATGCTTTACCTGTTTCATTATATCCACTACTAACTTCTCTTCTTTAATGATTCTTTTAATATCAAAACCACACGGACTAATAATTAATATGTCTACTTTAACTGATTTAATTTGATCTATTTTTACCGCTTTAGATTGTTCTCCTCTTTTAGCTAGCAAATTATCGCCACCGGCTATTTCTACCATCTGTGGTACCCAGTGTCCAGCTACCATGATCGGATCCAACCATTCAATCACACAAACCTTAGGTTTGGTAGAATTCCTAACTTCCAATTTCAAATTTCTAATTCTATTTCGAAGACCTCTTACTACTTTCCTTGCCTGCTGCCTACTACCTGTTGCCTCTCCTATCAACATAATATTCTTCAAAATATCCTCCACAGACTGCGGTTCCAAAGAAATAATTTTTACCTCCCCTTCCAGAATTCTGGCTGCTTTTCTAACAGCAGTAAATCCTAAGGCACAAACCTCACAAAGCTCCTGGGTGAGTATCAAATCCGGCCTTAGTTTTTTTAAAACTCCCTCTTTAATATGAAATACTCCTCGGCCGCTGTGACCGACTTTTTTTACCCTTTGATCTATTTCTTTGCTACTCATAGCATTTGAGATATCAGCAGAGGTCACTTTGAGTTTACCTTTCACTTCAGCAGGGAAATCGCATTCATGAGAAACCCCTACCAAATACTTTTCCAAACCTAATAAATAAACAATTTCTGTAGCAGCTGGCAGCAAAGAAAGTATCCGCATATTGACAATCTATCTAACTATGTGCAAATTATACCCTAATGAACTTATTGGGTATTTTTCAATCAAAAGGAGATAAGTTTTACCACTGGTTTGAAGAGGCTTCAGAAAATAACTTTAAAGCTGCAGCACTTTTAGAAAAACTTTGTAAAGATTTTAAAAATCCGAAGCAGATAGCAGAAAAAATTCATGATTTGGAACACAAAGGAGATCAAATTTCACATGATATTTATAAACAGTTAAACAGTGTTTTTGTCACTCCCTTAGATAGAGAGGATATTACTGCTTTAGCTAATGCCTTGGATGATGTGGTGGACTTAATTCATGCCTCAGCTTCTTCTATGGTGACGCATAATGTTAAAAGAACTACTCCTTTGGCTCGTGATTTTTCGGAACTAATTGTAGAGTCAACAAAGTTAGTAAACCAGGCATTACCAAAACTACGTAAACGGCGCAACTTTTCTCAAGTTCATAAAGCTATTATTGAAATAAACAGGCTAGAAAATGAAGCAGATGATCTGTTGCGGGTTGGTTTAACTAAACTTTTTAAAAAACCAAAAAATCCCATTGATGTAATCCGCTGGTACAATATTTATGAAATTATGGAAGATACAACTGATAAAACAGAAGATATTGCCAATATTTTACAAAATCTGGTAACCAAATATGCATGATAGTGCACTGCTAATCTTGGTACTTATTTTTGCAGTCATATTTGATTTTATTAACGGCTTTCATGATACAGCCAATGCCATAGCCACTGTTGTTTCAACCAGGGTTTTAGCACCCTTTTTAGCAATACTGATGGCTGCTGTTTTAAATTTTGCCGGGGCTTTATCTGGTACTGCTGTTGCCAAAACAATAGGATCAGGGATTGTTGGAACCAATGTTGCACAAGAAGTGGTGGTGGCCGCATTAATTGGAGCTATAATTTGGAATTTGATCACCTGGTATTTTGGTATTCCTTCGAGTTCTTCTCACGGCTTAATAGGAGGACTGATTGGCGGCGGCATTGCTCAGACAGGATTAAATCAGGTGCACTGGAATGTTTTACAAAGCAAAGTGCTCGTTCCCTTAATAGGTTCTCCTTTAATTGGCTTTTTTGCAGGATGGATACTAATGAATGTTCTTCTGGCAATTTTTGCCAGATTTAGTCCGGTTTTTGTTGGCAGATTTTTCCGCCGCGGCCAAGTTTTATCTTCTGCATTTATGGCTTTTAGCCATGGCAGTAATGATGCCCAAAAAACCATGGGGATTATAACTTTGGCACTTATTGCCGGCCACCAAATTCCGGCTCAACCTTTTCAAGTACCTTTATGGGTAATCATTTTAAGTGCTTTAGCTATGGCTTTGGGAACTGCCAGTGGCGGTTGGAGAATCATCCACACCATGGGTACTAGATTAACTCAGCTAACACCAATTCACGGATTTGCCGCAGAAACATCAGCTGCAACTATTATTGAAACAGCCTCAAGATTTGGTTTCCCTTTAAGCACTACTCATGCAATTTCATCAACAATTTTAGGAGTTGGATCTTCTAAAAGATTTAAATCAGTACGTTGGATTGTGGCAAAGAGAATGATTCAAGCCTGGATTTTGACCATTCCTACAACAGCATTTATTGCTTACCTAAGTTATTTAGTACTGATAAAGTTTTTCTAGGAGTCGCTTATCATCCATCATAGCCAAAGTTTATCATAAATGTTAAAATTACCTGAGGTTAGATTGGGGCGGTTAGCTCAGCGGTAGAGCGCTTATCTGATAAGTAAGAGGTCAATGGTTCGACACCATTACCGCCCACTTAGATTCACCAAGTCTTATCCAAACGTAAATGCAAACACTTCAATGCCTGGAGTTTCAAATTCCAACTTGAGAATATGGTTTTCTACTCTATCTTTTAGGTCAATCAAATTATACAGCCTATCTGTATCAACTGTGATTACATCAACCACTTGCTCATCCAACCAGATTTTTACTTTGGCGGTTTTATTAGTCCCCAGACGAAGGACTAAGTGAACCTTGTTTGCAATGAAGTTATAATTTAGTGTCGCGTTCTTTCCTGCAATCGCATATTCATTCATGATAGTCCACTCTCCACCAAAACTAAAAGAGTTTTTGGGTAAATCAGTAGCCAGAGTAAAATTTTGTGTTCCGTTTCCTACCGATCCACCCGGATAATAATACTGCATTCGAGCTGATCCAAGATAAGTTTCAGGAGAAAGACGAGCCTTTGGCGTCTGATCTGCTATATCTTCCAAGCCACCATTGACTGGCTGCCCCGCTTCTTTGAGCAGTGCTTGAATAGCCTGCTCTGTTTCAATATATTCTCCTTCTCCAAAATGGGCTCTGCGGATAATTCCCTTTGCGTCAATTAAATATTCTGCTGGCCAATATTGGTTACTGTAGTTATTCCAGGTAGCATAGGCATTGTCTTGAGGAACTGGATAATGAATATTATACTGTTTGATGGCATTTTCAACATTCTTGGTATCTTTTTCAAATTCAAATTCTGGCGTATGAACTCCAATCACCACAAAGCCTTGATCTTTGTATTTATCATACCAAGCAGTCACATGAGGCAGAGTGCGAATACAATTTATACAGGTATAGGTCCAAAAATCAACCAACACTACCTTGCCCTTTAGTGCTTTTATTGTCAAAGGTTGATCTGTATTCAACCACTTGGTTATGCCAATGAATTCAGGAGCAGGAGTGTTGGCATTAAATAGTTGGCTGGTAATAGTATTTGGCGTTGTTTCCTTTCCTTTGAGTGCATCAAGTTGCTGTTTAACTACCTGGTTACTTTCCAACTTATTAATAAAATTTCCATAGGAGGGAACCACATCAAGCAGTTTTGCCTGAAGCACCTTATCATAGTTTGTGTATATGGCAATAGCAGTCAAAATCATGATCAGACCAAAGATCTGTTGAACCCGACCAGTGTATTTAGAAAAAAAGCTGGTTCGGGTAAAAACTAAATTACCCACAGAAGCAAAGATAAACAAAGGTATTCCCACCCCAGCAACATAGATAAGTGTAACCAGCACTACTTGGAAATTTACTGCTTGGGTGGCAGCTAGTGTAGCAATGGTAGCTAAAATTGGCCCTGCGCAAGGTGACCAGACAATTCCTAAGGATACTCCGGTTATTAAACCACTCCAAAATCCAGAGGTGGTTGGGTTTTGGAACTTGGTTCCAAATGATCCACTTAATCTGGAAACTAAACCCTCAAGTCGAGATGATAAAACTGGAATAACTAAGCTTAAACCCAAAAAACCAATTATAATAACTGCCAAAAAGCGCAGATTGTTGGGATCAAAGGGGAAGATTTTTATGACATAAGAGATTGCCAGAGTGAAAAGAGCAAAGCTGATAGTAATGCCTAGTGTTATACCCAAAGCTTTTTTCTTACCACCGGTGGCTGAAGAGGAAAGGATAATTGGAAGTAACGGCCAAATACAGGGAGCAAAGATAGTTACCAAACCGGATATGAATGCGAAGATAAGTAAAATTGCCACGCCTAAATTAATATACTTTTTTGTTTACAAAAAGGCAAGCTTCACTTATAATCTGAGGGGTAGTTGCCCACATACTGGCCTGGTGAGAGAGTAGTCATCTAGGGGTCTGCAAAACCTCGCACACCGGTGCAAATCCGGTCCAGGCCTCCAGATTTTACCCTGTAGTTTTTGGACTGTTCGCTCTCCTCTTGATATAATTCCGCTCATGAGTTTAATAGAAAAGGCTCAACATCAAGCAGGTAAATTAAAAGATCATATTATCCGCCAAGCCTTAAAACCAGTCGGTTGGGTTGCCTATCCCAAATTTGGTCTCAGACCAGAATTCCCTGAACTAAACCCAATTGCCACAATCTTAATGCTAAGTAAATGCAGTCAATATGTTAGAAAAAACCACACCATTATTGAGAGTTACCCTCTTCCAACAGAAGGCGCCGCAATCCTTACAGCCAATCACTTTCAACAGGAAGATATTTATAAAGCAGAATATATTGCTCATACCACAGCCGGCAGGATAATTCGTACAGTTTTAAAAAAGAGTTTAGTTGTAAGAGGTGCTTATGAATCACAAGCTTATTTAGATCAAATCGGAGATAAAAAAGATACTACAAAGTATAGCATTATTAAGGCTTTCATAATGAGGGGTGTAGGAGGAATCCCTATTCTTAGAGATAATCGTAGCTCTAATATAGCTGTGATGAGAACTAGCTACCGAGTACTAGATTCTGGTCAACTATTGGGAGTTTTTATCCAGTCATCCAGAGATGAAGAGGGATTATTAAGAAATTTAGAAACAGGGGTGGCAAAAATAGCTTCCAGAGAAAATCATCGGGATCTACCAATCTACGCTTTTGCTTTTTCTGAGAATAAAGTTGTGGTTTTGGAGCCGTTTACTTATAACCAACTTAGAAATCAGGATTATGGAAGAGATCTGACAGAGGCTGAGTTTACTATTTGTATTGCTGATAGAATCGTTTCTGTTCTTCCTCAAAATGTACAGGATGATTGGAAAACCAGAAGAGAAACTGAATTTATTCGTCTAAGTACTCTCAAAAACTAACTTCCGTTTTTATTAATACCAAAAGAGTGGTGGGGATGGTGATCATTCCACATTGACTGTATGGAATAGCGCGCCATCAACGCTGTTCGCCTGCCATTCAACAGGCATTTGGCCGGTCGTGAGACCGAACCTGGATCAAATAGTGCTACCTTGGTGTACCAAACAGTACGCCATTAAGGAATCT
>OBEQ011364107.1_pt1 | contig 11134 bp, 10 predicted proteins | sample 1670901 | NCBI WGS metagenome assembly OBEQ01 (sample SAMEA104232315, study PRJEB22302) | groundwater metagenome | biome: forest; feature: aquifer; material: groundwater | place: USA | collected 2011-08-07 | depth 5.4 m | reverse complement strand
GCGTGTCGCCGTCAGCGGAAATAAACGAGAGCCCTGGCCCCCGCCAAGGATGATCGCGAGCGTGTCGCTGGCCATGAACATGGTGCGACAGGCCTTCGTCAGCGCTCCGCGCGCGGCAGTCGGATCACGAACATGGCGCCGGTGCCTGTTCCTTCGCTCGCGGCATGGATGCGTCCGTCGTGCAGCTCGATCAACCGCTTGGCCAGCGTCAAGCCGATGCCGAGACCGTCGCGCGGCTGGCCCGCCGGGTCTTCGCCCTGCATGAACATGTCGAAGATGTTCGGCAGCGCCGACGGCGCGATGCCGACGCCGGTGTCGCTGACGCTGATGACGACCGCGTCGCCCTCCTCGGCGGCGCGCAGCGTGATGCGTCCGCCGCGCGGCGTGTACTTCACCGCATTGTTCATCAGGTTCGAGACGGCCTGCGCCAGGCGCGTGAAGTCGACGTAAACCCATATCGCTTCGCGCGGAATGTCCACCGTGAGGAGTTGTCCGGCCACGGTGATGAGCGGCTGCGTCGTTTCGATCGCGCTCTTCAGTACGAGGCGCAGATCGATCCGCTCACGCCGCAGGTCGATCTTGTTCCGCGTGATGCGCGAGACGTCGAGCAGGTCGTCGGTCAGGCGGACCAGGTGAAAGAGCTGCCGCTCCATGATGGCGTAGGCGCGCCCGGCGACAAGAGGGTCACCGCCGGCGCGGCGCAGCTCGTCCAGCGCGTTGCGCAGCGGCACGAGCGGGTTTCGCAGCTCGTGGGAGAGCGACGCGAGAAATTCGTCCTTGCGCCGATCTGCCTCGCGCAGCAGCCGCTCGGCGCGCCGCTGTTCCGTCAGATCGACGCAGACGCTGACGCAGCCGATGACGGTGCCGTCGGCGTCGTACAGCGGCTCGACGTCATTCTGGATGTAGCGCACCGTGCCGTCGCCGCGCAGGATCTCGATGTCGTTCCTGATGGCGGTCCGGTGCGCGATCGAGTACTGCATCGGCAGCTCGCTCTCCGGAATGTCCTGACCGCGAAGCTGAATCCGGTACTTCGGCGTCTGACCGGCCGGCGGCGTCAGCGAAATGTTCGCATCGGCCGGCACGCCAAGTAGCTCGGCGAGCGCTTCGTTGGCCGAAATGACGCGGCACTCCGCATCGTGCGCGATGGCGATCGGGACGGGCGCGCGCGCAATGAGCGCCTCGAGCCTGCGCAGGCGGTTGCGCAGCTCCTCAGCGCTTGCGCCGCTGCCCGAGCCGAAGAATTCGAATGAAATGCCCATTGAGGAGCGTCGGTCGATGGGGAATGGCGATTATCCGTGATTTCGGCGGTTACGACCGAACGCGCTATTGACGCCGTTGTTGCACCAGCGAGATCCCGTCGTCTCCTGGCGCCTTCACGCACCGAGTAGATCGCGCGCGAGCGCCCTCGAACTCAGCAACCGTTCCAGCTCAGCCATCTCTCCGAAACGCCGTTGCCGGATCTTTGCTTGACACGTCGTCGAGAGAAGGAGGAGCCTCGATCCTTTGCGAGTCGAATATCGAGAGGAGCCCGAATCATGACCACGAAAACACTTGATGCCGACGCGATCATCAACCGCGCGAGACCGCTTGTGCATCAGCACGCGCATGAAATCCAACCGTACGGACACCTGGTGAAGCTGCCAATCGCCTTGTCGGAGGACGCCTGCAAGGAAAGCGTGCAGAACCTGAATCAGCTGCTGGCCGACACGATTACGCTGCGCGACTTGTACAAGAAACACCACTGGCAGGTCGCGGGTCCGACGTTCTACCAGTTGCACCTGCTGTTCGACAAACACTACGAACAGCAGAACGAGCTTGTCGATGCGATCGCCGAGCGCATCCAGTTGCTCGGTGGGGTGAGCATCGCCATGGCGCACGACGTGGCCGAAACGACGCTGATTCCACGGCCACCCAAAGGTCGCGAGGAGGCGCCAGTGCAGATCTCCCGGCTGCTCCACGCGCACGAGATTGTGCTCAAGGAAGCCCGGACGATGGCGGGTCTCGCGGCCGAGCTCGGCGACGATGGCACCAATGATTTGATCGTGAGCGACGTGATTCGAGGCAACGAGCTCCAGGTCTGGTTCGTAGCGGAGCACGTCGTCGATACGCCGCTCGTGCAGGCTGAGTAACACGGTCTCGACAGCGGAAAGGAGCACGCGTCATGACTATCATGACTGCCAGAGAAGCCACCCACAACACGATCACCGTGGGCGACGGGACCCAGATCTATTACAAGGACTGGGGCAAGGGACAGCCCGTCGTCTTCAGCCACGGCTGGCCGCTCAGCGCCGATGCGTGGGAAGACCAGATGGTGTTCCTCGGCCTGCACGGATATCGCTGCATCGCGCACGACCGCCGCGGCCACGGACGATCAACTCAGCCGTGGAGCGGCAACGAGATGGACACGTACGCCGACGATCTGGCGGCACTCGTCGAGGCATTGGATCTGCGTGACGCGATCCATGTCGGTCATTCCACCGGCGGTGGGGAAGTCGCGCGTTACATCGGACGCCATGGCACGGCGCGCGTTGCCAAGGCGGTGCTGATCGGTGCCGTTCCTCCAATTATGCTGAAGACGTCCACCAATCCAGGCGGCTTGCCGATGGAGGTGTTCGATCAGATTCGCGCCGGCGTGCTGGCCGACCGGTCGCAGTTCTTCAAGGACCTGAGCGGGCCGTTCTATGGCGCCAATCGCCCTGGCGCGAAGGTGTCGCAAGGGCTGCGGGATTCGTTCTGGATGCAGGGGATGCAGGCGGGCTTCAAGGGAGTCATCGACTGCATCAAGGCGTTCTCCGAGACGGACTTCACGGACGACCTGAAGAAGATCGACGTGCCGACGCTGATCATGCACGGCGACGACGATCAGATCGTACCGATCGGCGCCTCGGCGATGCTGTCGTCGAAGCTGGTCAGGGGCTCGACACTGAAAGTCTACCCGGGCCAGCCGCACGGGATGTGCTCGACGAACAAGGATCAGATCAACGCCGACCTGCTCGCGTTCATCAAGGCATAGGGTGTCCGGTGAAGTTCGAGACAATCGGGAGGCGAGCCGATTCGAAACGGACATCGATGGGCAGGTGGCGCTCGCCGGAATCACTCTCCCACAGGCTCAGGACCGCATCTTGGCCGAAGCGCTGCAGTTGCCGGCGCAAGTGGCGTCCCATTGATGGCTTGGTAGTCGTAGGTCATGGTGAACGACGAGCGGCCGAAGATCAGCACGTCCGCCATCGATTCCATCGAGACCGGCACGCGCACGCCATCGATCCTCGCGTAGCGGCGAACCACCTCGACGCGGCGCGTCCAGAATGACGGCCGCTTCGCGAGCACGCCCTCGACGCGGACGAGATCGCCCTCGGGCTCGACGAAGATCGCGCCGTTGATGAGCGTCACGTCCTGTCGCAGCGCGCGGACCTCCACGCGCGTCAGGCCGTCCGGCTCTTCGCGATTGTCCGCGAACATGTAGTTGATTGGGTCGAGCGACGAGCGGCGGACGTCGCCGTTCTGACGCATCCTGGCTTCGGCCTCGAGCGCGGCCACAAGCACGTGCCTGCGGATCTGCCCGGACCCCTCCTCGTGGATGATGCGGTACCGGAACACGTCACCCGCCAACTCGGTGCATGCGTCGAGCGCGCCGCGGATGGACCCATTGCGAGACGAAGCTTCGAGGTGGCGTGCGGCGACGAAGCCGGAGAGCGGGCGATCGTTGGACGTGAGGAACCGGTGCACGACGGGTGAAACGTCCGCCGCCGCGCCGGCTGAATGACCCGTCGTCGACCACGTCAGCACTGCCAGCAGAGTCACGCTGGCCGAAAGGGCGGTTCTCACATCGCCTCCTCGAGGACCGAGGTCACCACGCCGGCGCGATGCGCGCGGGCAATCTCATCATAGATCTTCCCCGATTTCGGACGCCGCAGCCCGGACGTTGAAGGTGTCGTCGCCGTCGACGCGTTGAACGCGCCATCATCGCGCAAGAAAAATGTCCGGCGGACGCCGCCCCAGACGTCGTATCGCTGAAGCACCCGGAGTATGGTTGAGGGTGCTGGAAGGAGCAGCGTCATGAGCCAGTTTCTCTATCTCTACCGGATGGCCGAGGCAGCGCGGCAGGAAGCGATGGGCACGCCCGAGCGCGCCCAGCAGAGCATGCAGCGCTGGATGGCCTGGATGCGCGACCTCGACGCAAAAGGGCATCTGAAGGATCGCGGCCAGCCGCTCGAGCGGACGGGCAAGGTCGTGCGCGGGCAGCAGAAGAGCGTGACCGACGGGCCGTTCACCGAGGCCAAGGATCTCGTCGGCGGCTTCTCGCTCGTCGAGGCGCGCGACATCGACCAGGCCGTCGAGTTGTCGCGCGGCTGTCCGATCCTCGACGGCGGTGGCTCCGTCGAAGTGCGCCCGATCATGAAGATGGATATGTAACGATCCCATGGAGCTGAGCGACCATCTGTTCCGCCACGAGTCAGGGCGCCTGGTCGCGGCGCTGACGCGCATCTTCGGCGTGCACAATCTGGCGCTAGCGGAAGACGTCGTCCAGGACGCCTTCTGCCGGGCGCTGGAAATTTGGAAAGTTCGCGGCATCCCCGAGAACCCCGCCGCGTGGCTGATGTCGGTCGCCAAGCATCGCGCGCTCGACATCGTCCGGCGCGAGCGCACCGCCCGCACGTTCGCACCAGAGTTGACCCGTGTCCTCGAGTCAGAATGGACGCTCGCGCCGGCGGTCGAGGAAGCGTTCGCCATGTCGACGATCCGAGACGAGCAGCTGAGGATGATGTTTTCGTGCTGTCATCCCCGGCTGCCGCAGGAGGTCCAGGTGGCGCTCGTGCTCAACATCCTCTGCGGCTTCGACGCCGGTGAGATCGCGGGCGCGTTTCTCATCAGCCGCGCCGCCACGGAGAAGCGTATCTCTCGCGGCAAGAAGACGCTCGCTGGCTCGAAGCGGTTGTTCGATCTGTCGGACGCCGAGTTCGGCACGCGGCTGTCAGCGGTGCAGCGCGGGCTGTACCTGCTCTTCAACGAGGGCTATCACGGCGCGTCCGCCGAAAACGCCGTGCGCGGCGAGCTGTGCACCGAAGCGATCCGCTTGACGCTCCTGCTCCTCGAGGCTCCGCAAACGGCGTTTCCGGAAACGCACGCGCTGGCGGCGCTGATGTGCCTGCATGCCGCGAAGCTTCCGGCGCGGCTCGACTCCGCGGGCGACCTCAATCCGCTGCTCGAACAGGAGCGATCGCGGTGGGATGCGCGGCTCGTCGAGCAGGGCCTTGCGTTGCTCGACCGCTCCGCTGCCGGTTCCGTCGTGACGGCCTTTCACGTCGAGGCGGCGATCGCTGCGGCGCACGCGACGGCGCGCAGCGTCGAGGAGACCGACTGGACGACCATCGTCGATCTGTACGATCGCTTGATGGCGATCTCGCCGTCGCCCGTTGTCGCGCTCAATCGCGCGATTGCGATTGGGGAGCGCGACGGACCCGAACAGGGGCTCGAGTCCATCCGGACGATTTCCGATCGCGACCGGCTGCGCCGTTATCCGTTCTATCCGGCCGCAATGGGGGAACTGGAGCTGCGCCGTGGGAACCCGGCGACGGCGAGACGTCATTTCTCGGCGGCAGCGACGCTCGCGCGGAACCCTGTCGAGCGCCGGTTTTTCGAGAGGCGCATCCGCGACGCGACCACCGCCCAGGACGGCGCGTTCACCGCTCGTTCCACGCCCTAGCGGCAGGTTTTACCCATCGGGATCCATCCCGTCACAACCCCGTTACATAGCCTCCCTATCCTCGAAACGGTATGAGCCAGAGACCTCAGCATCTCAACAGGAGTGCTATGCAGAATCTATCGAAGACTTTTCGAGGGTTGGCGGCGATCGTCATCCTCGCAGCGATGGTGGCGCCGGCGTACGCCCAGGGCGATGCGCGATTCTCGGGAACCGTGCTCGATCAAACAGGTGCGTTCGTGCCGGGGGCGACCGTCACGGTCAAGAACCAGAGGACCGGCGAAGAACGAACGGTCACGTCGACCGCGCAGGGATTGTATGTGGTGTCAAACCTGAAGCCGTCGGTCTACACCATCCGCGCGACCTTCGGCAGCTTCCAGCCGCTCGAATACACCGACATGACGCTGGCAGTGGGGCAGGAGTTCAGCCTCGACCTCGAGCTGCGCCCCGCGGGCGTGTCGGAGACGGTGACGGTCGAAGGGCGCGTCGCGACGATCGACCTGAGCTCGGCACGCATCGGCGCCAACGTCAGCGAGCGCGAGGTGTCAGAGCTGCCGGTCAACGGGCGGCAGATGTCGCAGTTGCTCCTGCAGGCGCCCGGGTCACAGAACGCGGGCACGGGGACGTGGCAGGACATCCGGTTCAGCGGACGCGCCGTCGAGCAGAACGTGATCAAGTACGACGGCATCGAGGGCTCGGCGATCATCGACGCCGCGCCGGGCAACGTGAACGGCGAGAACAACACACCATTCAAGCTGCAGGCGAGCCTTGAGAACGTCCAGGAGTTCCGCGTCGAGTCGAGCAGCTACCCGGCGGAATACGGCACGGGCACCGGCGGCCAGGTGAGCGTCATCACCAAGTCCGGCACCAATGGCTTCCACGGCGCGTTGTTCGACTACGTCCGGCGCGACAAGTTCGATTCGCGCAACTACTTCGATTCGACCCGTGCGCTCGACGGCAGCGTGATCACCGCGCTGCCGAAGTCCGCGCTGAAACAGAATCAGTTCGGCGGCTCGATCGGCGGTCCGTTCGCGAAGGATCGCGCGTTCTTCTTCGGCAGCTACGAAGGCTATCGACTCGATGCCGGCCTGAACTTCATCGAAGCGATTCCAAGCGGCGCCGCATGGGCGCGTGCCGCGTCCGCCATCGCGCCGCTGCGATACGGGTTCCTCGCTCCCGGCGGCGTGATTCTGTCGGGCGCGTCCGCCAACCCTGACTTCGACATCGCGCAGCTCCAGACAAAGCAGCGCGTGACCGAGAACGCGTTCAGCGCCCGGCTGGATTTCAAGGCCACGCAGAACTGGTCGAGCTATTTCCGCGTCTTCCGCGACAACGGGACCAACAACGAGCCGCAGGGCGTCACCGGCCGCATCTTCCAGACGACGGCGAAGCCGACCAATGCCGTGTTCAACCTGCAGGGGCTGCTTGGCACCAGCATGACCAACGAGTTCAAGTTCGGGTACAACGGGGCGAAATCGACCGAGCGAGGCGTGGCGCCCGCGGGGTTCGAGAACATCATCCTGAATCTGAGCGGGTCGGTCGCCAACACCGGCATCGCCGGTCAAGGCGCGACGTCGGGGCTCGCGATTCCCGGCGGCCTCGTTCGCGTGAACAGCGCCGGCAACGGACGCTCCGCACCGTATAACCCGTATTCACTCAGCTTCACCGACGCGATCAATATCGTGTCTGGCACGCACTTCGTGAAGGTCGGTGGCGACACGCGCATCATTCGGATGACCACGGATCAGCAGGGCGGTATCACCTACAGCTTCGCGAACCTGGATGCATTCCTCGCGAATACGCCCGCGACGATTCAGTACTTCGGCGACTTGAGCGAACCGAGCCCGTTCCACAACGGCGCGTCGGGGATGAAGCACATCAACCAGGAGTACTACGTCGGCTTCGCGCAGGATGAGTGGCACATCAAGCAGGCCCTCACGCTCAACTACGGACTGCGCTACGACTACTACGTGCCGCTCCACGAGCGCGACAACCGGATCGTGAAATTCAACATCGACACCGGCAAGCTCGATCCCGACACGACGCCGTTCTACAAGTCGATGAAGACGAACTGGCAGCCGCGCATCGCGGCCACCTACACGCCGATGGACAAGACGGTGTTGCGCGGCGGGTTCGGCATCTTTGTCGGCCCGGGCCAGACCGAGGACCAGATTCAGCCGATCGAGGCCGAGCGCATCAGCACGACGCTCTCGGCCGGCGCTCCAGGCGCCGCTTATCCGGTTGATCCTGCCATCATCCGCGCGAACTTCATCAACAACCCGAACAACCGGTCGTACCAGCCGCGCGCCTACGCGAACGACTACTCGCTTCCCGAGAAGGTCTATCAGTACACGGCATCGGTGCAGCGTGAATTGCCCGGGAACATGGCTGCGACGGTCGCCTATGTCGGCAGCCAGGGACGGAACCAGTTCCTGCGCAGCATCGCGAACCGGACGATCGGCGCGCAGACCAACGGCGCGGCCGCGGCGACACAGGTTCGCGAATTCGACATCGTCACGTGCGCGAACGGCACGGCCGGCACGGGCATCCTGTGCCCCGGTTCGACGATTGCGACCATCCAGAGGCCGTTCGCCGAGGTCGACTACAAGACGAGCGGAGGCCACAACACCTACAATTCGATGCAGCTCTCGCTGACCCGCCGCTCGAACAACGGCGTGACGATGAACGCGCAGTACACGCTGGGCTATAGCAAGGGCAACACGGGCGGATCGAACGAAGCGGTGACGGCCAACAACAACGCCCGTACGCCTGCGGACTTCGCATACGACAACGGCTACAACAACTTCGACGTGCGCCACACGTTCAACCTGAGCGCGCTCTACGATGTGCCTGGCCGCGGCCCGATTCTCGGCGGCTGGAGCATCGCCGGCATTCTCAACGGGCGCAGCGGCATCCCGGTCCCCGTGCTGATTCAGCGCAACGATATCGTCTACGTCGATGCGGCGGGCAATGTGTTCAACAATCCGGCGGTCGATCGCACGGCGGTGGTCAACACGCCGGGCGGCGGCTCGTCGCGCAACCAGCGCCGGCCTGACCTGATCCCGGGCGTGGATCCGTTCACCAAGAGCGGCGGACTGCTGTTCCTGAATCCGGCGGCGTTCGCGACGCCGAAGCCGGGAACGTTCGGCAACCTCACGCGAAACCAGGTCCACGGACCGGGCTTCCGGCAGGCGGACCTCATGATTGCCAAGCACATCGGCGTCAGGAACGGCCCGAACGTCGAGCTGCGTGCCGAGATCTTCAACATCTTCAACGTCACGAACTTCGCGAACCCCGTGGGCACGCTGCCCAACGCGCTGCCGAGCGCCGCGCTGACGGAAGCCAACCGCGTTCAGCCTGGACAGCCGTACACGGCGGGCGCAGCAGGGACGTTCGGCCGCCTGACGAGTACCGTGGGACGCACGGTGGGCCTCGGCACGCCGCGCCAGGTGCAGTTTGCTCTTCGCTTCAATTTCTGATTAGCCTGTATCGGTGCCGGATTCCCCGCTGCGCGTGTTGTTTATCTGCACGGGGAATTCGGCGCGCTCGCAAATGGCGGAAGCGCTGCTGCGGCAGCTCTCCAAGAACCGCGTCGAGGTGTTCAGCGCCGGCAGCGCGCCGCAGCCGGAGGTTCATCCCCTCGCGAAGGAGACGCTGGAATATCGGTACGGCATCGACACGTCCGGCCTGGTTCCCAAGTCGATGGACCGGTTTCTTGGAGAGCGGTTCGACTATGTGATTACCGTGTGCGATCGCGCCGCAGAAGTCTGCCCGGTGTTCCCGGGCGATCCCGAGCGCATTCACTGGAGCTTCGAGGATCCGGCCGCGGTCGAGGGAGAAGGCGCGCGGCGCCGCGCGTTCGCCTCGGTGGCGAACGGCCTTGCCGCGCGGCTTCGCGTGTGGATGTCGCTCCCAGCGGTCAAAGATCGAATCGAGGCCGCGGAGCCGTCCGCGGGTTAGTCACCGCAGCATCCGCCGCCACAACCACAGCTGCACATACGCTCCTCCTTTCTATATTCTCTAAAGCGAATATAGACAGCGTTGATCGGCGATGATATATTTGTCAAGGCGAATATATGAAGGACCAGCTCGGCCAGCTCGAGACGCTCTTCAAGGCGCTGGCGGATGCGACGCGGCTGCGCATCCTGCGGCTGCTGATGGCTGGCGAGGTGTGCGTCTGCGACATCCACGACACGCTCGAGATTCCGCAGGCCAAAGCCTCGCGCCATCTCGCGTACCTGCGGCGCGCGCGCCTCGTCACGACGCGGCGCGAAGGCCTGTGGGTGCATTACAGCCTGTCGAAGTCCGCTGATCCCATCATGGCGACGATTGAAGATGCGACCACGCATGTGCTCGGCCACGTGGAGGCGCTCAAGAAAGATGCAGCGCGCTTCGAGAAGCGGACAGGATGCTGCGTGCCGATGGCGGGAGCGACCGCCCCTGCGTGCTGCGCCGCCGCTTCAAAGGCTCACCGATGACGGAGGTCGCCATCGCTCGTGCAACGGCACGCGACTACGACATCGTCCAGGCGCTTCTCGAGCGAGAACACCTGCCGCTCGCAGGGCTCCAGGATCATTTCGACCACGCGCTCGTCGCGCGTGCCGGCGGCCGCATCGTCGGCTGCGCGGCGCTGGAGCTGTATGAAGACGGCGCGCTGCTTCGATCGGTGGCGGTTGATGCGGAGCATCGTGGCACCGGGCTCGGCAGCGGCCTCACGCACGCGGCGCTCCGCCTCGCTCAGCAGCGCGGCGCCAGCGCCGTGTATCTGCTGACGACGACCGCGGAGCGGTTCTTTCCGAGATTCGGCTTCGAGGTTGTCGATCGTGCTGACGTGCCGGCGAGCGTGAGGACATCAGCCGAGTTCGCCTACGCCTGCCCGTCATCCGCGATCATCATGCGAAAGCAACTTTAACGCTGGTCGGGCAGGGTGATGACGAAACGGGCGCCCCCTTCGCGCCTGTTCTCTGCCGTCGCCTCGCCACCGTGGAGCTCTACGAGGTGCTTGACGATGGCGAGGCCGAGGCCCGTTCCGCCGGGGCGCGATCGCGACTTATCCACGCGGTAAAAGCGCTCGAATACACGCGACAGATCCTCTGGTGGAATTCCCGGACCCGAATCCGACACCGATATGCGAACGACGCCATCCTCGCGGAGCGCCTCGAGCTGGATCGTGGCAGCCTCGGGGGAGTAGTGGACCGCGTTTTCGACGAGGTTCCGAAGCACGTCGTGCAGCTTGGCCGGATCGGCGGTGATACGACACGCAGCAGGATCGACGACGGACGTGATGTGCTGGCGCTTCGACTCGGACATGGGCGCCACATCGCCGGCGACCGTGTTGAACAGCTGCTGCATGTCGCACGAGGTGAGGTCGAGCGCCTCCTGCCGCGCATCGAGGCGCGCCAGGCGCAGGAGATCGCTGACGAGACGCTCCAT